>ERZ1673748.2652-NODE-2652-length-13091-cov-5.753375_pt1 | contig 13091 bp, 6 predicted proteins | sample MGYA00580196_ERZ1673748 | MGnify/ENA primary metagenome ERZ1673748 (study PRJEB41218, sample SAMN15661796) | gut metagenome | host: Homo sapiens | place: Canada: London | collected 2015-08-20/2019-03-30 | study: EMG produced TPA metagenomics assembly of...
CAATTTTAGTATTGACTTTTTATTTGCAGGCTAAAGTAACGAGAATGCGACGCGCAGTTATTCAAAAGCGTTTTTTACTAAAAATGTATCTTCTGTTTTTAGGCATTATTACTATGTATTTTCATATCCTGCGGCATCAGCGGATGGTTACGCAGGGCAAATATCGTATCTTCGTGGATTTCCCGATCATTTTAATACGAAATTCTTTAATTCATCTCTCTTTTTTACATGAAGCTTGTTAAAGATATCTGTAAGATAATGCTTCACTGTGTTTAGGGATACCCCCATGTGTTCTGCGATCTCCCGGTTGCTCCAGTCCCGGCAGGCCAGCATGGCAATGGAAAATTCCATGGTAGTCAGAGCGTCTGTCACAGGGTTGTCTGATGCAGGATTGTGAACCGCCATCCATCCACGGCTGAAGGTAATAACTGCATCCGATATTTTTCTGTACATCTCCGGATTTTCTTTGCGGATGCAGGACTCCAGAAGTCCCTGAAGAAGTCCGTGGAGTTCGATAAATGGCTCGATAAGCTCATCCTTCTCTGCCAGTTTCCAGGCAGTGAGTATGGCTTTTTCTGCCTCTGCCGGATTCTTCAGACTGATTTCACACATAGCAATCATACAGTAAAGATATATCATCCCAACAGGATAAATTTCTTTACAGGAAAACAGTGCCGCATCACAGATTCCCAGCGCCCTGCTGTATTCACCTTTCAGATAAAGGTCATGGGAAATTACATTGGCAGCAAAAATTCTCAGTCCCTGAGGCAGACTGCTCATATATTTCTTCATATCAGGCAGTTTCTCTGTAGAGAGATGTAAAAGAACCGTTCCCATATATCCTGCAAATACACAATATGCTGTATTTCTCTCAGAAGTGGGAGCTGCCATCTCTTTTCTCAGACATTCCCGGATGATCTCAAGACCACGTTCGGATGCCTTCGCATTTCCCAGCGTAAGATTAGAGTACACATAGAGCATACATGCAGACAGCTTCAGTTCCAGCCGGGAGCTCATAATATAAATCTCCACCAGATCACTGCATTTCTGCGCCTGACCTGTGAAATAATAAAATTCTGCAATAGCGATCTCCCTGAAATCCCTGTCTGCAAAACTCTCTGCTGCTTTTCTTGCATTTCCTGGCTCAAATGCTGTATTTATCAGTGGTAATACTGTACTTTCTGTCATATGTCCGCTCTGCCACGTCCTTTCTCTCTGTATTTTTTTATATTACCACCTTTTTCCTGTTTTTTCTATAACACTTATAAATTCCCGGAACGAAAAAAATACCGGATCAGGCCTGTTTGGCTCAATCCGGTATTTTTTTATTTCACATTGAAAACTCCATCAGGATTATTTTACAGTGATTTTCAGAGCTTTGTATACACCATTCTGTGCATATACCCATATTGTGCAGGTTCCTTTGCCTGTTGCTCTGATAAGGCCATCCGGGGTAACGGTGGCTACTTTTGTATTGCTGCTTTCATAGCAGAGTTTTCTGTGGCGTTCGATCTTCTTATCTTTCTTTACTTCTTTTGCTTTTATCTGTGCGGTTTTTCCCATTTTCAGGGTGATCTTTGAAACATTCTTTTTGTTTCCAATCTGGGTTACGGAAACAGCTTTTGCATTTCCGTATTTACCGCCTCCGGTGACTGCATGTACAGATATGGATGTGTCTGTCACTACCTTTTTGCCATTTACCAGTCTGTAGGCTTTTACCACATATTTGTAGTAAGTACCTTTTTTCAGGTCCTTCTGGATCCATGTGCTGATATCTCCACCGGTGATGGTGGCAAGCTTCCTGTACTTGTAAGACTTTGTGCCTGTATTACAGCGGTTGCCGTATATGAAATATCCATCTGCATCCTTAATGATGTTCCACTGCAATGTCACAGAAGTTTTTGTCTGTTTTACAGAACGGGCTCTTAACCTTCTGAAGCCTGTGGTCTTATTGATCGTGGGTTCATCCGGGACTTTCACTGTGATCATAATGGAAGCTGTAATTTTTCCATCCTTTGTTGTAACTGTGATCTCTGCAGTTCCATTTCCCACTGCTGTTACCTTACCGTTTTCATCTGTAATGGCAACTTTTTCGTTATGGGATTTCCAGATCAGTTTCTGTAAATCTGCATTTTCAGGCTCGATCTTTACTTTCAGTTCTGTGGATTCACCAATCTTTGTCAGGGTTTCTTTCTCTGCTTCTATGGTGAGCTTCTGGATTTCCACAGGGATTTTTACTGTTACGGAAACTGTCGCTGTGTAACTGCCGCTTACAGATGTTGCGGTAATGGTGGCAGTTCCGTTTCCAACTGCTGTTACCTTGCCGTTTTCATCTACAGTTGCTACTTTCTCATCGCTGGATTGCCAGGTTACACGCTTATTGTCTGCATAAGACGGTGTCACCTCTGCGGTAAGTTGGGCGGTTTCATCTTTCTTTGTTAAGGTAAGAGTATCCGGAGATACCTTAATGCCTGTTACCGGGTAGCTTGGGGAATAGTAGGTGTCTTTGTAAGTCAATACATAAATGGAGAATTTATCTGACCTAAAGGTAAGTTCGTTAGTACTGCTGTTAAAAATAGGATCTAATATATCAACAGTTGCCTGATTCGTTGCACTGTCCTTATGCAGTCTGAGAATTTTATAATCCCGGATGGTATAAGGCTGATTATTAATCATTTTATCCGGGATTTTAATCCTGATATCCATATTGATACCCGGATCTGTAATAAGTACCCTGTTCTCACCCGCAAGCTGTCTGTATAAATCTATGTCGAATAAAATCCGATCTGCATTTTTTCCAACTATCTTTTCTATTTCCGTGTTGATTAAATTCTGCCAGTCAGGATCAAGATTATTAACATGATTGATTTCAAGCCATACTTTAGCTCCTGATCCATTATCAATTCTGGTTTTATCACTTTCCGGGAAAAGTCCCAAAAGGATTGTTTCTTCATTGTCCAGAGCTGCTGCTGTGATTTCTGAGCCAAATATCTGGATATATTTATCTATTTTATCTGCATAGGGATCCGCCGGTTTTCCATCCTGCTTCGGGATGGAATCATATCTTTTCTGACCACAGCCTGGTGCTGTACAGGTTCGCTCCTGCATTCCTTCTGATAATAGAGTTGCAGGGCTTAATATCTTTCCGTCTTTTGGCCAGTTATGGTCCTCAATTGTAAAGGTGCCTATCTCTCGTGTGACAGTATAATTCGGATTTGCACCTTCTGTTTCTGTGGCTGTGATTGTATATTTTCTGGCATCCTCACCTGGTTCTCTCTGCAATGTGATCCCAGATAGTGTTTCACCTTCGATGATGCCGTCTGTGGTATAAGTAAGCTGAGGTTCTTCCCCGCCGATATGCTTGTGTAAATCATCCGGTTTCACTGTTACTGCTTTTGGATTGATAACCCATGGATGGATGCTCTCTTCTTGGCTGAGGCTGTAATTGGCATTTCCGAGAGCTGTAACCTTTGCCGTGTACTTCCGGGCATTCTTTCCGGTGTTTGTTTAATTTTTGTCAGTTTCATATGTCAGTGTAAAGGTATCACCGGACAGGGCATTGGTCACTTTTGCAGTGACTGTCTGGTCCTTTCCATTGTAAGTCAGGTCTGAACTGCTCCAGTTAAGCTGCGCCGGGAGTGGTTTTATTTCAAATGTACCGGTTGCTGTTCCGGCATTATAATTGGCAGATTCCGGTATCTGGGCTTTTACATGATAGGTGCCTGCATTCTTTGGTACCCCGCCTTCTGTTTCTGCTCCGTTTTTAGTTGAAGTCTGTGTGCTACATGCCCCATCTGTATAGTAAGTGTACTGGACTGTCTGATTTTCCGGGTTCAGGCTTGGATCTATTGACGGTGTATTTTTTGCTCCATTATATCCACCATATGTCCATCCATTGATGCTGACTTTGGAAGCAGAATTTGTAGTACTTGCTTTTTTTATTTCCCATGAATATACACTCTCTTCTTCGCTGAGGCTGTAATTGGTATTTCCGAGAGCTGTAACCTTTGCCGTATACTTCCGGGCATTCTTTCCGGTGTTTGTGTAAGTTTCGTTAGTTTCATATGTCAGTGTAAAGGTATCACCGGGCAGGGCATTTCTCACCCTTGCAGTGACTGTCTGGTCCTTTCCATTGTAAGTCAGGTCTGAACTGCTCCAGTCAAGCTGCGCCGGGAGTGGTTTTATTTCAAATGTACCGGTTGCTGTTCCGGCATTATAATTGGCAGATTCCGGTATCTGGGCTTTTACATGATAGGTGCCTGCATTCTTTGGTACCCCGCCTTCTGTTTCTGCTCCGTTTTTAGTTGAAGTCTGTGTGCTACATGCCCCATCTGTATAGTAAGTGTACTGGACTGTCTGATTTTCCGGGTTCAGGCTCGAATCTATTGACGGTGTATTTTCTACTCCATTATATCCACCATATGTCCAACCACTGATGCTGACTTTGGAATCGGAATTCGTAGTACTTGCTTTTTTAACCTTAAAAATACAGGTATCAGAATCTCCCTCATAATTCGCTGTTTCTTCCACCACTGCCTTTAAGGTATATTCTCCGGCAGAAAGTTTTTTCAGGCCTTCTTCCGTTATACCAGCATAAGTACTGTCATCCTCATCCTTATCTTTGTATTGATAAACTACCTTACTGTCAGATGGTGCCCCTTGCAATTTTATAGCTGGCTGCTCGCCATATGTGAAATCATCCAGGAAAACCGTTAGGGTAACCGGTGCCTTTTTAATTTCAAAATCAGTAGATATCTCCCTTGAGCTCTGATCTTCAAGCAATGTAATGTTTACTTTTGCTTTATATTTTCCAGGAGAGATGGGAAGTACTGGACTTTCCAAATACTCAGTCCCATCACGACCTACATACTGAATTATTCCTATTGTTGCCCCTATTTCTGACGGAAGACTATTAGCACATGTTACAGAATAAGAATTGCCATATTCAGCACAGTTATTGTTATCAAATCCATTAAGCTTAAGTGAAACTGTTGCCTTTGCATTGTCAGAACCTGTTCCATAATATTCACATTTTGAATTTGTGTTTGAGCAATATGCCTTAAGAGTATCTCCACTCTCACTATATTGCCAGGCATGCTTATGAACCCACTTTGCATATAATGTTATTTCTTTATAGTTATCGAAACCTGCAACCGCCGCATTAACAGCCTGCGAAACTTCCTCTATCTTGCTTCCATTTCCATTTGCTTGAGTATACCATCCAGCAAATTTATAACCTTCTTTAGTCGGCTCAGTATTATGGTCCGTATTCCATTGTCCATCAACATTCCATACCCAATCAGTATTTGGCCCACCTGATCCACCCTGGAAATTATAATTAACTTTTATTGGGTTTTCTACCCCCTGATAATTAGCCAACTTATCCCCTCCAATGCCGAGGGTAACTACACAAAATAAAGTACAAATATTCGTAATATTAATTTTCTTTTCCACAGGAATGGAAGTTAAACTCTTAATCCCATAATATCTTTCATCGTTTGATTCTGGATTCTTTACATTTTGCGCATAATCACTGATACGTTTTTCGCTCCTATATTTGATACTATATTTTTTGTTTAACTTGCCCGAAGATGCTATAATCTCCGGATCTTCCCCCACAGTCAATGTCCCATCATGATTATTTATCACATCATAAATTGTATCCGTACCTATTTTATAACTGGGACTGGTATCAATGGTCACTGTATGTTTCGTTGTAACAGAAGTGTCCTGTGCTGCATCCAGTGTTCCGTCACTGAACCCATTTTCCACCTCCGGCACTCCTACAGCAGCTACCGGCTTTTCTTTCTCCTCCTCTATCTCCGGCTCATCTGTAAATTCTTCTTTCTTTTCTGACTCCCCGGATGCCCCATCCGAGAATTCCGTCATTCCACTGCCCCATGCTATGGATGGTGTCATGGAGAAGCACATTGTAAGTGCAAGTATTCCTGATAATATCCTTTTCTTCATTGAAATCCCTCCTTCTGATCCTGATCTGGCGAATATGTACATCTGCTGTTTTCGCATACTCCTGACCGCAATATCATTTCACAGTCCGGTCAGGTTTCTGTTACCTGTAATTATAACTGATTTCTTCTCATTTGATAAGGCACTTTTCGGCACCAAAAAGTGCCCCCTGTATAATCAAAATTTCTTCCGTTCTCTGATTCTGAATCAGGTCAAGCGGATATTCGCAATCGAAGCAGGGGACTTACTTGATTCGGTTAAAGTATTCCCCAAAGTATGATCATAGCTCTAGACATTTCCAAATTATCTGTCAGCTTCGCAGATTCATCGTTTGCTTCACTTTCCGGATTATGCCTGTTTGAGGTGGATGTTGAAAAGCAGCGCTACATCCGCTTTGAAAATGCAGAATCCATATATCAGGTATCCGGAGAGACGGTTTTGTCTGATTTGGAAGAGTTTTCATCCCTGACACCGGACGCATATATGAAAGCTGTATCAGATTATTTTGTCCATCCGGATGATCACGGGACTGTAGCCGATGCTTTTGGAAAAGTTTTGAACGGACAGCAGGCTGTCTACGATGCACGGATGAAATGTGGAACAGGCAAGTACCACTGGTGCCGTGTATGCGCTACTCCCTATATGCGGGAAGACAAATTATATTTAATTGGTGTTGTGTCTGATGTAAGCAATCTTTATGATCTTATTTTGAAGGAAAAAGAGAAAAACATGAAAGACACCTTTACCGAATGCTATAACAAAAATGGGTTTAAAGAATTATGCAAAAAATTTCTGGACAAAAACCCCAGACCATCCTACACTTTTATCATGATCGATCTGGATGATTTCAAGGCAATCAATGACAACTTTGGACATGAGACAGGGGATAAGGTTCTTTTGGAGACAGTAAAACAGCTGAGGGAATTTTTCCCAAGACCGTCACTGATCGGACGTTTTGGCGGAGATGAATTTATGGTGCTTTGCCCTTTTTCACAGAAAGAGTTATTAGAGGAAACTATAAACCATTTTATGGAATGTACCATTCCCCCTTATTCTGTGAAAAAGAGTGTGGGATATACTTTTATTCCTGATGATAAAATTGACTATGAAGAAATTATAAAAACAGCAGATAAGGCACTGTACACAGCAAAACAAAAGAAAAACTGTGCCGTATTTTCTTCCATTTCCTGATATCCAAAACCTTTGTTATCTGAAAAACCACCTGGGAAAAAGTTTCATTTTGATACTTTATATGTTAAAATGAAACATATCGTATCAAGTGAGGGGTTTTACAGATGTCTAAAAAGAAATATAGTCTGAATACAATTTACATCTCTGAGCGTCTGCAGGAGAATCTGAAGCCGATTTCACAATCTGCATTCACTGCTGTGACCGCTCCCATGGGATATGGAAAAACAACTGCTATCAACTGGTATCTGGACAAACAGAGCAAAAACGGAAATTCCTGTGTGATCCGGATCAGTATTTATTCTGATAATCTGTCTGTTTTCTGGCAAAGCGTTCAGAAGGCATTTGCCTTCGCAGGGCTTGATTTTCTGGATAATTATATCTGCCCCTCAGACGCTGCCAGTGCGGGGATGCTTGCTGATGAGCTTTGTTATTCCCTGAGCAGTCAGACCTCTTACTACATTTTTATTGATGATTTTCATCTGCTGGGTGAACCTCATGTTGCAGATTTTTTTTGTATGCTTGCCAACAGACTGCCTGAAAATATCCACCTGATCGTATCCGGCAGAAATGCTTTTCTGTCCGGAAAAGAGATTCTCCGTCTTGGCAAAAAGTTATATCAGATCCATACCAGGGATCTGTGTCTAAATCGCCGGGAGCTTTCTGTCTATACCCATCGCTGCGGTGCCAGCCTGAACGAAGATCAGCTGAACACGCTTCTCTATTCCAGTGAGGGATGGTTCTCTGCAGTCTATCTGAATCTCTGTACCTTTTTTGAAAGCGGACATTTTCCTGACCATACTTCTAATATCTATGATATGTTTTCCTCTGCCATGATCGCACCTCTTTCTGATGCGCAGCAGGAATTTCTCACTGTTATGGGACTTGCAGATGAATTTACCGTTGAGATGGCTCTTTTTATTACAGGGAATCCGGAAGCCGGACAGATTCTTTCCCTTATGACCAGACAGAATGCTTTTATCACTCCTTTGCCCGATGGAGTCAGCTTCCGTTTTCACCATATGATGAAGGAATGTACACAGCGTGCCTTTGCCATGCTTTCCCATGAAAAACAGACAGATTTCCGGAATCGTTACGGACAATGGTATGAATCCCGGGGACAGTTTCTGCAGGCACTTGCTGCCTATAACAAGGCTCTTAACTATGATGCAGCACTTGCTGTTATCCAAAAGGATGCAGGAATCCTCCTGGCTTCTCTTTCGCCGGAAAAGGTTCTCGCATTTCTTGATGTCTGTCCAACAGAAATCCTGAAGAACAGGCCTCTGGCCCTTCTCGTATTAATGCGCCGTATGTTTACCTGGCATCAGATTCCCAAAATGCTGGAACTGAAGCAGCTTCTGACAGATACCATAGCTGAAGATAACACTTTGTCCGAAGATGAGAGAAAGAATCTCTCCGGAGAATGTGATCTTATTATGAGTTTTCTGATGTATAACGATATCACCGGTATGAGCGTTCTGCACCGTCAGGCCAGTTCCAAAATGACCAGACCTGCCATCAGTATCCGCAAAACAGGAAGCTGGACCTTCGGTTCTCCTTCTGTTCTGATGATGTTTCACCGCAGATCCGGAACCCTGGATGCAGAACTGACAGCTATGAATGAATGTATGCCCCACTATTACAGGATTACCCAGGGACATGGACAGGGTGCGGAATTGCTCATGAATGCAGAGGCAGCATTTATGCAGGGAAATTTTTCAGATGCACAGATTCTGCTGGAGCAAACTTATTCCACCATTGCCTCAAACGGACAGCACAATATTTCGCTCTGCTGTGATTTCCTTGCTGCAAGGCTTTCCCTGTTTCAGGAGGGTGTCACCTTTGTGAAGAACCCTGAAGTAAAGCGTAAGGAGCTTCTGTCTCTCCACAATATGATGTGGCTGAATATTTTTGACAGTACTTATGCTTACTACTATGCATTGATTAGAATGCCGGAAAAGATTCCTGCATTATTTAAAGACCATATGTTATCCACTGTCAGCTTTCTTTCTCCCTGCAGACCTATGATGGAAATGATCGAGAATCAGGTCTTTCTTTCACAGAAAATGTACGCAAAAGTTATAGGCAGAAGCGAAACGCTTCTGCCTGTCTGTGAGAAAATGCACTATGAACTTGTGTCTCTCCACATTCAGATCCAGACCGCTGCTGCTTACGCAATGCTGGGCAAACATCATGATGCACGACAGCTTCTGCAGAAAGCCTTAGGACACGCCATGCCGGATGGCTTTCTGATTCCTTTTGTAGAAAATTATACCTATATCAAGGACGTGCTGAGCAGTATTAATTCCATAGCATCGGAGCCTTTCACAGACCGGATCCTTTCCCTTGGTTCTGTTTATGAACAGCACTGTCTCCGCCTGTCCAGCCGTAATTACAGGCCTGAGATCCTAAATATGCTGAACAGCAGAGAAGCAGAAATCGCAGCTTTGATCACCGACCGTCTGAGCAACCGCGAAATTGCCGAGAGGTTATTTCTCTCTGAAGGCACTGTGAAGCAATATATCAACCAGATTTATTCCAAGTTGATGATCAACGGTGATACACGCACCAAAAGGAAACAACTGGCAGAGCTGATTTCTTCCATAAACAAGGGCCTTACCTGACACTTTGAGAAAAAAAAGCAAGGAAATCCACATGACCAAAGTCTTGCGATTTCCTTGCTATTTTGCAAGAATTACAAATTTAAAGTTTTTTACTTATTTGCATTTCTGTTTCCTTGAGAATATCCTCGGAAATCTCAGTTTTATTCAGCATCATGTCTGCTCCCGGATTACGATAGAAGGAAAAATCCCTATCTCCATCCGGATATGTATGTACCATAGCAAGCGTAGTATGAATTTTTTCATCTGTACATAATCCAATGTCATCAATTCCTGCTTCTTTTATGGCTGCTCTCAACTGATCTCCAAAAAAATCATTACCAACCTTACCAATAAATGCTGCATTATGTCCCAATTTATAACGCTTTATTATAATAAATCATATTTCACTATATCAAGCTTAGCTGCACCATCAGCAAAGAAAGAAATCCCCTTTGCTTCCTGCTTTGTAAGAATAACCGCAGACATAACCTGCTCGCCGTCATTAATAAATACTTCCACACTAAACTTATCCAAAATCACACGCAGTTTTAGTTCATTGCTGTCACCGTTTACCAGACAACTGCTCTGATGAACCAGCGCCCGTTCGCTTCCTGAGAATTTTCTATCGATTTTTAAAACAGATTCATCCGGACGGAAGCATAATGTAGAATGATATTTCTCATTCTCTGCAAAACAGAGTTCAAATTTTTTATAAAGATTGTCTTTATCTGCCGGTCGTATCACAAGTTCCAGATCTACCGTTCGTCCTTCAATCTGATCCAGTGTGAGCCTGGTATCTTTTATCACAACATTGTTATACTCGACTTTGTTTGCACGCATGGCATTAAGTTCTCTGATCGGAACCTGATACAATCTTCCGTTTTTAACAGACAGTTCTCTTGGAAGACTCATTTGTGCGAACCATCCAGAGTCATTGCATCGATATGCAAGCGTATCCCAGTTCTGCATCCAGGCGATCATAATTCTTCGTCCATCCGGTGCAAGCAGTGTCTGCATTGCGTAATAGTCAATTCCGTAATCAACACCTTGACAAAACTGTTCCTTTAAAGTATGTGTCTCAGGATCCAACTCCCCAATAATACATAACGTTCCATTTCCATTATAAAATTCTAATCCTTCCGGAAGCATATCCTGTGGACTTGTCAGAAGCACATATTTGCCGTCCAATTCAAAGAAATCCGGGCATTCCCACATTTTTCCATAACGATTTTGATTCTTTGCCAGAATGCTTACAAATTCCCATTCAAAGCCATTTTTACTTCTGTAAAGAAGGATCTGTCCGCTTCCATCAGCCGGACGACTTCCTATAACACAATAAAAGTTTCCATCGTTCCCTTTCCAGATTTTGGGATCACGAAAGTCTACTTTACTAGCCCCCTTTGGAAGATCTTTGGCTGTCAGAACCGGATTCTTATCATACTTTTCATAATCCTTACCATCTCCAACTGCCACTGCCTGTGTCTGAATATCCCTTACAGTTCCGTCTTCCAGTTTCTCCTGATTTACAGAAGTATACATAAGCAACTGTCTGCCATCCTCTAATTCTATGGCACTTCCTGAAAAACAGCCGAATTTATCATAATCTTCATCCGGTGCCAATGCAGTCGGAACATAGTTCCAATGCAATAAATCCTTACTCACTACATGTCCCCAGTGCATACTGTCCCAATGTGTGCTATACGGATTATACTGGTAGAACAAATGATACTCTCCTTTATAATAGGAAAATCCATTTGGATCATTCATCCAGCCAACATAAGGAGTTATATGAAAGGCTGGTCTTTCTTCCTCTTTGATCTGCTGTCCCTGTATAAATTCATATTTTCTTGCCTTTTCCAACATTTCGCTCATATAGTTCCTCCTGTCAAAATGATATCTTCTCTTATTTTTCACTGCTTAATGAATCCTGATACTGGTCAAAATATTTTTGCTTGATTGAAAGGTAATCGGAAAGCCCGTACTTCTCCATTTTTTTCAGATAAGAATCCCATTCTTCATCAATTCCTCCGTTCAAGATCCAATCTGCTTTCTTCTGTTCTGCATATTTCTTAATATCTGTATCATACTGTGACACTTTGTTTGTATCATCAATACTCATAAATACATTAGGATAAACATATTTGCTGTTCATATCCTGTAAATATGTCTCATGCATATTATCCAGACGCCATTTCGCATCTTCCGGCTGTGTTACATATACGCCATAATATTCATTTAATATAGCGAGAGGACCATTTACAGATTGCGCTTCACGTACTTCCACCGGTGACTGATCTCCTAAGTCCATATGCTTTAACATTTTTTCGCCATCTTTGTTTACAGACAGCTCAAAAATATTAAAGGAATCCTTCTCTCCATAGGTTCCCCAGTTATTTTGCGGAGACTGAAGGGGTGCATACATCTGATCGATCCATGCGGCAGCAAGTGCCGTGTTACGGCAGCTGGTAGTAAGCACACATCTTCCTCTGTCAAAACCGCTAGTCTCACTGTTGTTCTGTCTGGTGATATTTCTCATTCCATCCGGTCCGGTCAGTGCCGGAAGCATCACATAATCCGTATTGTTGTCTATATTAGCAATATCCCATGTGAAGCAAAGTCCATAACGGTGATTCTTTCCTTTTGCAACATAAGTAGACCATTCCTGTGTAAATGCTTCCGGATCGATCAGATTCTCTGTCACAAGTTTATGCAGCCATTTGATACCTTCTTTGTATCCTTCCTGAACCGTTGTATAAATCACCTTACCTTCATCTGTTACAGCAAAATGATCTCCTGTGTCCCCATAACCATCTCCGAATCCATTTATTAAGATTGAAGGATCCTGATCTCCGTTATTGATAATAAATGACATCGGTATTACATCACCTTCAATGGAAAACTCTTGTTTCAGATCATCTGCATGATCTCGAAATTGAATCAGTACCTGCTCCAGTTCATCTGTTGTTGTTGGAATCTCAAGACCAAGATAATCAAGCCATTTCTTATTAATATAAGGAATATCTCCAATGGCCTGAATTGCTTCTTTTCCGGAACCAAGCTGTTCAATCCACGGAAAAGAGTAAATATGTCCATCCGGTGCTGTACACATGGTTCTGTATTCCGGGTATTTTTCAAACACAGCCTGAAGGTTTGGCATATATTTGTCAATCAGATTTTCCAGCGGAATAATTATTCCCTGCTTTGCATAACGCAACAGATCATAATCACTCATGCCTGCATTAAACAGTCCATCCGGCAGATTTCCAAACTGAGCCAACGCCAGATTCTTTTTATCTGAAAACTGATCTGATACAAAGCAGGTCCAGTCAATAT
>ERZ1673748.2654-NODE-2654-length-13062-cov-30.128931_pt1 | contig 13062 bp, 9 predicted proteins | sample MGYA00580196_ERZ1673748 | MGnify/ENA primary metagenome ERZ1673748 (study PRJEB41218, sample SAMN15661796) | gut metagenome | host: Homo sapiens | place: Canada: London | collected 2015-08-20/2019-03-30 | study: EMG produced TPA metagenomics assembly of...
CAATAAAAATATTTTTCGTGTTTATCTATCAAACTTTCCCATGAGTATTCGTTCCTGATTACTTCAATATTACGGGCTGTATATTGAATCTTGCTTCCCTCCGCAATCGTGTCAATACGGTTAAGATATTCAGTGACTTTGTCTGCCGAAGGATAATAGAAAGCATTCTCCTTCAGTACGGCACGGTTGAAAATATTGTCATGAGCAAAGATGAAACAGCCTGCCGCCATCGCCTCAAGCAGGGAAGGATTTGTTCCTCCCACACTGTGACCGTGGAAATAGGCCTTTGAGAAATGACGGACTGAATCCAGCTTTTTGAAATCATAGATGCCGCCGACAAATTCCACGTTTCTCTCGTTCCCGTATTTCTCTACAAGTTCTTTACCATGAGGCGTGTTTGTCTTGCCGACCACAATCAGCGGTCTGCGTCCGTTCTCTTTGGAGTGCAGATAACCTTCTATCGCCATCACGATGTTGTTTTCCGGTTCAAGGCGTGCTATCAGGATGTAATATTCTTCCGATTTCAATCCGAACTCCTCCAAGTATTCCGCCTTAAAATCATCGTGTATGTCTGCGCCATAAGCTAGGAACTTGCTTTCCTTGCCATATTTTTCTTTATAGTAATCATGGATACCCATGTTGTCGGCTATCAGGTAATGACTGTATTTCACCGCCATCTTCTCTTCCCAGTCTAGAAAGCGTCTCACCATCGGGCTGAACTTCGACCGCTTGTTCTCCAATCCGTCCATGTTCGTGGTGAATATTGGACGTTTCCGTTTTTTCACGTTGAACCAAATGTAAGCAGGAATGATGCTCGTATATCCTGCCTCATAGATGATGTCGAAATCTTCTTTCTTCAAAGCATCACGTAACGATGCAAAGTCATAGAAGAAACTGCCGACTGAACTGCCCATCCATGTTTCCGGACTGTAGATATGCTTAATCCGCACACCTTTGTACGTGCTTTCCTGATATGGATGAAACTTGGGTGAATAGACTACCACTTCATGACCTCTTTGTGCCATCCCTACGGAAATGTATTCAGCAAACTGTTCGAATCCCCCGTAGTTATTAGGTATACCACGGGTGCTGACAAATGCTATCTTCATAAATATTGGAATATAATTTTAGAGAGTATTCCCAAATGGTTATATTGGAATACTTGTTGAACTATAATATATTATTGGAGCAATATCGGATTGAAAAAAATGTATTACTTAACAAGCTGATTATAGAAGCCTATCAGTTGCGGATAGTATTTTTCCCTGTCAAAATGCTTTCTGGCAAAACTCAGTGCATTCTGTTGATAGTTTGAATATTGTTCTGCTGGTAATGAATCAGCCGCTTTCACAACTCTTGTCAAATCAACGGAATTGGCCGGAGTGAACAAGTATCCGGTTACTCCTTCTTCTATAATCTCAGGTATGCCGCCGATGTTTGTGCCGATAACAGGCACGCCTGCCGCGTATCCTTCTATGATAGTCATCGGGTTATTCTCATACCACTCAGACGGGACTATGATGAAATAAGCGTTCTCAACCAAATCTGTCAGTTCTTTACCTGACTTATATCCTAAAAATTCCACATTGGTAACGTTGTTGGATTTGGTGTAATCTTTCAATTCATCTTCCAGCGGACCGGTACCTGCTATTTTCAGATTGCTATTTGGCATATCCTTAAAAGCTGAAATCAATGTTTTTACGCCTTTTTCGTAGGACAATCTTCCGAAAAATAGGAAATATCTATCTGTCTTTTGGGCAGGTGCATCCAGTATTTTATCAGCCAGATTATACAGGACAATGTTCCTTTTCTCCTTCAATTCAGGCATGTATTTTTCATGCATCTGTTTGGCAAACTGACTTACATAGATAAGACCGTCAATGTATTCGGCGGGATTGAAGAAGCGATTCCTGTAACATTGTTCTATCGCCATCATCACGCTTAGTAGATAACTGTCTTTCGTGCATTTGTTGATCACACAATGATAAAAGTTTCTTCCCCTGCACTGCTCGCATATCTCACCTTTCCCGTTCCTGAACGTATAGGCGGGACATACGATGCGATAATCGTGAATGGAAAATATGATTGGTACATTATGCCGCTTCAAGACAGGCAAAATGGAACCGGTAATCTGTCCCCAGATCAAATGCATATGTGCCAGGTCAGGACGTTCCTTCTCTATCAGCTGTTCCAACTTCCGGGCTGCTTCCCTGTTATTGAAATAATTGATGATGTTTTTTACAGGCTTCAACAGTTCACTTCGGGTTTCCTTTGATTCAGGAAAATACGATTCATATTCAGAAGGATAATTCTCAGGCCATCTCAATGCAAAATTGACAACCTCTTCGCCATGCATCCTCAGCAACTCCATCGTACTGAAATACACGACCTCAGAACCACCCTTACGATAGTTAAAGACGTTAATTTGCAGAATTTTCATTAAATAAAAAGATATTAGACGGTTATTGTCACTCAACCTTTTCGGTTTGAGTCTGTAAAATTCTAATGTATATGCCTGTCAAGAACCAACCAGACAGGTTTATAATCTATCTGTTTTAACAATTCCTGTTTCATCTTCCTGTCCTTTTTCGAATCTCGGTCCAACAGATAGATTTCACTTTTATCTTTACTTCCTTGTGAGGATGAAACATAGAGACATAGAACATCAGATAGGTTGAATCTTGAGAAACATTTCCCTTTGCAAACTGCAACAGGCTCACTAAAACCAGCAAAAGTCGAAAGATTCTTTTATTCTAGTCAAAGCTCATAAAGTGTGTATATAAAAAGATGCTATTGACGTAACTACTCAGGTGAGGTAACCTATTGACGAAGAAGCTGTTTCAGTATTCCCAAAGATCGAATGCGCTCCTTTCTTAAAATATCATTAACCCTTTCATAATCAATCATGCGTTCGCTTATTGAACAGTCAGCATAATCCGTAACAATTCTGTCTTGCAACCTCGTCAGTTGCAAGATGCTCTGATTTCTGTTTCCGGTCTTATTGTTTGGCAATATCTCAATAAACTGCCTATTGAAATTCAACGCGAAGGCAGTTCCGTGGAAAGAGTCTGTTATGAAATAAGTAGAATTCTTTATGTATGACAGGAAATCAGGTAGATCAGGCAGATATATAAACTTGCCGCCCCTGCGGATTTGGTGGAAAGTGGGGGACACTCTATATAAAGGCAGTCCAACATGTTCTGCGAATCTAACTGCATATTTACTTAACGCAGGGTTATTATGAAGCTGATACACTAAAACATATTTGCCGCCCATATCTTTTTTTATCATTCTGCTCCATTCATCACCTGTAAGAAGGAGTGTTGGGTCAAGAACTTGTCCTGCACATTCAATGTCCATCTGCCTGAGCAACCCGACAGCCGTATTTTCTCTTACAGCTATGCCTGAATATGAAGACAACAGTTTTTTGTATTCAGAAAGTATCTTTGCCGTAAAATCAGTTCTGCCTAAACTTGCCGCATACGCTATTTTCCTTTTGTCTTTTACGAATGAGAGAAAATAAGCTTCATCATAGTGTCCGTTGAGAGTAGGTCCCCATACTTGATCACTGCCGGTCATGAATATATCGGCATCAAGACGTTTCAGATCGTCATGTGTCCTGCATAGCTGCGTCAGTTTCAGATACTTCCTGCGCATTTCTCTGAAGTTCAGTTCAGCCTTCTTTTCTTCAGGATAACGTAAAACTATATATGCCAATTTCTTCAACGAATTACCGGACCATCTCTGCTTGTTGTTAAGGTTTGTTTTTACGGCACTAAGTCCGTGTTCGTCATCGCGTATGTAATCTATGATTTCGCATTTATGCCCTAATCGTTCCAATGTCGTTATTGTGGCTATTGACTGCAATAAAGAACCGTAATTAGACGGAGCATGTCGGGTGATTACTTTTATATCCATAAACGTTATTTTAATATGTTATTTCGCCTGTCAGAAATTTTGCATAAAATGCGGTAGAAGAGAATCGGCATTCTTGGCAGTGTCTCAACCACAGAGCGCAAGAACTTTCTCTGGCTTTGCTCAGCCTTACCTGCCTTGAGGACAGTCTCCGTACAATTTTCGCCACGGAAGAACGGCACAAGCTGCTGTTTGCGCCAAATGTCTTTCAAGTCGAGCGCAAGTGCTACTTCTTTATATGCTTTCTGTTCTGACCTTAACGATAAGATATTATTCAACAGATTAAGTCCTTTGTCTGTGTGTACGATGACTAAGGTTTCACCCAAATCGTTTTCAGATCTTATTTTCCAAGGGTCCATTAAGGTTATGTCCGCTCCGACATTTGTCCCGAACGAGTCACCACAAACATTGCAGCCAGGAATAGTCCACAATCTTCTACCGAACGGAATCTGAGCTGCCCTATTCCAAGACAGTTCAGATTCGTTCACTCGAACAATTCCCGGCCATCCGTTCCCACGATAACGGATCGAGAAATTTAGATTTTCAGAGATTTCCATACCCATAATTTTAGCGAGAAATCTGGTCGAATCCAAAGTCTTCTGCTGCTTGCAAAAAATACAAATTCTGATAATCTCATTCGCCTTCCCTTTCAGTATGGTATTCATGGCCCTAAGCTGGCAGCTGGTACCGATAACAATCAGACGCTCGCACCGCTGTATTTTCTTTACCTCACGACACGCAAGTACAGAGTGGTAAACCGAGTTCGGAATGTCATCATATCGAGGTATATTCTCTTTCGTGTAAAACTCGCCTTCGGCATACGGATAACGTCCGGTCTTCCTCAACGTGTACACGCCGTCAGCCAAGTTGTTTTTCAGGCTCTCAATAATCAATGTCTTGCACACCCCGCCCGACGAGCTTTCACACCTTATCTTGTTGTCCTTATTATACCCTAAAAAATACTTTTTAATCGAAAAGTTATTGAAATATCCATCATAACCTTCTTTCTTATTAGCAGGGCAACTTTTTACGCATCGCAGACACCTGATGCACTTCTCGTCATCAATGACAACCTTGTGTATGCCGTTTTTCAACAACTTGAATGATATTGCCTGTTTAGGACATACTGCCTCACAAATGCCACATTGCTGACATAGGGAATAGTTGTAGTTTATTCTATTGTCAATGTACTGGAGCATAATCTGATTCTATAAATTCTTTGTATTTTTCTAAATATGTTTTAGCCGTAATCCGCACATTATAAAGTTCCGTAACTCTTTTATAAGCACTTTCAATCATAGAAATATTATTATGCCCTTTCAAAAAGGTTTCAATCTTATCAGCGCAGTCATTTACATCCATATTTTTGAATGAATAGCCATATTTACCATAATCTATGATTTCTAACGGCCCTTGATTTTCCGATACAAGTACGGGGATTTTCGCCGCCATAGCTTCGGCTACGGTTAGTCCAAAACCCTCATAAATAGATGGTTGTACATACAAGTCGTATTCACACAGATGAGTATAGATATACGACTGATTTTTTGCTTCCAAGAAACTGACATATGTGGACAGTCCCAACTCATTAACAAGATTCTCCAAATACTCACGAGATTCACCTTCACCTATAAAGTCAAGGTGCAACTGAGTATGTCCACGATCTATTAATTGATGAAAAGCCTTTATTAATATATGTTGTCCTTTCTTTTCATGCATGAGTCTACTCACTTGTACGATTCTGAAAATATCAACTTGACGAGCAGTAGAGTATCTGATTTTACTCACATCAACACCATTAAGAACGACTTCTGAATTCAGACCGGTCCATTTAAAAATATCTTCTTTAACAATATTGGAAATTGCATAAACCCTTTTACATCTATATAAGTTTACAAAATTTCCTCCGTTACATACATCATGATGTGTAACACATAGCTTGCGCTCCAATGAAGATAAAAAAATGAATCTCGCAATAGATGAGTAGTGCAAGTGAATAACATCCGCATTGATTCTTTTAAGAAGTAAGTTTAGCTTAATATAATGCAGAGGATTTTTAGAACCTTTTCGCCTTTCCAGGCAGTAGAATTTGATTTTTTCATTCAAACTTGTGCGAAGCTCATCGTTAACATTATTATTGATAACAATCAGATGTATATTATACCCGAATCTAGCTTGCTCATTCGCAATATTACGCAGCATAGTTTCTATACCTCCAAGACCGAAGGCATAGGTGATATGGATGATTGTCATAAGTGAAATGATTTGAATCTTTTTTTCAAATTGAATAATATCTTTAGAAATTGATAGCCAATAAAGAAATTTGCTGTTGATAAAAACAGTAAATTTCTTTTATTCAATAGTTCTTTCGGAATGTTTGTATTTGGGTATAAATTAATATATTCTTTATATGTATATTCTCCAGATTTCAGTATAGACAATTTTATACCTGCTTTAAATCGGCTGAGATCAAGGTCTAAAGGAAGTATTTTCTCGATTTCTTGGATAAAAATTATACGATTTATTATATAATTTCTATTTATTTCCCGTGTTAAAGATGATGCATCATAACAGTAATGATATAGAGCTTCATTGATGTAATTAATTGATATGTTATTTGAAAGTATTTGAGTTAAAATATAAACATCCTCACAATAATTACATTGCTTTAGAAAAATGACATTATTGTAAAGTGATGTTTTAATCAATTTATTCCACAATGTTCCAATGAATATTCCATTATATATTTGTTTAAGAAAATCAAATGCATCGCAGGCATCCTTCATACCTTTCTGGTATACAAACTTATTTTTCTTATATTCTAATATATAATCGCAAACAACCATATCCGCATTAAATTTTAATGCTATATCCATCATTCTTTCTATTTCACATTTATCAATGTAATCATCTGCATCAACATGAATTGAATATAATCCTTTCGAATGTTTAACTCCTATTTGACGGGCTATACTAACTCCTTCATTTTTTTTATGTATTACTTGTATATAATTATATTTTGTTGCATAATTATCACAAATGCTTCCTGATAAGTCTGAGCTACCGTCATCAATAATTATAACTTCAATGCTTGAATATGTCTGATGTATGATACTATCTAGGCAGCGTGTAATAGTACCTTCTGCATTGTAAACAGGAATAATAATGGATACAGTTGGATTTTTCATAGCTGCAGATTATTTTTTTAAATAGATAACCATAGAAAAACAAAGGACACATAACAAATTTGTTTGTGCCATTAAGGAAGTGTATGTATAAAATGTAGGAATAACCAACACCCTTGCGCATAAGCATAATATTATTATTTGAGGAAATGTTATTAATCCGTTTTTTATTTTAGTTAATTTGATAGTAATTGTAGAAAACACTAAAAGAAATATTAATGTGCCTATTTTATTGAAGTCTTCAAAAATGGATCCTATATACGTATAAAATATATTTCCAGGTATCCCCAATTTGCTAACTGTTGCCCAATTGTCTTCAACCCCAGAGCCTTTCGTAAGTCCAAGTAAATCTTTTAAAAAAATAAATGTTGAATCGCCCCCAGTGCTTTTTTCTACATACCACATTAGAGAATTGAAATTAAGAACTCCTTCACCGGCATAAAGTCCTAGCCATATCCAAATATTTTCTATATTGCTACCTTCTGCTTCTATACTTGTAAATCTAGAAATAGAAATGAGCAATACCATACAAATTCCTAACCCAATAACAACACTTCCATATAAAATAATTTTTTTAGTTATACAAGCATTTATATAGGGTCTCATCAAAAAAAAGCAAACAACTAAATATAAAATATTTTGCACTAATTTAGAACGCCCTCCTAATCCTAATTCATGAATCCAAAAACTTAAAATTACCATTATAAGTCCATATACGATTTTTTTTGATATTATTTTTTTTTGCAAAAAATAAAATAGTAATGGAGGGTAAATCAGCTCAAAAGAAGTCGAAATTCTATTTAATTTTCGTCCTATAAAAGAAAGATACTCGACTCTACTATCATACATTTTTGCAGCATAATCGGAATTAGCTATCACAGAAGGTAGATGCAACAAATTCTCCCCAAAAGGTTCAAAAGAAATGATTATTAAAAAAAGAGTAAAATAGTGTAAAAACACACCTTGCTTGTTAGTTATAGATAGTTCTTTCCTAGGAGTGATGTCATATTTTACTATAGGCATTAAGGTTATAAGATAGCCAATGATTAAATAGAAAAATGGAATTAGCGTCAGATTAGAATAATTACGAATAGTTCCATTTGAAACATTCCAATAAAAAGCAGAAATTATTCCTGAAAATAACAAAAAGAATAGAATATATAATGTGCCATTTAACTGCCACCCTTTTGTTTTAATCCAAACAAACAAAAGGAATAATAAGATCAAATTGTAAAAAACTAAAGAAATCAGTTGATAACTCATTGTATATAATAGGTACACTTAAACGTTTTTACTACTGTTTATAAAAGATATGATTAAACGATTTAATCATCATTTATATTAGCTTGAATGAAATTCAATCCACATTTACAATAATATGCAACATTTTCTTCTATTAAATTGTAATCAATAATCCTTTGATCTATTTCGAATGAAGAAACGATTTTGTTTTTCAGTCTTATTTCATCATGTAACGTAGAGATTCTTGTATCACTTGAATTTATTCCATAATGAACAAAGTTTTTTCGGTAAATCACAGAAAACATATTACCATGAAATGTGTTTGTTACGATAAACGAAGCATGATGAAACAGCCATAAAAATTGTTGTGGAGAAACATTCATTAATCTATAATCAACATCTTTATGCATTAATGCGTTCAAGTCTCTATCATTGCAAATTTGTACAGTTGGCAAATTTAAAGAAACAGCAACCTGATGCGCAAAATTTATCGTCTCTTTCGGTCTTTTTATTGTATAAATCAATAAATAATTATCAGGTAATCCTTTATATGGTTTTTCTATTTCTGACCACTCTGAGGCATTTAATAAAAAAGTAGGATCCGGATTAATCTCTGATACTAATCCCAATTCTTCTTTAATATATTCCTGCATAAATCGCTCCCTTACACCGATTGATTTCAAGTTTTGCAAATACTTTTTAAACAGTTCAGGATTTTCATCACCAAATCTGACCGAACCGGAACTCGCAGCGTATGAGAATTTACAAGTAGTCGTGCCAAAATCAAGATAATATATAGGGTCGTTTTCACCAGATGCCTTTGGATTCCAAATTTGATCCGAGCCACAAACTAAAATATCATAGATATCCGGTATATCATTTTTATCTTTTACCCTTTTGGATTTTTTCAGCACATTTTCAATAAAATCAGAGAATACCTGTTCCCGTTTTTTCCCAAAACTGAATAAGCCACGCAATACCAATTCTCGCAAATTCCATTTCCAGTTTTTATACGTAGACCATAGTCTCCACTCATACATATCTGTTGTTCTGGGATGGCGAAAATCTATCAGTTCTGCATCAAGTCCCATTTTCTGCATGACTCTTACCATGGCATAAGCCTGTAGAACAGAGCCGTAATTATGTGAGCTATGAAATGTAACGATACCACATTTCTTTTTTCTATTTTCCATATTATAATGCTACTATCTTATTATTTTTCTAATCTTATATTTTACAATCTTATCACAAACACATAGTTTGTAGGCAGCATCTACTCCTATGTATTTATGGATTCTTCTAAAAAACTTTATTCTTAGATTTTTCTTTTTGGGAAATCTGAGCTGGTCATTACCGTTTATGGCTTCCGTAACTGGACGTTCGTAAATATTCAGCTTATCCTTTACAATCGAAATGAGTCTTTTACCTTTTTCTGTAAGAGGAAGAACACAGGAAATGCCATACGGATGTTTGGGAATATAATTATCGTCAGTTTCATTACCCAATCCCCAAAAATCTCCGATAGTTATATCAGATACTCTTTCCGGTTTGGCATAATGACAATTAAAACAACTGTCTCGATAGGTAAAACCGTCAATAAAAGTGTTATAATATAAATCTTCATAACGGTGTGTCCATAGATTTCCGGACTTATAAATCAACCTATCATCATTATATACACATAGACTAAAAGCTTCAAATAACCGAAAACCAATGCTAGAAACTTTATCTGCTTTTATTTTGAGAGTATTTGCTATATAGTCAACCAACCATTTATTTGAAGGCACCCCATGACAAATAAGGTCTACCAAGAAAAGATTATCAGGTTGTTCCTCATACATTCGCTTGACAGCTGTCACTTGACAAGGTGTCCCGATAAATAATACGTTTGTTCCATCTTTTACATCTTGTCTAATTTGTGACAGGACATCAACGATACTGCTTTGCACATATTTAGAGCCTTTCAATTTATATGCATCTTTAAGATTATCTATGCGGATATGCTTAATTTCAATGCCCGGTATTACAGTGCATCCATAAACGATACCTACATTGGCTAAAAAATAATGAGTCAATACAGAAGCCATACCGCCGGAAGTGCTGCTTCTATAGTCTTCTTCGTCTTTCGACCATGCGGCGTATGCCACTGACGGATACAGACATACCGTATCATGCAACGATGGGCATGCTTTTTGACAAAGCCCACAATCAATGCATTTCTTCTGATCAACGGACGGATAAAGATGTCCCAATTCTTCAGCAACCAGGGATATGCAATGTTTGGGACACCTTGCGGCGCACAGTCCACATCCCGTACATAACTCTTTCTCACAAATCAATTTCATTTTTTATGAAGTTTGTTTTTTACGACGGAAATAAGCGTATTCCTTTCAGTCTTTTTCAAGCCGATAAACCATGAAATGGTCATAGTGACAATAGCGGTAATTATACATAGTGAAATGAAATTACCAAGAGTTTGAGCTTCAAGGAAATGATATTTTATGAAAACAGGCAACGGCAAAGAAAGAACCGTCACTCCGGCTACAGGAGATAAAACATCCTTTATAAGTTTCTTCAATGAATAGCCAATCAGACTCCGACAGAACAGAAAACGAACAAAACCTGCAATGAGTGTGAAGAATATTGAAATATAAAACACCGATGATGCGCTACAGCCGAACTTCAATGCAATATACCCGATCGGAAAAATGCACAATATGATGCAACTTACAACAATTTGGTAGTTCCGTATCCACCCCGTTGCTGACAAAGATGTCATAAAAGGAGTCCCAAAAAGTGTTCCACACAATGCATCTATCATTATCAATATAATGAATAAAGCAGCATAGTCAGGCACATCGACCAACCATAAATGCAACACGTAATCAATGTTCAAGCAAAGAGGAAATGCCATCATAAACAATATCAGAAAAGAATACTTTATCCCTAAATAAGAAAGCCGTTCCATTCCGGTTATATTTCCGGTTGCATAATCCTTGGTAATCTGGGGATTTAATGCTACTTGAAAATTAGAGATAAACCCCATAACGGCATTTGAGACCTGGGATGCCACCCCACGAGCAGCATTAATTGCAGGACCGAAAAAAAGATTGAGGACAATATTGGTCCCTTGATCACGCACGAGCCATGCCACACTGCCGAACAGATTCCATCCGGCAAAGCCAGACATTTGTTGATACAGAGCTTTATCCCAAAACAGTTTAAACCTGCTCTCTTCATAATGTCTCCTGCAATACATCTGATAGACAATCCGTATAATCAATTGCACAGCAAAGACAAGCATTCCATAGACAATAAGCTTATCCGCCGATACAATTACAAGCAAATAGACTATGCCTAATTTCAATAAGGCTTCCAATATGCTTATGTACGCATATACATTCATCTTTTCATGTGCAATTAAGACTGCATTATACGGCACCTGAATGATGTTGATGCAAAAAGTCAATATGGAAAACTGATAGACCCAATTGGCTGCAGCAATCCTGTTATCAGGAATGACCAGCTTTTCATTGACAAACCAAAGCCCAATCGTTTCGGCCAGAAATATTATTAAAATACCGATAGCTATATGGATGTTTAAGGCTGCAGCAAACACATTTTTTAATTTGTCCGTATCACCTCGACCAAGCTCGAATGTAAGAAAACGCTGTGTAGCGGTAGACATGCAACTGTTCAGGAAAGAGAACATTAAAACCACTCCTCCTACAACATTGTAAATGCCATAATCATCAATACCCAATTCTGCCAGCACGCCCCTTGACGTATAAAGGGTAACCAGCATGATAAGAATCATACGGAAATAAAGGAACAACGTGTTTTTGGCTACACGCTTATTGTTTTCTGCCGGATTTTTCATTATTTGTCACCATGTATTTGAATAAATTCATTTGCAAATTAACATGTTAACTTTATTATTTATTTTGACAATTAATCTTTTCTACAGTGGTTAAAAAGTCATTTCTTATCATATTCCAACGAGTTGTTTTTATGGGGTCTATATAAAAAAATCCTCTAATTATTCTTGAAAATCATTCAAATAATGGTATGTGTCTTTTTTGCCTGTTTTGAAAGCCGTTTCGTTAGATGTGACAACTCCTTTAAGCATTTCAAATTCACAATCACTTGTTAAAAATGACACACGGATATTCTTTAGTTCTTAAATTTTGATTGCAGCGAAAATAAGCCTTTTAATTTATAGCTATAAATTGAGTACCTGCCTAAATTGAGTACTTACTTCCTATAATGTCCCAAATGTCATAAATATACTTCCGCCTATCTTTATTTTTACTTAGGTCATATTTCTTTTTTATAAGCTCAAGGAAGCCATTGAGTGCTTACGACGCAAAGGGCGTAACATAACATCAGTGTAAGCATGACTTGCAGAACGGTGGTTTCACCAACCTGCAGGCTATCCCACTGCATCTCATTGGACAGCTTGCTGAAAAGCAGGAATAGCAGACCGCAAAGAAAGGTCTCGGTGACAATCACAAAGGTCTCGATCAAGTGGTTGTAGGATGCTAATTTGTCTTTCATAGGTTGTTATTATCAGATCACATTATAAAAGTGATCTCCTGTTATTTTTTCATACCATATCCATAGCCGTAACCATACTTATGACCATATCCATAGCCATACTTATGACCATATCCATAGCCATACTTATGACCATACCCATAGCCACTCTTTCTTGAATTCA
>ERZ1673748.2668-NODE-2668-length-13003-cov-4.777804_pt1 | contig 13003 bp, 7 predicted proteins | sample MGYA00580196_ERZ1673748 | MGnify/ENA primary metagenome ERZ1673748 (study PRJEB41218, sample SAMN15661796) | gut metagenome | host: Homo sapiens | place: Canada: London | collected 2015-08-20/2019-03-30 | study: EMG produced TPA metagenomics assembly of...
TTATAACAACATTATACTTTACAAAAGGGCAAAAAGAAAGAGTTTTGACAGTTTAGTTTGTCAAAACTCTTCCAAAATCTGACTTAAATTTTAAAATCTTCTTCTTTCAGAATAATTCTGTCAGAATCATCTGTTCCCTTACCAAATACTCTTCGTGCAAGGTGTTTTACATTTGCTTTCTGTGAATGAGCAATTGCTTCATCCATGATCTCTTTAACTTCTGCAACAGATACTGCATGGTCTTCTCTTTGCATTACATCGATACGGCTGTACAGTGCAAGGATTCCCATCTCATCCAGTTTATATCCATTCTCTTTCGCATATGTCTGACCGAATGTTACCAGCTCATCATTAATGAATACCGGAAGTTCCAGTTTCGAACTGAATTTCTTCTTGAATTCCGGATTAGCTGTCATCAGACGCTCCAGAGGTTTTCTCTGATCTTCCAGTACGAAAAGTAATTCACCTGTCTTCTTTTCCATCAGATAATTAAGTTCTTTTACCGTTCTTGAATTCAGCTTGCCAGCATGTTCAATGATGATTGCTCCTCCACGAAGCTTCTGGATGATATTCGTAAGTTCTTTCTTATTCAAAGACTCACCTGTAACGATCGCTACTTTACCCTGTTTCAGATTTCTCTGTTTCTGGATTGCTTTTACGATATCAACCGCAAGAACTGTTTTACCAGATCCTTTTCTTCCGATTACCAGAAGGTTTCCTGTCTTGGAAGTACCCTCTCTCTGGGCACGTCTGTCATTATCAAGAACCTCTACGATCTGTTCACTCATTCCTCTTACCGGAACGAAATATGAGAATAACTTCTTCTGTTCTTCCGTAAGTCCTGCCTTTAATCCGATTTCACTCGTTGCACTCAGATCATATCTTCCTGTTACAACGAATCCGGTATCAAATGGAACTCCACCTTTTGACTTTTTAATTCTTGCCTGGATCTCTTCTTCGGATGGCTCTTCAATCTCTAATTCTTCTGTGTCATCCTCATCTTCGATCTCTTCTTCGTCAAAATCTTCTTCCTCAAAGTCGCCTTCGTCAAAGTCTCCTTCATCAAGATCCTCTTCCTCAAAGTCAGCTTCGTCAAAATCTTCCCCTTCAAGGTCTTCGCCAAAATCAAGCTCTTCGTCATCGTCGATCTCTTCTTCGTCGAAATCCTCTTCGTCCATATCTTCTTCAAAGTCGCCTTCGTCAAAATCGGTTTCTTCATCATCTATGTCTTCAAAGTCGTCTTCGTCAAAATCGGCCTCTTCAAGTTCTTCCTCGTCAAGATCTTCTTCCTCAAAGTCAGCTTCGTCAAAGTCTTCCTCGTCGAAATCTTCTTCCTCAAAGTCGCCTTCGTCAAAGTCTTCTCCTTCAAGATCTTCTTCCTCAAAGTCGGCTTCGTCAAAGTCTTCCCCTTCAAGATCCTCTTCCTCAAAGTCGGCTTCGTCAAAATCACCTTCCTCGAAACTGCTTCCGTTCATATCCAGTCCGGCAAGCTCATCTTCGATTCCTTCTATGAAATCTTCATCCATTCCCGGACCGTCTTCAAGTTCTTCCTCATAAATCTCATCTTCGGAATCTTCATTTTCACTCTCCATCTCTTCCATCAGACGGACAATGTCATCCGGTATTCTCTGTGTATTTCTTTCAGATTCTTTCTCGTCGGCTGCCTCTTTCTCAGCTTTTCTTGCTGCCTCTTCCTCGGCCTTTCTTCTGGCCTCTTCTTCGGCTGCTTTTCTTGCTGCCTCTTCCTCGGCTTTTCTTCTGGCTTCTTCCTCAGCTGCTTTTCTTGCTGCTTCTTCTTCAGCCTTTCTTCTGGCCTCTTCTTCGGCTGCTTTTCTTGCTGCCTCTTCCTCAGCTGCTTTTCTTGCTGCCTCTTCTTCAGCTTTTCTTCTGGCCTCTTCTTCAGCTTTTCTTCTGGCCTCTGCTTCAGCTGCTTTTCTTTCTACTTCTTTGCGCTCTTCTTCCTGACGGATTCTTGCCTGTTCTCTTTCCTTCTGGAGACGCTCCTCATCTTTGGCTTTCTGCTTTGCAATCGCCTCTTCATGATCTTTCTGTTTTGCTTCCCATTTCTGAAGGATATCATCGATCATCATCTGACCGTTTGCCAGGATTTCATCCTCGCGCTCTTTCATTGCTTCTTCTTCAATATTAATACCGCTTGCAACAGCAACACCCTGTGCCAGAGCTTCTTCTAATGTGGCCCCCGTAACTACCTGTTTGATTGCTGATGTATGCTCTTCAGGTGTCTCAACAGATGCTTCCGGTTCTTCTTCCCTATACATCGGAGTCTCTTCCACTGCTGCAGTTGCTTCCGGTACAACTTCCTCCGGTACGACATCTGCCTGTGCGGCTTCCTCCGGTATTTCAAACTCTTCCTGCATCGGAACCGGCTCCGGCGGAATCTCCTGTACTTGTGCATCATCTATTCTCTGCACCGTACTTTCCTGTACCTCTTCCTCAGAACCTTCATCATATTCATTCTCATCGTCAACTTCTTCCAATGTTGACTCCGTCTGTTTTACAGGTTCCGGCTGCTTCTTTACTGCTCCCGGACGGCTGTCATATTTTTCCTGCTGAAGCGGCGTCAGTGGCTTATACTTCATCTTAAGTTCCATCGCCAGGTATACATACTTTCCTTCGCTGAACCAAAGAATCAGGTCATCACATTCTTCCAGACATTCCGCAGTCATTCCCGCCTCATCATATAACTTGGCAAGTTCATATGCCCATTTTTCAATATATTCCGCTTTTTTAAATTCTTCCAACGCCGCAATCTGATCCGAAAGTGCTGCTCCCTGAGTTCTCAGGATCTTATACTTCAGGATATATTGATTCGGGTCTTTTGGCGCCAGCTTAACAAACTCTTCATAACAGTCTGTCGCTTCTCTGATATCCTTAATCTTTAATGCCAATGTACCTAATCGATATACGATTTTACGGCTTCCCGGTGCTCTGTCAAATGCCAGGAATAAGATATCTCTCCCTTTCTTAAATTCTCCGTTATATTCATAAATCTCACTTACCGTATTAAGCATAGAAGCGTTCTTTACTCTTCGCCAGTCTATACTTTCAGCAATATCCATTGCTTTCTGGTATTCCTTTTTTTCCAGATGATCAAGCATCTGCTCGGTCTTTACCCTATATTCATATTTATCCAATATTTCTCACCTCAAATATTTATTTTAAAAAAGCGTATTTCCCTACAATTTTACTTATATAAGTTTATCATATGACCTGTCTATTGTCAAAATATCCGGTTAAATATGTTAAAAAAATATTACAAAAGTTACAAAAGTTTATAATTTATTGTCGGCAGCTTCTTCCGAATGCATGGCAATGCCGAAAACCTGCCACTGGCAGCTCCTTACGAACGCATGGCGATAAAAAAACAGCCATCATAATTCTTTTTATTATGATGGCTGTTACATATTCAATTTTATCATATACTTTTCATTTGTTTCGGAGAATTAATTATTATTTTATTCCCTGACGCCTTTTTATGTATTTCAATGATCTTTTACTCATTGTCCTACATGTTCATTCAAATCTACTATTCATGTTTCTTTACACATTTTAATAATATATTTAAATATATGGTATTATGTTCAATATGTTTACAGTTTTTTTATTTTTATTATCCGGTTTTATTTTCTCCGTTTATTTTTATTATTATCTGAATCTCCTCTACCGGCCTTTTTATCTATTATTATAAAGGCTTACTCTATGGGAATTTTTAACTGTCATACCACTAACATATTGATTCGATGATTCTACTGTGTCCATTGGATTAAGCCTCCTTTTCATAAATTTCCAATCAACATATCTCACCGACATATGAAATATTTTTTATCCTTATAAACTTTTTTCATTCTTTATACACATAAGATATAAATGATATTTATTACCTTGTCTCTTTCATTAAGATTATTCCTATATCCCCGTGATATCATTTTATAATCTTACCTCATCCATTCTCTATCTTTACAATATACTTTACGATATCTAATATTCGATGCATTACCAAATACTTTATACCTATATATGCATTTTAGATTTCTAAATGAATCGGAACTCTGATAATAAAAATTCTCTTATAAAATATATGCTATAGAATTTTCAAGATTCCCTTTCTCGTCAGGAGTCCTTTTTGTTTATTTCGGATTTCCTTTGGATTGATTACATAATATCATCCGCATTTTGTTTTGTCAATACTTTTTGCGATTATTTTCTTTTATTTTTCATTATTTTATTTTTTGCATTAAATTGTCTGATTTTTATATATTTATTTTAATGTTTGCACAATACTATACAGTTTCTCTGTAACCATATTTGTCAACATATCACCTTTTCAATTGTTAACCGCGCCAAATGTACAGTTGACATTTTGCGCATTTCATTTTATACTGCTTTTATATTTTGATATGAATCTAAAGGAAAGGAGTTCTGCCAGCCGGCAGACAATTACTACTATGAATAACACAGCAAACAGCACAACAACGAAAAGACTCTCCACCCGTAAACTGGTTCTGATCGCCCTGATGACTGCGATCACCTGTATCTTCGCTCCTATGGCGATTCCGATCCCTGTCAGTCCGGTACCGATCAGTCTTACCAACCTGGTGATCATGATCAGTATCTATGTACTTGGATTTAAAGATGCAACGATCAGCTATATCGTATATCTGTTACTTGGCCTTGTCGGTCTTCCTGTATTCTCTGGTTTCACCGGCGGATTAGGTAAGCTTGCAGGTCCTACCGGCGGATATCTGATTGGTTTTATCTTCCTCGCACTGATCGCAGGACTGTTCGTTGACAAATTTCCAAAGAACAGAATCCTGGCCGTTGTCGGTATGCTCATCGGTATGGCGATCACTTATATCTTCGGTACAGAGTGGCTTGCAATTCAGTTAAAAATGTCCTTTGTTGCAGCACTTTCTGTCGGAGTTATCCCTTATCTTGCCGGTGACGCAGTGAAGATTATCATTGCGATCATTGTCGGACCTGTGCTTCGCAGCCGTCTGAGTCATATGCAGTAACAGTTACATCTACAGAACTTGCCACTGGCAGCTTCTCTTGCATACTTTGGTATCTAAAAAACACACAATACCGATTATATGATTCCTTCTGTTTCGGTATTGTGTGTTTTATTTTCCATTCTGGAACCTCGACTATAAAACTTCCGGTTTTACAATATAATATCTCCCTTTTTCTTGCCGGTATCCATATCATAAGCCTCGATAATATTTCCACTGATCACGTATAATGTATCTTCTATATAAATCCCCCGGATACCTTGCGAAGTATTTCCATTAATCTCTTCTTTCAGGATTGTTTCAAACTTTTTCTCTTTTCCATTATAAGTCAGCAGGCAGTATGTTTCCCCATTCTGGCTGTAGCCAGAGAACCCGATCCTATTTTTCTGCTGATCGGCAAGAACGGATTTGTAATCGTATGCTGCATTTGTTCCATACAGATCATCCAATACAAGGGTTGATTCTTCTTTTACATCCGTTCTGTCTGTAATATCGAACATGGTGATTTTTACACCTTCCGACACCCCTGATTCTTCATCGGTTGACATGCCGATTCCAAGTAATTTATCTTCTCCATAGAAATGCAGATATTCTGAAAATCCCGGGATTTTTAATTTGCCGAGGATCTTTGGTTTCTCCGGATTGGCCAGATCCACGCTGAACAACGGGTCTACCTGCTCATATGTCACGAAATATCCTGCCTCTTTCATGAATCTTGCAGAATAGATGGATTCCCCTTTTGCCAGATTCTCGATAGAACTGATCTTATCCAATTTCTTATCTAAGATTGTTACCAGATTTTCATCATCATTGGTTGTAAATAATCTTAAGTTCCCTTTATATTCATCCAGTGAAAATGTATCATTCAGATATCCTTTTACTTTTCCCTGAGCTACGGCCTTTAGCTTGCCCTTTCTATAAGAAATCTTGCGAAGTGTCGTCACAGTCTGATTATCCTGCTGCCATTCTGATTCATAATAGTAGATATTTTTTCCACTTACATACATTTGACCGCCTTCGGAGAGAATTGCCTTATTATCCACTGTTTTATCCGGTTTGCTGATGTCCACGGAACTGATCACTTCATACATTGTTCCACAATTCACCGGCGGCAGACAGATACTGGTCTGGCTCATCTCTTTGCCATTCACCAGAGGCACATAGGTGACCGGTTTATCTTTGACCATGTCTCCACCTGTATAGTATTCACTGAACAGATACAGATATCCGTCTGCCATACGAGACGAATTGTAAGTACCACTCTGTGTTACTTCGCCTTCTTTTACCGGCTTTTTAATATCACGGATGTCATAAGTGACCGCCGCTGTTTTAGTCTGATTCCAGGTATCTGTGTTCGTCTGCTTTTTGTTACTTTTATCTGCACATTCTTTCTGACATACAGCCACCAGTTTCTTTTGATCTGTATTTACATAAAACTCCTGTATTGTGTATTCTTTTCCAAGCGTAATCTCGCTGTATTTTTCTATATTCGTTCCGCTGTTTCCTACGTCTACAATATCGATGGTCCGGCCATTATCTTCCCGCACATATAGATAAGTCCCGTCTGTTTTGGCAATATCCCCTTCATCTACACCGGACTGTCGTACATTGGTCTGTGAATAACTGCCATCTGCTGTTGCCACACCGGTATCTGCCGAGGCCGTTTCCGTTGAAGACGCCGTTGATCTTCCTGTTGAAGCCGAATCCTCTACGGCTGCTGTTTCATTTACACTTCTTGCATACATTGCAATGCCGGAGTTATCTTGTGAACGTTTGATATATTTATAGATTTCGTCATAACTTTGGGCTGTCCTGATCTTCTTACTGTCGCTGATCTTCTTTACTGTATTACTATTTCCTGCACTGCTGCCTGCATTGCCACCTGACACATCCGGAGAATTTATCGCTCCTTCATGCATCCTTCCATACTGCCACACTACAGTTCCCGCCACAACTGCCACGCAGGCCGCCGCTACAAGCCCGATTTGATACGGACGGAAATGTTTCTTCTGTTTTTTCTTTTCCAATAATTTATCTATATTCTCCGATCTCAGACTATCCGGGACTTCTGTATCTTCTGACATTCTTGAAATCTGATCTAGGATATCCTGTTCACAATATTCTTTATGTTCATTCTCGCGCTTCATACCCTCTCACTCCCTTCTTTCCTTCTCATCTTCGCCGTAACTGCCCAGCACACATTCCATCTTCTTAAGTGCCCGGCTCCGCTTCGACCGTACTGTGTTCGGATTCAGCCTCATCATCTCACCAATCTCCTGACTGCAATACCCGCCAAATACGGATAATCCGACTAATATCTGTTCCTCTTCCGACAGCACAAAGAATGCTTTCTTAACATCGATTGCAAGATCATAATCCGGTGCTGTCGCTTGTTCCGGAAGTTCTTCTTCTCTTCCCGGTGTTTCTTTTAACGCTTTCTTCAATCTCTTCTTACATTTATTCGTAAGAATTGTAAATATCCAGCTTTTGAATGCTTCTTCTTTTTTTAATTTATGTATGTTCTCGTATGCTGCGATAACCGCCTCACTCACCGCATCTTCGGCTTCCTGCGGATTCTTCATCAGGCACAGTGCATAACGATACAGATCACGGTAGACAGTCTCGTACATTTCCGAAAATTTCTTTATACTGCATTTCATATCATGTCCTCCCTCAGATATGAGTTTTCATGGTTTTTCTTTCTTTTCTCTATCATCTACATATATAAGAGTCTTTTACTCCAGATTCTGTTGCACTAAATTGAAAGTTTTTCTATCTTACATTCATGTTCCTTTGAGTCCTTCCAATAACCGATTCCAATTGCCAGAATGTCACCCGTGTATATTTCGTCATCACCCAGTTTTCCCTGAAAACGTAACGCATAACCCTTTTCTTTGATCTGACGCGCTGCTGATTCTGCTGTATCATCAACCTTTAGATCTCATCATATGGACCAGAATTTGTCCAATAATTTCCCATTCGGATTCACCGTATCCGCAAGATACTTCTCATATAGCCCGTCTACTTCCTCTTCTATAAATCCAAATATTTTTTCCAGCATCAATGTCTTATCAATAAAGTATCGTGACTTCGTCTCCCCTTCGTACAAAACATATGGTGCTCTACTGTTAAGATAAAATCTCATCTTTGTGTCTCTTTCCGGTAACACTGCTTTTTTCCATCGTTCTCTTTTGTTTTCTTCCATCCATTATCCTCCACTTGCAATTCAGGAGGATCTATACTTTTTCAGAAATCCTCCCGCTCATTTTAATATGTTGTGAATCTTAAGCATTGAAAATCTCTGATATGTATTTCGCTTGAATATAGAAACAGTTTTTCTGCTTTAGAAAATATAGAAATATAATGCTTGGATATATTCTAGCATAAGGCACTCAGGTTGTATATAGTAAATTTAATTTTATTTTTCATCTGCCTATTTTATTATGACGTCAAAAAACTCCTCAAAATCCCGACAAATCTTTCATGTCTCAGAATTCTGAAGAGTTTTTATTTGTTTATATTGGAGAGAAAAAAGGTTATTAAAATAATTCTAATTTATTTGTTCACTTTTTGATAAAGTTCGATCATTTCTTCTGCCAAAACCTTGAATACTTCCGTACTCATCATCTGGTCTTCTGCATGTGCAAGGATGAGACTCATCTTCGCGTCTTCACCGGCCGCTTCTTTCTGCACCAGATCTGTACATCGTCCTGTCCCAGGAACATTCCGACTTCTACGATTGGTACAGGAATCTCCTTGGTAATCGGCACTGTCGTAAATACATAATGGACTTTTGAAAAATCAAAACTTTCCAGGCTGTCTATCAGACCTCCCGGAGTGTTTCTATCTGTCTTATTTTCTGTCTTTCTTATTCTCTATCTACCTTATCCTCTATAATAATTGATCAGGCATCCTTTTAAGACAATCTCTCTCTCCGCATCCGTCATATCACCGAGCTTCAGAGTGATCTCTTTCAAAGTATCTCCAACCACATACGCCTTAATTTCAGCACTCTTATCCTCGATTGCTTTTCTGATCTCCGGCACGAAGATATAATCACCGTTCTTGAAACTTAAGTTCTCATGATCTTCCTCTGTAATAAATGGAAGCATACCCCAGTTGATCAGGTTCGAACGGTATCTCTTGGTTGCGTATTCGTTCGCAATATTTGCCCAGCCGCCGAGTACCTTCTGGCAGGATGCTGCCTGTTCTCTTGCGGAACCGTCTCCCGGTTTTACTGCGAAGATTGTGCTTCCGATTCCAAGGTTGCCTTCTCCTGCTTCCGGATACGTCTTGCGTACTTTTGCCATAACTGGTTTCAGTTCGTCTAATACTTCTAACGGACACTGTCCTGCCTCGATTGCTTTCTCGGCTTTCTGCACTTCTTTTGCACGGCCTACATAAGCAGGGTCTTTTCTGGATAATGCAAATTCTGCAAGTCCCAGAGGATTTGATCTATAAGAAGATGTCTCTCCTGACGGAATCAATTCGTCTGTTGTTGTAACCGGATCGTGGATCTCGGATACTACTTTCAGGAGTAAGTTCTTCGGAAGTGCTGCCATTGCCGGCCAGTCTTTGATGTTCGGTCCGAATTTGATCTCTACAGATGAATCTGCTACGCCGTGGCTGTCGAAGACACGGTTTGCGTAAATATTTTTGTCAAAGTGATATTTCTGTCCTTTGTATTCCACATCCATGTCAGTTGCAGGTGTAAGGAATCCCTTATTTGCTGCTGTTGCTGCGATGGAACGTGCATCCATAAGTGCAACGGATGCGATCTGTCCGTTCTGAAGCTTAGAGCCTTCACGGTTCGGGAAGTTTCTGGTTGAGTGACGGATGGAGAACGCATTATTGGCAGGTGTATCTCCGGCACCGAAGCAAGGTCCGCAGAATGCTGTCTTCACGATCGTTCCCGCTTCCATAAGGTCAGCAACTGCACCGTTCTTTACAAGTTCCATGTAAATCGGTGTACTTGCCGGATATACGCTGAATGTAAATTCATCAGAACCAATGTAATGTCCTTTGATAATGTCTGCTGCAGCACAGATATTTTCAAATCCACCACCGGCACATCCTGCGATGATTCCCTGATCCACATATAACTGTCCGTTCACAATCTTATCCTGCAGAGAATAATTAACTGCTCCGTCCAGGCTTACGAGAGCTTTCTGCTCTACATCGTGAAGGATGTCTTTTAAGTTCGTTCTTACTTCGTCAATCGTGTACACATTAGACGGATGGAACGGCATTGCGATCATTGGCTTGATCTCGCTTAAGTTCACATATACCATACCGTCATAGTAAGCAACAGCTCCAGGATTCAGCTCTTTATAATCTTCGCTTCTTCCGTGAATGTCGTAAAATTCTTTGATCTTGTCGTCGGTCTTCCAGATAGATGACAGACAGGTGGTCTCGGTTGTCATAACATCGATACCGATACGGAAGTCAGCGCTTAATTTGCTTACACCAGGTCCTACGAATTCCATTACTTTATTGTTAACATAGCCATTTCCAAATGTTGCACCGATGATCGCAAGTGCTACGTCCTGTGGTCCGACACCTTTCATTGGTTCGCCGTCTAAGTAGATTCCGACTATGCCCGGCATCTTGATATCATAAGTCTTATTCAGAAGCTGTTTTACAAGCTCCGGTCCGCCTTCTCCCATAGCCATGGTTCCGAGTGCTCCGTAACGGGTGTGGCTGTCTGATCCTAAGATCATCTTGCCGCCGCCGGCTAACATCTCACGAGCAAATTGATGGATGACTGCCTGATGAGGCGGTACATAGACTCCACCGTATTTCTTCGCGCAGGTAAGACCAAACATGTGGTCATCTTCGTTGATGGTTCCTCCAACCGCACAAAGTGAGTTATGACAGTTCGTAAGTACATAAGGAATCGGGAATTTTTCAAGTCCGGATGCTCTGGCCGTCTGAATAATTCCGACAAATGTAATGTCATGGGACGTCAGCTTATCGAACTTAATCTGCAGACGATTCATATTTCCTGAGGTATTATGCGCTGCCAGAATGTTATATGCCATCGTATTCTTTGCAGCTTCCTGTGGAGTCACATCTTTACCTGTCTTTGCAGCAACTGCTTCTTTTTCTTCCACAATCTCTGTTCCATTCAGTAAATAGACTCCCTTGTCATATAATTTCAGCATGTTTTGTCCTCCTACTATCGTGTTATAAATATATTGAAATGTCTGAATTCAGACACTTTCTAACAAAATTACTGTTTCATATATTTCATATGATCCGCTACCATCATAGCAATCTTGAATGTCAGTGCATCATCAAATACACGAACATCCAGTCCAGTCTTCTTCTGAATCTTCTCCAGACGGTACACCAGTGTATTTCTATGCACATACAGGCGCCTTGCCGTCTCTGATATATTCAGATTATTATCAAAAAATGTATAAACAGTCGTCAGTTCTTCTTCTTCGAAAATGTCTGCTTTGCCATCTTCGAACACTTCATTCAGGAACATCTCACAGAGTGATGCCGGAAGCTGATGGATCAGACGCCCGATCCCAAGTTCATTGTATGCAAGAATTTTCTTCTCTACATAGAATACTCTTCCAACCTCCAGTGCCATATCTGCTTCCTTATATGATCTGGATACATCCTTTAACTCCTCTACAATTGTTCCATATGCTGCTCTTACACTTACCATAGCTTCCATGTTCAGTGTTGTGACCAGCTCTTTGGCGATCTGTTCTACCTGCGGATAGTCATCAGTCGACTGCAATGATTTTACCAGAATGATATGTTTTTCATCAATTGCGGTTACGAAATCCTTTGTTCCCGTCGCATACAGACCTTTCAGTGTTTCCTGTACCAGAATGTCTCCTTCATTCTTCGGTTCGATTACAAATACAACCCTCTTAATTTCTGCCGGAATCTTCATCTTCTTTGCCTGATTATAGATATCGACCAGAAGCAGGTTATCCAGAAGCAGATTCTGAATGAACCGGTTCTTATCCATCCGTTCTTTGTATGCATAAAGAAGATTCCTAAGCTGGCTTGCTCCCATGCGCCCCGCCAGTTCCATACCATCTGCATTTCCCTTCAGCATCAGTATATAAGTCGGATCACTGTCCTCATAGATGCGGAACATTCCCATCTCATCCAGGATCATCTCATCCGGCTCTTCTTCATCATCACGGAAATCCTGAATCTGAAGCTCATACTCTGTCAGATTCTCATTCGTCCTTACAAGACAAAGTCCCTGCATATCCCATATTGCACAGTCAAATCCGGTGATCTCCCTGATATCCTGCGCTGTTTTGTGTAATATCTGATTTGATAACACTCATTGTCCTCCATTTCCTGTCCGCAATACTGTTCTTTGTGTCCTCTTGCATACTTGTATACATTTTAACACGCTAACGAACTGCATTACGAATACATTATAACAGATAATAACGCTTTAACAAAGTAAAATTTTATTGTCTGCATAAAAAATGCAAAAGACCGGACGCTGTCTCACGCCCGGCCCCTCTTATATTCATCTGTTCCCCACGATTACCGCGGTCTTTATTCCTATCTGTAATTACAGACTAGTTAGTGATTGTAACCTGTGTCTCTTTATCAAATACGTGAATCTTCTCAGCATCCAGAGCAAATTTCACATGGTCACCTGTTCTTGCTGTTGTTCTAGGATCAACTCTTGCTGTCATGCTTGATCCTTCATAGTCAAAGTATAAGAATACTTCTGCACCAAGCATCTCATATACACGGATCTTAGCTTCGATCACTGTATTAGGAGAAGTTTCGATGAACATCTGCTCATCATGTACATCTTCCGGACGGATTCCGAGAACAACTGTCTTTCCTGCATATCCACCTTCGATCAGCTTCTTAGCTTTTGCCGGTGGAAGTTCGATCTCTGAAGGTCCTGCTACTAAGTATACTTTATCTCCGACAACTTTACATGTAGCGTCAACAAAGTTCATCTGTGGTGATCC
>ERZ1673748.2669-NODE-2669-length-12999-cov-18.226900_pt1 | contig 12999 bp, 12 predicted proteins | sample MGYA00580196_ERZ1673748 | MGnify/ENA primary metagenome ERZ1673748 (study PRJEB41218, sample SAMN15661796) | gut metagenome | host: Homo sapiens | place: Canada: London | collected 2015-08-20/2019-03-30 | study: EMG produced TPA metagenomics assembly of...
TGGCTTGGCATCTGCCGCACCTCGCTCGCCGTATCGGCACTTAGAATTGTGCGGTGTTGCCATAAAACCATTATACCACAGGGGTGCAACAAAACAAAAAAAGCGGTGCCCCGCCCTGACCGATTGGGGTCAAGGGAGGGGCACCGCTGAGACTTATTCAGTTATGCCGCAAAGGCAGATCGGTTATTCACCAATTTCAACGCGGGTCACATCAGGTTCCTTCTTGGGAGCTTCCTTCGGGAAGGTCAACTCCAGGATGCCATCGGTGAACTTGGCGCTGACATCCTTGGGCTGCAGGTCGGTGCCAACATAGAAGCTGCGGCTGCAGGCGCCGGTGTAACGCTCCTGGCGGATATACTTGCCTTCGGAGGTCTTTTCGTCTTTATCCAGGCCCTTGGCGGCGCTGATGGTCAGGTAGCCGTTTTTCAGCTCAATGTGGATCTCATCCTTCTTGAAGCCCGGCAAATCAATGGCCAGCTCATAGTTGGTATCGGTCTCGCGGATATCGGTCTTCATCAGGTTGCGTGCATGCTTGCCGTACAGCGGGCTGCGTGCGTTCATCATACCAAAGGAATCGTCAAAGAAATCATCAAAAAGATTTTCACCAAAAACAGTCGGCAACATAAGTCATAACCTCACTTTGTAAAAATCTGGAATTTTATTTGGTGCCTCTCCGGGAAGTCTGACGCTTCCCGAGCCTTGCAGCTCCTTGGCGGTGTTTCCCGGAACGCTCTTGCGTTCCGCACCCCCTCTTTCAAGGTACGCCTTTATTATAACCCTAAAATTAGCACTGTCAATAGCAGAGTGCTAATGTTTACAACCTATGCAATGATTGTTCACAAAATATATAATATTGGAAAATGGCGGAAAAAGCTGGAACAAAATAATACGAACGTTCGATATAAAACTATGGTGCAATAAAGCGAGAAACAATGCGAGATTTTGGACGACATAAGAAATTGGCAGAGAAACTCTTCGATAAACAAGGCAGTGACAACGTAAGGCGAGGAGAAACAGCGGAATAAGGCTGCCGGACTGGGCCGTCCGCTGCCCGGCATGACCCAGTGGTGCGGGGGAAAGCTGTAATTTTGAAGTTATTTAGCCCAAAGGACAATTTGACGGAAAAAAAGAAAGCAAAAACGGGGATGCGAGATAAAAAACGAAGAAACAGCTTAATAGAATAAGGCGATCGGCGGCAAAAATCCACCTGATGCCGACAAAAAGTGCTTGCAAAATTTTGGCAGTATGCTATAATCAGAACAATCCAAACACGGAGCAAGGACAACGGGGTCCGCAGTGCAAAAGCTGCGGACCCCGTTCTGATTCCGGAGACAAAAGCATAAAAAGAACAAAAGAGATTTTGCTTTTGCACAAAGGCGTGCGGCACCCGCTTGACGGCGGGGCTGCGCGCTTTTTGTTTGGTCAGGAGATATCCGAGGCAACACCGCACAATTCCCGCCTTGCGGCTTAAGCACCGCTCCGGCAGCTGCGGCACGGCATCTGCGTTGCCAAAATGCTCGATAATACATCCAGTATTATCTGCGCTTTTGGCTTGGCATCTGCCGCACCTCGCTCGCCGTATCGGCACTTAGAATTATGCGGTATTGCCCTGAGAGAAGAAAGCAGAACGAACATGAAAGAAAGAGGGGCTTACGATGAAAAAGGCAACACGGGTTCTTTCTCTTACCATGGCGGCAGCGATGGCGGCAGGCGTTTTGGGCGGCTGTTCTTCCAGCGCACAGGGCGGCACAGCCAGCACGGCAGATACTTCCAGTGCCGCTTCCACCACAGCATCCAGCGCGGACAGCGGTAATGTGATCCGTGTTGGTGTGGTCTGCTCCATGACCGGCGGCTCCGCTATTTACGGCGAGGGTGCCCAGAACGCGGTGGATATGGCTGTGGAGGAGATCAACTCCGGCGATTCCGGCTACACGGTCGAGATCGTCAACGGCGGCAAGGTGGCTGACGATGCCAAGGACGCCAAGCAGGCCATGAACGCTTACAACAAGGTCATGGCAGATTCCCCGGCCGCTATCGTGGGCAGCTTCTTCTCTTCCGTTACACTGCCTATGGCGACCCAGGCTGCCAATGACGGAATGCTGCTGCTGGCAACCGGCGCTACCAACGTGGATGTGACCCAGAAAGGCTCCACGATCTTCCGTAACTGCTTCATTGACCCGTATCAGGGCAAGATGGCCGCCCTGTTTGTTAAGAGCAAGGGATTCAGCAAGGTAGCCGTGATTTATGCCAAGGATGATGACTATTCCAACGGCCTGAAGGACGCTTTTGTAGAAAACTGCGAGGCCAACGGCATTGAAATTACCTATACCGGCGAGTGCATGAGCACTGATACTGACTTTTCCTCCCAGGCAGCACAGGCCGTGGCTTCCGGCGCAGAGTTTTTGTATTATCCCTGCTTCCTGGATACGGTACCGCTGTTTGTAGGCGCAGCGCGCAACGCGGGCTTTACCGGTACCATCATGGGCGGCGATGCCTGGGATGGCGCGGATACCACCGGCCTGGAAGACAAGTTTGATGACTGCTACTTTACCAACCACTACTCCAGCGAGGATACCGCCCCCGCCGTTCAGAACTTTGTGCAGAAGTACACCGAAAAGTACGGCACCGAAAGCCTGAACGCCTGCGCGGCCCTGTACTATGACGCCATCTACATGCTGCTGCAAGCTGCCGAGAATGGCGGCGGCACCGATACCGCAAGCCTGGTAAAAGGCATGACCGGTATGGAGTTTACCGGCGTTGGCGGCAAGATCAAGCTGGACGAAAACGGCGACGCCATCAAGAGCATTGCATTCAACACCTTTATTGACGGCAAGGTCAAGTGGTCTGAGACGCTGGATTCCGATGGCAACCTGGTTTCCTCCGCTGAGTAAAGTTTTTTAGTCCCTCCAGAGCAAAGGCGCAATGGTGCGCGCGGCAATGCAAGCAGCCGCGCGCACTTTTTTGTTTTTTGGATTCCCCCGAATCAAACATTCACAAAAAATGATAGGAAAGGTGAATGGACCATGACTGCATCATTATTTGTTCAGGGCCTGATCAACGGCCTGAACCAGGGCGCTATTTATGCGCTGATCGCGTTGGGCTACACCATGGTTTACGGTATCATCCGCATGATCAACTTTGCCCACGGCGATTTTATCATGATCGGTGCTTACACATTGTTTTACACCATCCCGCTGATGGTCGATGCGGGAATGCCCGCCTGGATGGCCGTGATTGTGGCCGTTGCGGTGTGCGCGCTGGTTGGTGTGCTGGTTGAGATCCTGGCTTACCGCCCGGTGCGCAAGGCCGGGCCCATGTCCGCCTTGATTACCGCACTGGCCATGAGCATCTTTTTGGAAAACCTGGCCATGGTGCTGTTTGGCGCCAAGCCGCACAACGTGCAGGCTATTTTCAGCCTGCCCACCATTACGGTCGGCGGGGTATCGCTGCCGCTGAACGTGCTGCTGACCATTGGCATCGGCGTTGCGATGATGTTTTGCATGCAGCTGTTTGTAAAAAAGACCAAGCTGGGCAAGGCCATGCGCGCCGTCCCGCAGGATAAGGATGCTTCCACCCTGGTGGGCATCAACGTGAACAAGATCATCACCCTGACCTTTGCCATCGGCTCCGGTCTGGCGGCGGTGGCAGCGCTGATGTACTGCTCTACCTACCCCCGCGTAACCACCGATATGGGCTCCATGATGGGCATGAAAGCCTTCATCGCCGCAGTTCTGGGCGGCATTGGCATCATCCCCGGCGCCATGATCGGCGGCATTCTGGTCGGCCTGATTGAAATTTTTGTCAAGCTGTTTGCCCCCGGCTGGTACGAAGCCGTTACTTACGGCACATTGATCGTGATCCTGCTGGTCAAGCCCGCCGGTATCCTGGGCAAGAACACCGGCGAAAAAGTGTAAGGGAGGGAGCAGAGCAATGAGTAAAAAAATAAAAGGCTCCTATCTTTTGAACGCTGTGGGCGTGGCGCTGGTGTTTGCCCTGTTGACAGGGCTGTTCGCCGCCAATGCGTTCGGCACCTCCACCACCTATATTCAGGGCATCTGCACCACCGCCTGCTACACCATCATCATGGTCACATCGCTGAACCTGGTAGTTGGCTTTATGGGCGAGTTCTCCTTGGGGCATGCGGGGGTTGTTTCGGTCGGCGCTTATGTCTCCGCCATTGTATCCGGCGCGCTGGCAGGCAAAGGGCTTTCGGATTTGGGGCTGTTCCTGGTCGCGCTGCTGGTCGGCGGCCTGGCTGCGGGCATCATGGGCGTACTGGTCGGCATCCCGGCGCTGCGCCTGCGCGGCGACTATCTCGCCATTGTCACCATGGCGTTTGCCGAGATCATCCGCGTCTGCTTCTGCAACTTTTCCATCACCGGCGGCGGTAAAACAATGAGCGGCATCCTCAAGCTGTCCACCTTCCCGCGGGTATTCTGGATCATGGTGGTCTGCGTTACCATCATGTACCTGTTCGTCCGCAGCAAATATGGCCGCACCGTGCAGGCCATCCGTGAGGACTACATCGCGGCTTCGGCTTCCGGCATCAATGTGACCTATTACAAGGTCATGACCTTTGCCATCAGCGCATTCTTTGCCGGCATCGGCGGCGGTATTTATGCCCATTACATGACGGCAATGATCCCCACCAACTTCAACTTTAACTATTCCGCAGAGCTGTTGAGCGAAGTGATCATCGGCGGCACCGGTTCGCTGACCGGTTCCATCATCGGCGCAGCGTTCCTGAGCGCTTTACCGGAACTGATGCGTGAATTTTCTACCTACCGCATGCTGGCCTACTCGGTGGTTCTGGTGCTGGTCATGCTGTTCCGTCCCGGCGGCATCTTTGGCCGGTGGGAGTTCAGCCTGACCCGCGCGCTGGAAAAACTGACCGGCCGCGGCACGGTAAAAGCAAAAGCAGAAAAGGGGGCCTGAACCATGGCACAACCCGTTTTGAAATGTCAGCACCTTGGCATCCAGTTTGGCGGCCTGAAAGCCGTGGATGATTTTAATATGGAAATCGGCGAATCCGAGCTGGTGGGGCTGATCGGCCCCAACGGCGCAGGCAAAACCACCGTGTTCAACCTGATCACTGGTGTGTATAAGCCGACCGAAGGCTCCCTTTACCTGAATGGTGAGCGGATGAACGGCAAAAAGACCCACCAGATCGTTCATGCAGGCATTGCTAGAACCTTCCAGAATATCCGCCTGTTCAAAAAAATGACGGTGATCGAAAACGTCAAAGCTGCCATGCTGGAAGAACTGACCTACAACATGCCGCAGGCCATCTTCCGCACCAAGGCGTACTGGCAGCAGGAAGCCGCCGCCACCGCACGCGCCAAAGAGCTGCTGCAGGTGGTGCACCTTTCCGGCAAGGAGGACCTGGAGGCCGACAACCTGCCCTATGGTGAGCAGCGCCGCCTGGAGATTGCCCGCGCGCTGGCCACCAACATGAAGCTGCTGCTGCTGGACGAACCGGCCGCCGGTATGAACCCGACTGAAACGGAGGAACTGCTGGAGATTATTGATTATATCCGGAGCGAATTCAAGGTATCGGTGCTGCTGATCGAGCATGACATGAGTTTGGTCATGAAAATCTGCGAGCGAATCCAGGTGCTGGACTTTGGTACCACGATCGCTTCCGGCACACCGGCAGAGATCGCCAATGACCCCCATGTGATTGAAGCATACCTGGGCAAAGACAAAGAGGAGGAGGTCGAAGCGGATGCTTGAAGTAAAAGACCTTCATGTCAATTACGGCGCGGTACACGCGCTGAACGGCATATCGCTGCATGTGGATGACGGCGAGATCGTATCCCTGATCGGGGCAAACGGCGCGGGCAAAACCACCACCCTGCGCACCATTACCGGGCTGGAAAAAGCTGCGTCCGGCAGCGTGATGTTTGACGGGCACGACCTGCGCAAGGCGGAACCCAGCAAGATCATTACCTACAAGCTGGCCCATGTGCCGGAAGGGCGGCATATCTTCCCCCAGATGACGGTGGAAGAAAACCTGGAAATGGGCGCTTATGCCGACCCGGCCGGGATGGAAGAGACGATGAAGGATGTGTATAAGCGCTTCCCCCGTCTGGAAGAGCGCCGCCGCCAGCTGGCGGGCACCCTTTCCGGCGGCGAGCAGCAGATGCTGGCCGTAGGCCGCGCCCTGATGGCAAAGCCCAAAATGATTTTGATGGATGAACCTTCGATGGGCCTTTCGCCCCTGTTGGTCAAAGAGATCTTTGCCATCATTCAGGAAGTAAACAAGCAGGGCATCACGATCCTGCTGGTGGAACAGAACGCAAAGATGGCGCTGGCCATCTCGGACCGCGCCTATGTGCTGGAAACCGGCAACATCAGCATTGAGGGCAACGCCGCGGATCTGCTGAACGACCCGCGTGTGAAGAAAGCCTATCTGGGCCAGTAAGGAGGGGTGGAAAATGTATCCCAATTATCCGTATTTTGCAGTCGCCATTACCCGCACCTGTGGTTCGGGCGGCGGCAGCTACATTGGCAAGCAGCTGGCAAAGGCATTTGACATTGACCTGTATGACCGCAAGCTGCTGCGCCTTGCCTCAGAGGACAGCGGCATCAGCGAGGAACTGTTTGCCCGCGCCGATGAGAACACCCGCAAAACCATGCTGTACCGGGTTTCGGAACGGGTGTATGACGGCAGCATCATCCCGCCGGAAAGCGGCAACTTTATCAGCGATGAAAACCTGTTCAACTACCAGGCCAAGGTGCTGCGGGAGCTGATGAACGAGGAAAGCTATATCTGCGTGGGCCGCGCGGCGGACTTTGTTCTGCGGGATAAGCCCAACGTGCTGACCGTGTATGTGGATGCCCCCTATGACTGGCGTGTGGAGCGCGAGATGAAGCGCCAGGGCATTGGCAGCAGCCAGGCCAAGCACTATATTGACAAGCTGGACCGCTACCGTGAAAACTATTACAAATACCACACCGGCCGCCAGTGGAAGCGGGTGGAAAATTATGACCTCTGCCTGGATTCCGCCGCCATTGGGCTGGATAACTGCGTGGAGCTGATTAAAAAAGTGATTGAACTGAAATTTGATGGGAAAGCCAAATAACGGCTGAACATAAAGGCAACCAAGATGAGAGGAGTAAGGAAAAATGGAATCCATTGCATATTATGATGGCAAAATCGGCGCACCGGAAGAATTGATGGTGCCGTTCAATGATCGCGTTCACTTTTTTGGCGATGGCTGCTACGATGCCACCGTTGGCGCGAACGGCAAGGTATACCTGCTGCAGGACCACCTGGACCGCTTTTTTACCAGCGCTAAGGCACTGGATATCAACATCCCGATGAGCAAGGCCGAGCTGGGCAGGCTGCTGACCGACCTGCTGGCCAAGGTGGACAGCAAGGTCAACTTTGTATACTGGCAGGTCACCCGCGGTGTGGAGCCCCGCAACCATGTGTATGAGGAAGGCGTGCCCGGCAAGCTGTGGGTTTCCATCCGGCCCAACACCCTGAACGACCCCGACAAGCCCATCCGCCTGAACTCTGAGGAGGACACTCGCTTTTACCACTGCAACATCAAAACGCTGAACCTGCTGCCCAGCGTTATGACCGCCCAGCGCGCCAAGCTGGCCGGCATGAGCGAGACCGTGTTCCACCGCGGGGATATTGTAACGGAATGTGCGCACTCCAACGTTTCAGTGCTGAAAGACGGGATTTTCTATTCCCACCCGAACGATGAACTGATTTTGCGCGGCATTGCCAAGACCCATATGCTGCAGGCCTGCTACCGCCTGGGCATTACCGTGATGGAAAAACCGTTCACGGTGGATTTCCTGCGCGATGCGGATGAGATCATCGTGACCTCCTCCTCCAACTTCTGCCTGCATGCCTGCGAGTTTGAGGGCAAGCCCGCCGGCGGCAAGGACCCCGCTACCCTGAAAGCCATCCAGGACGAAGTGCTGAAAGAGTTCTATGATTATACCGGCTGCGAAAGTCTGTGGGGCTGAAAAGGGGGAAAACACCATGACCCGTGACGAACTGGAAAAACGCAATGTAGGCGAAAACCTGGATGCCATCATGTGTCTGGACCCCCGCGGTTACGGGGTGTGCCGCATTTTGTACGCGGGCAGCCGGGCATATACCGGGGAGCCGACCGCCATGCACGCAGCCGAAGCGTTGTGCAAAGCCATCCACCCCGGCGACCCGGTGTATATCCTGGTCGGGTTTGTATTGCTGCCCCACAAGGTGCCGGAAATGGACGGTTCTGTCAGCGCGATCCTGCTGGCGCGGTCTCTGGTATTGGCCTTTGGGGCAAAGCCGATCATCGTCTGCCCGCAGGACAGCGTGGAAGCCTTTAAGAAATGCGGCAATGTGGTGGGTCTGCATGTGTATGAGGACCTGGATACCGCCATGGAGCTGCCGCTGAGCCTTGGCGTTGTGGCCTTTACCAAAGATAAGGCCAAAGCCCCCGCCCAGGCCAAAGCGCTGGCGGATAAGATTTTACCCGCAGCGGTGATCTCGGTGGAAGCCTGCGGCGGCAACGCCAAGGGTGTTTACCACAATGCGGTGGGCAAGGATGTGACCGCACTGGAAGCCAAAAGCGATGTGCTGTGGAACGAACTGCGCGCCCGCGGCGTGCCCAATGTGGCCATCGGCGATCTGGGCAATGAGATCGGCATGGGCACCATTGGGGAGCACATTAAAAAATATGTGCCCTTCACCGCCCCCGGCGAATGCCAGGACGGCTGCTGCGGCGGCATTCTGGCCGCAAGCAGCACCGATAACATCATCACGGCAACCTGCTCTGACTGGGGCTGCTATGCGCTGATGGCCGCGCTGGCCTACCTGAAAAAGGATATGGACATCCTGCACCGGGAGGAGATGGAAAGCGAGGTCATGCGGGTGCTTTCCCGCAATGGCATGATCGATATGACAGGCTCGCTGCTGCCGGGTGTGGATGGGTTTGATACCCGCATGAACGTTGGCATTGTCAGCATGATGCGGCAGTGCACGGCGTATGCGGTGCGGTATTCCCACAATTCGGACCACTGGTTTGGCCCGGTGCTGGCAAAGAAATTTTTTGAGCAGGCATAAAGCAGGTTGTGCTATAATAGGCACATTGGCCTTGGTCAGGAAGCAGTGAACCCAAAACGGCACGTTTAGGGATCGTAGGGGCGCACAATGCGCGCCCGCTAACCTAAAGGTACAGCACACTTCCTGACCAGCCACAAAATACCGGACGCAAAGGGGATTTTTGTTATGATCCAGTTTACCCCCGTGGGGGACAGCGGCGTGCTGGCCGTCTGCGGCAGTGAGATCAGTGAACAGGTGAACGCGCAGGTTATGGCGCTGGATGCCGCTGTGCAGGCGGCGCAGCTGCTCGGCGTGGTGGAAACAGTGCCCACCTATGCGGCGCTGCTGGTCACGCTGGACCCTTTGCAGACCGATGCCGATACCCTGATCCCCGCGCTGCGCCGCCTGTGGGACGCTTTGCCCCCGGTCAGCAGCACCGCGGCCGGGCGGCTGGTGGAGGTGCCGGTGTGTTACGGCGGAGATTACGGCCCCGACCTGGCCTTTGTGGCACAGCACGCCGGGCTGACCGAACAGCAGGTCATCGACATCCACTGCGGGCGGGACTACCGCATTTTTATGCTGGGGTTCCTGCCGGGGTTCCCGTACCTGGGCGGCATGGATGAACGCATTGTCTGCCCCCGGTTGCAGACCCCGCGCACCAAGATCCCCGCGGGGGCGGTGGGCATTGGCGGCAAGCAGACGGGCATCTACCCGCTGGCTTCCCCCGGCGGGTGGCAGCTGATCGGCCGCACGCCGCTGCGCCTGTTTGACCCGGCTGGCGGCGGCAAACTGCCTTACGCGGCGGGGGACCGCATCCGGTTTGTGCCCATCAGCCCGGAAAAGTTTGAAACAATCCAGAAAGAACAGGGGGCGGCACTGTGAACTTGCATGTGATAAGCCCCGGCCCGCTGACCACCGTGCAGGATGCAGGCCGCACCGGCTATGCCGCGCGGGGGTTCCGCACCTGTGGAGCGGCGGATGGTTACGCTATGCGGACCGCCAACCTGCTGGCGGGCAACCCCCAGGCAGCCGGTGCCGCCGTGCTGGAAATGACCCTGCAGGGCGGCAAGTATCAGTTTGACGGGGACACGGTTTTTGCCCTGGCGGGGGCCGATATGCCCGCCGCGCTGGATGGTCGCCCGGTGCCCGCCTATACGCCGCTTTTGGCCCGCGCGGGGCAGGTGCTGGCAATCGGCGCGGCCCGCAGCGGGCTGCGCGGCTACCTGGCCGTGTTTGGCGGCGTGGATACCCCGCCCGTGCTGGGCAGCCGCTCCACCGACTTAAAATGCCGGATGGGCGGGCTGGATGGCCGTGCACTGAAAGCTGGGGATGTGCTGCCCATTGGGGCGGCACCCGCCATGGTGGAACAGCGCTGGCAGCAGATCTGCGCCAAAGGGGCAAACCGCCCGCTGGGCACGGCGCGCACCCCCGCAAGGCCGTGGCGCTTTTTGGGCGGGCGGAAGCTGCCGCTGTTCCGTGCGGTGCCCGGCCCCCAGACTGATGCCTTTACCGCAGTGGGGCAGGCCGCATTTGTACACGGGGTATATGCTTTGACAGCAGACTGTGACCGCATGGCCTGCAAATTGCAGGGGCCGCAGATCGAGACTGTGGATGGGTCGGACATTGTATCGGACGGCATTGTGGCGGGTTCGGTGCAGGTATCGGCCAACGGGCAGCCCATTGTGATGCTGGCTGACCACCAGACCACCGGCGGGTATGCCAAAATTGCAACCGTCATCAGCGCTGACCTTTCGGCCATGGCGCAGCTGCGCCCCGGCGAAAAGCTGGCGTTCCAATATGTGACCGCGGCGCAGGCTGTTGCAGGAGCCAGGGCGCAGGCGGCCGTGCTTGACAAAATCAGGGAGCGGATGAAATAATGGACTTTGCAGCCATGAAACCGGCCGACCTGCGCGAGCTGATCCGCAAGGGCGAACTGACCGGCCCGACCACCGGCATGTGCAACGGTTATGCCCAGGGCAACCTTGTGGTGCTGCCCAAGGCGCTGGCGTGGGACTTTTTGCTGTTCTGCCAGCGCAACCCCAAAGCCTGCCCGCTGCTGGAAGTGGCGGACGCAGGCGAGCGAACCTTTGCCCAATTTGGCAAAGGCAGCGATATTGCTACCGATATCCCGCGCTACCGGGTGTACGAACACGGCGAGCTGACCGGGGAATACACCGATGTGAGCAAATTCTTTGAGGAGAGGAACGACCTGGTCAGCTTTTTGATCGGGTGCAGCTTCTCCTTTGAATCTGAACTGCTGGAAGCGGGCATCCCGGTGCGCCAGATCGAAGAGGGCGTGAATGTGCCGATGTACAACACCAACATTCCCTGTACCCCGGCGGGGGTGTTCAGCGGAAACATGGTGGTCAGCATGCGGCCCATCCCGTACCGGCAGGTCCCGGCGGCAGCTGCCATTACAGCGGGCATGCCCCGCGTGCACGGTATGCCGGTGCAAATCGGTGAGCCGGAAGCCATCGGCATCCATGATTTGGCTCACCCGGATTACGGCGACGCCGTGACTATCAACCCCGGCGAAACACCGGTGTTCTGGCCCTGCGGCGTGACCCCGCAGAACGTTGTGATGTACTCCAAGCCGGAGTTCTGCATTACCCATGCGCCGGGGCACATGTTTGTGACCGACGTAAAAAATGTGGAGCTGAAATATTAAGAGCAGATAGTAAAAACCGCAGGGGCGCACACTGTGCGCCCCTGCGGGGCAGAAGCATTGCCTTATGTCTGAAAGTGGAGGATTGAGCCATGCCGCATATTGATTTGAACTGTGACCTGGGCGAAAGCTTTGGCGCGTATACCATCGGAATGGATGAAAAGGTGATTCCGTTTATCACATCGGCCAATGTGGCCTGTGGCTTCCATGCAGGCGATCCGCTGGTGATGCAGCGCACCGTGGCGCTGTGCAAACAGAGCGGCGCGGTGGTGGGGGCGCACCCCGGTTTCCCTGATCTGCAGGGCTTTGGCCGCCGCCAGATGAAGCTGACCCCGGCGGAAGCCAAGGCCTGTGTGCAGTATCAGATCGGTGCGCTGAAAGCGTTTTGCGATGCCGCCGGTGTGCCGCTGCACCATGTAAAGCCCCACGGCGCTTTGTACAACATGGCGGGCAAGGACCGCGCGCTGGCGGATGCCATCTGCGCCGCAGTGAAGGAGAGCGCCCCCGGCGCAGTGCTGCTGGCGCTTTCCGGCAGCGAGATGGTCAAGGCGGCCCAGGCCATCGGCCTGCCGGTTGCCAATGAGGTGTTTGCCGACCGCGGCTACCGCCCGGATGGCAGCCTTGTGCCCCGCGGAACCCCCGGCGCCATGATTGAGGATGAGGACGAAGCCATTGCCCGCGTGATCCGCATGGTAACCGAGGGCAAAGTGACCGCCAACGACGGTACGGACATTGCCATCCAGGCGGATTCCGTCTGCGTACACGGCGACGGCCCCAAGGCTCTGGCCTTTGTAGAGAAGATCGGCGCGGCCCTGCAGGCAGCCGGGGTGGAATTGAAGGCGCTTTGAGAAAATGAGCAGGGGCACCGTTCAGCAAATGCCGTTTTCCCCGGTAGAGACCGTAAGGGCGCACAGTGTGCGCCCGCAGGTGTGCGCCGGGTGATGAAGTGAAATACCCGGCAAAGCCCGTCATGCGGGACGATGCAGGTGTCGTTCCCTGCAAATTTTTAGCCTGGCAGCGGGAAACCGCCCCTCAGGCCGCTTCGCATCCAGCTCCCCTCCAGGGGAGCCATCGCATACCTAAAGTAAGATATTGGCTCCCCTGGAAGGGAGCTCCGGCGAAAGCCGGTGAGGGGTGGCTCCCTGCCGCCAAAATTAAAATTGCGGATAATAAAAACAAAAAGGCGCGTGCCAGCCCATGGGGGCAAGGCACGCGTCTTTTGCTATGCTTAGGCAATACCGCATAATTCTAAGTGCCGATACGGCGAGCGAGGTGCGGCAGC
>ERZ1673748.2679-NODE-2679-length-12981-cov-58.274331_pt1 | contig 12981 bp, 13 predicted proteins | sample MGYA00580196_ERZ1673748 | MGnify/ENA primary metagenome ERZ1673748 (study PRJEB41218, sample SAMN15661796) | gut metagenome | host: Homo sapiens | place: Canada: London | collected 2015-08-20/2019-03-30 | study: EMG produced TPA metagenomics assembly of...
TCCAGCTCATCTATACGGTTATTAAGCCGCACAACCTCCGTGCCTAAGACTGCAACAACAAGGACTGCCGCCACTGTGACAAGCGCTTTTGCTGCCCGTGCAAATTTTTTGTGCTTTTTCCTGTTTTTGTCTTCTTTTCCACCGTGATGGGTTTCATGATTTTTTACATAAATTTCATCACTGTACCCGGCCGATTCTCCGGTCGGCTGCGCTTCTTCAATTATTTGGTCATCGATGTAATTTAAACCATCAAATAAATCCTTTTTCGTCATAGATATACGCCCTCCTCATCCAGATATTTTTTTAGCTCTGCCCTTATCCGAAACAGTGTGGTCTTTACGCTGCTTTTGCTCCTGCCGCTCATATCTGCCAGCTCATCAATCGTCATGCCATACCAGTAGCGTCTCACGAAAAGCACTCTCTTTTCCGTCTCCAGTCCGTTCAGAAAATCCGATAAACACCTTCCAATGTCCGACAGCTCGCCCTCGTATTTTGCATTGCTGTCTGCAAGGCACTCCTCAAGCTCATCAAGCATACAGTTCATGTTGGAATTTCTCTTTGAAGCATTATTCCAGTCAATCCTGTCGCAGACGATATTGCGGCATACCCTGTAAAGCCAGGAAAGGAAACGCATAGGGCGCTCCGGCGGTATCTTGTTCCATGCTGCTATGTATGTGTCATTTACGCATTCCAGCGCATCCTCATGTGCTATCATTGTGTCTGCAAACCGGGTAAGCTTCGCTCCGTACATCTGCGAGGTCGCACTGACAGCCTGCTGGTTGCGATCAAAATACATATCAAGTATCTGTTCCTGTGTGTACATTTTCCGCAAACCTCCCTTCTATATATTATGTAGGATTCTGTTTGGTGGGGGTTACATCTCATCATTAATTCGCAACTGTGAAGATACTGAACAGTTACGATTTTCTATATAATAGCACATAAAAATAAGCCATGTTCTCACCGCTGTGGTGGTAACATGGCTTATTAAAGATAAATATATTTTGTTCTCATACATCAAAGAGAATTTCAGTCAAATTATTAATCAAGGTATTTGCAGGAACGATTGATTAGAATGCCGCTCTGTAAATCTCCACAATATCGTCCTTGCTAAGCGGTACAAACGATCCCTTTGAACCCTCGCAGGCCTTCTTTGCCATCACCTCAAAGTTCCTGTCATCTGTGATTCCCACAGCTCTTAGATTTGCCGGAATGCCCATTGTCTCAAAGAAGAATTTCTTCAACGCATCAATGCCTGCGTGTGCAAGTGCATAGTCATCATCACCGGAAAGTCCCCAGACATTTTTTGCAAACTCCACAAACATCGGAAGTGTGTCGTCATTTAGTATATGCTCCATCCATGCCGGTGTGAGTATTGCAAGTCCCTCTCCGTGAGTAATATCATAGAAAGCGCTCAGCTCATGCTCCATAGGATGTACGCACCATGCCGGTGAACATCCATCGCCCACAACGCCGTTGATTGCATGTGTGCCTGCCCACATCAGGTTGGCTCTGGCCTCGTAGTTGTCAGGCTGTGCGAGGGCAACCGGTCCATTTTTAATCATTGTACGTAGCAATCCCTCTGCCATAAATTTCTGGCAGTCAGCATTCTCCATAGAAAAATAATTCTCCATTGTATGGCTCATCATATCTGCGGTTCCTGCTGCGGTCTGTTTTTTTGATACTGAAAAAGTATATTCAGGATTTAATATTGACATAGTTGGCACCATATACGGCGATCCTGTTCCCCACTTTTCATTTTTGGACATATCAGAGATAACAGCAAAAGGATCCATCTCTGTACCGGTTGCGGAAAGAGTAAGCACATCAAATATCGGAAGTGCCGACTTGACCTTCGAGCCATCAAGCACCAGATCCCACGCATCACCGTCATACTTTGCACCTGCTGCAACAACCTTTGAGCAATCAATTGTACTGCCGCCTCCTATTGCAAGCACCATGTCGATACCCTCATTTTTACAGATTTCAACACCCTTTCTGACTGTCTCAATCTTTGGGTTTGGCTCCACTCCGCTAAGCTCAAACACGGTCAGCCCCGCATCCTTAAGGATTTTCATTGCGGTATCGTAGAGACCGTTTTTCTTTATAGAGCCGCCTCCGTACACTAAAAGCACCTTGCTGCCATATGCCTTAAGCTCTGATAAGCTCGAAATGGTATCCTTTCCGAAATGAATTTTTGTTGGAATGTTGAATGTGAAATTGTACATATATAATACCTCCTGCTAAATAATTATATTTTTCAATTGCTCCATATCATCTGCATCGGGATGCGACAAAGCCTTGTCAAAATTTTCAATCAGTGCATCAATATTATCCGGATGCTCTGGGTTTTCTTTCATTTTCACATAGCGTTCCCTCACAGACTGTGGCATTTTGCCCTGACACATATATTCTCCTACAATAGTGTTGCTTGAATCAATGGCGCTTTTAACATTGCCAAGAATCCTTTGAAAATATGCATCACTTCCTCCAAAACCGGCTGTTCCGAACAGAAATATCTTTTTATTTTTCATTTTAGATAAGAAATCTAATGTATCGCTATCCGCGTTTCCCTTGTCCGTCCAAAATCCAATGTATAGCAATTCGGATTTTATCCCCTGCGCATCAGCCGTGCCAAAATAATCACAGCTCTCCTTTGGCAGGATTTCATGAATTTTATCAGCCAGCTTACGTGTGTTGCCTGTCATACTACTGAATACTATAGAATAATTTTCGTTGTACATACAATATCCTCCTTTAAATTAAACTAATATTTGGGCATTTACACTTTAAATCCATCAACTCATTATAGGCAAAGCACAAAGCCTCATTTTTAGAAGCAAACCTTATAAAAAAACTGTTTGGCAACTCTGTATTTTTAAAAATCACAATATAAAATATTATAAGAATCAATTTTGTTACGTTTGATACATTTTCTACATTAACCAACAAAATATCATCCCACTTATAACCAAGAACACTGCCTATAGAACTCGCCAATACATTAAATGCAATAAAAATAAGTAAAAATTGTCTACTCCATATATTTTTTGTCCAAATAGATTTTATATATTTACGTGATAGTATCAGCACAATAACAGAAACTACTATAAGAACAATGCAAACTAATGGTTTCTTATAAAGTTCAAATATATACTGCAAGCTAAACATGTTTATTAAAATCCCCATGCCACGTCCGCCAAATATTCCCGATTCATTCAATTCACATTCAATTTTCTTGATTTCTGATATCATAGAAATATAATACACTGCATAAAACATCAAACATCCGATTAATAATAAGCTAATATTCTGAAACTCATCTCCGGCCGTTGTCTTGTCTAATATATAGTAACTAATTATACCTAGTCCCCATATAATAAAATGTACGATATATTTTTTCACTCTTCACCCCTGCATTTTTAGAATGATCATAATAAATATTACAGCTATGATCTGACATACTATTCCTATAATATTAAATTTCCTGCTATTATGAGCTTCCAATATGTCTTTTTTGAACTTTTCAAATTACAAAAAACAGATATTAACTGAAAAGTCAGAAATCCTATATATAATACTTTATACATTTTTATCTCTTCTCTTTGTTTTATTTTTGCCATTCCCGTCTGCAGACAGTCCTGACTCTATGTAAAGCTTTTACATTCTCATCTGCAGAATGCAGCTCATATTTTAATAAATTATTTAATTCAAACGTTTTATTTTCATATATTCTTATACTACTCATTTCTATCCTTTTCTACTTTTGTATCTCAAGATTAAGCATAAAATTAACACTATTCCAAATAATGTACACATAATATCAACAATATAATTCTCATAAGGCACTAAAAATAATATTGCCTCCCCTAAGTACATTAACGAAATCACCAATGTATATCCTTTTTCTTTATTTTTATAAGAAAAGTAATTTTTAAATTCAATTAAGAATATACAAAATAAAATAAATATAATGTATTTTTCATTAAAAAGTTTATGCTCACCTAAATATTGAATCATCTTATCATCCAAAATGTGTAGCTCTCCATATTCACACCTACCAAAAAATAAACTAGAAGCAGAGCAGGAAAGCTTCACAGCTCATACTTGATGCTGCTGAGATTATCATGGCTGAGGCAAAGGTATAGACCACAGCATAAAAGTGGAATAACTACAACATACAACTAAAGGTGGCAAATTGCCAACAACTTGTTGACGATTTGCCGTCTCTTATTTTCTTACCACTTTATAACACTGTGATACGATATTTTGCGATACTTTACGAGGTTTCTTCCGGGCAGGTCTTTGTATTCTCTTTTTTCAGCAAAGCCGCTATTTCAAACCTGCGGCTATTTCGCCAGGTAATACCCAGTACTTAGTGGCAAGCCGCCACTAACCGGGCAATGGTTGCACCCTTGTAGCCCACATATAAACCAATAATCATAAAAAGTCTCATACTACATCTTTACTTCAATCACTTTTATACATATCATGAATCCTTAAATATTTCATGCTGCATCCCCGGAATAACTGATGCAAAACAATTCTACCTTCTCTAAAACTATTTTTCAACAAGACAACTACTAATCAGTTCTTCCAACATATCGTTGCTGGCATTTGCCGATCTGACACTTGCGGCTATCATCTCTTCTTTTGAAATATCGGTAAAATCAATTTCAAATCTACCATTGTTCAAGCATAACTGCTCAATGTATATTCTCTGAGTCCTTCCATTGCCTTCTCTAAACGGATGGATCATATTAATCTCACCCAGATAATAGGCTAGTCTCTCGCTCATTTCTTCCTTATCGGTTATGTCAGCTAAGAAATTTTCCTTTTTCAGCTTACAATACAAATCATCAAACTGGCTTTCGATAAACTGCACCAAACAGAAAACGGTTCCTTTGGAAATATCAACCGTTCTCGTCTTGCCCGCCCAAGAATATACATCACTGAATAAATGCTTATGTATAGAACAAAGATGCTTAAAAGAGAAATCTCCAGTAACGCCTTGACCTACAAGTTCTGCCTGACGCACCGCTGAATAATCTCTTTCAGCCTCATGCAATGTATCTAAATCTCTTATATCCAGTTTATTCTTTAATACATTTGTTCCCGGATAACAGTACTTGGCATCCTGTTCATCCTCATAGAAATAATCATACTCTTGATCCTTCAACCTGCTTCTTGGATACTCTGTATTTCTTATTTAATTCTGAAATTGCATCTGTAGCAGAAACTTTCTTGGTTAAGACATTTCTTACTCTTTGACGACATTCTGCATCAAATGGCATGCTTTCCATTTTGAAGCTGGATTCAATACTGCTTACTCTTCTATCAACTGTCATACGCGTATCCTTTCCCCTTTCCCTTTCGCAGAAAGGTATTTGTTCTTCTATAGTATACCACAAAACGCTACATCTATTATACTACAAATTTCCGTATTCACTTTTCTTACCACTTTATACCACTGTGATACGATATTTTGCGATACTTTACAAGGTTTGCAAACTAATCACTAAATACCTTCCAGTCCTTGTAAATCAAGCATTTCCGCCACTTTCTGTCATCTACTTCTCATCAACGACATGGAAGATGAAAAACTTAAGATAATACGACTCTGGTACATTAGTTGAGTTGGCCCACAGTATCGGATGATCCGGTCCCTGTGTGCGGAACTCCACCTGGCGCAGCCTCTTGTGAGTGGCCTTTGCCGCTTCCTTGACCGTTTTTGCAAGCAGCTCCTGCGTCATGAAATGAGAGCATGAGCAGGTAGCCAGAAATCCACCATCCTTAACAAGCTTAAGTCCCTTCATGTTAATCTCGCGGTAGCCCTTTATCGCATTTTTGGTGGCCTCACGCGACTTTGTAAATGCCGGAGGATCCAGAATGACTACATCATATTTTTCACCATCTGCAGCGAGCCGTGGCAGCTCATCCAGCACATTTGCCACGCGAAACTTCACTGTGTCTGAGAGATTATTTCTCTTCGCATTTTCTGTAGCCTGCTTAACCGCATACTCTGATATATCAAGTCCTGTGACCTCACTTGCCCCCGCAATTCCTGCATTGAGGGCAAATGTGCCCATGTGCGTGAAGCAGTCGAGCACTCTTTTCCCCTTGCAGATACGCTGCATAGCAAGCCTGTTATACTTCTGGTCTAAGAAGAAGCCTGTTTTCTGTCCATTTTCCACATCGACCATATAGTGAACTGCGTTTTCTACTATCTCCACATTTGTGTCAAACTCGGCTCCTATAAAGCCTTTTACCTTAGGAAGACCTTCTTTTTTGCGCTCATTTACATCACTGCGCTCGTATACTCCACGAATATTTATTCCGTCCGCCGCCAGCACTTCCTTTAACAGTTCAACAATTTTCACCTTAAACTGCTCCATTCCAAGTGCAAGACACTCCACCACAAGCACATCTGCGTATTTATCCACTGTAATACCCGGCAGGAAATCAGCCTCGCCAAATATCACACGACAGCAGTTTAAATCAGGTCTGCCGGTTGTACCAATGCCTGCCACACAAGCCTCACCGGCAGTGTCTGTTTCACCTGCTGCATACACATTGTCATTGCCTCCCGCCATCACCTGCTTGCGATAATCCCAGGCATTTTGCACTCTCATCCTGAGGAAATTATCATCAATCAGTTGGTCTGCTTTTCTTGTCATCATTCTGATACGGATTTTTGAATTCTGGTTTATGAAGCCGCGCCCCATCGGATATCCGTCGAAATCGTGCACCACAACAATATCTCCGTTCGTAAAGGTGCCTGTGATTGTGTCTATTTCATTGTCAAAAACCCATGCGCCACCTGCCTTTATAGTGCGTCCTTCGCCTTTTTTCAGTGTTACAATTGTATGATTTTCCATGTTTGTTCCTCTTCTAAATTACTTCATTATTCCTTGCTAAAATCTGATTATACAGTTTACCTGAAATTCTATAGCCATTAGAAATAAGTTTATCTGTCGACATTCCATTTCAATTATATGAAATCCCGGCAATATTTACAATACACAAATATTTCTGCAAAACATGCCGATATATAAAAGTCTCTACCGGCATTTACCAACTTGTAAAATCCTCTCTAAAGTGATAATATAGAGATTATAGGGTTTGTGATTTTTTTAACGTAGCATTTTGCTACTATCATTTTAGGTATCTAAGGAGGATTTTATGAGCTTTTTAGAAGAGTACAAGCAGAAACTTGTCTCAGCAGATGAGGCAGTAAAGATTGTCAAATCAGGCGACTGGGTTGACTACGGCTGGTGCACAGGCACACCTGATGCACTCGACAAGGCACTTGCCAGAAGAACAGATGAACTTAAGGATGTCAATGTACGTGGTGGTATTTTGCTTAAGCCACTTGCCATTTTCGAGCGTGAGGATGCCGGCGAGCATTTCACATGGAACTCATGGCACATGGGCGGTTATGAGAGAAGGCTTATCAAGAGAGGCTGTTCTTTCTACTCACCAATCCGTTACTCAGAGCTTCCTCGTTACTATAGAGATTCAACAACACCTGACGATGTCGCTATGTTCCAGGTTGCACCGATGGATTCACACGGATACTTCAACTTTGGTCCTAACGCATCTCACCTCGGTGCTGTATGCGAGACTTCAAAGAAAATCATCGTTGAGGTCAATGAAAACATGCCTCGCTGTCACGGCGGTTCAGAGGCCAATGTACATATTTCACAGGTTTCTTACATTGTTGAGGGTGACAACCCTGCAATCGGAGAGCTTGGTGCCGGTGGTCCTGCAACAGATGTAGACAAGAAGGTTGCAGAGCTTATCGTTGACCAGATTCCAAACGGTGCCTGTCTCCAGCTCGGTATCGGCGGAATGCCAAACGCAGTAGGCTCACTCATCGCTGAGTCAGACCTCAAGGATCTCGGTGTCCACACAGAGATGTACGTTGACGCATTCGTTGACATCGCAAAGGCCGGAAAAATCACAGGAGCAAAGAAAAACATCGACCGTTATCGTCAGGCTTACGGCTTCGGTGCCGGAACCAAGAAGATGTACGATTACCTCGATGAGAATCCTGAGCTCATGAGTGCCCCGGTAAGCTACACAAATGATATCAAGAATATTGCCGCACTTGACAATTTCATCTCAATCAATAACTGTGTAGACCTTGATCTCTTCGGACAGATCAGCTCAGAGAGCTCAGGCACAAAGCACATCAGTGGTGCCGGCGGACAGCTTGATTTCGTTCTCGGTGCTTATATGTCAAACGGTGGAAAGAGCTTTATCTGCTGCTCTTCAACCTTCACCGACAAGCAGGGCGTAGTTCACTCACGTATCCGTCCTACTCTTGTAGAGGGTTCTGTCGTTACTGACACAAGAGCCAATACTCACTATATCGTTACAGAGTATGGTATGGTAAATGTAAAGGGTCTTTCTACATGGCAGAAGGCAGAAGCAATCATCTCAGTTGCTCATCCTGATTTCCGTGATGAGCTCATCAAAGAGGCTGAGAAGATGCACATTTGGAGAAGATCTAACAAATAATTATCTTTGGATATAATTTTTACAATAAAAGCGGTTTCAGGATGCAATGTCCTGAAACCGCTTTTATGTTCTTAATCCGTCCCATAAACTATATTTTCAAAAAGTTAAAGCACCTCTTTTAGCACTTCCTCAATCTCGCTCTTTGCTGCCTTGACAGAGCCCTGCACCATAACCGGCTTACCGCCGCCTCTGGCACCCAGCTTATTCCTAAGTGCTACGGCAACTGTATTGCAGTCTGCATTCTTGCTTCCGATAATAAAGCTATAGCCTGCCTCATCATTTCCTGTAAAAAATGCACTAAAACCACTATATTTCTCCACAAGGCCATTGACGCAATTTCTTGCTGTATTCGTATCAATGCCGTCCTCAAACAATACTGCATTGTCCGTATCAGCAGGAAGCTCTGCTACCTTATAATCCAAAAGCGCTGACTTTGCAGTGCCAAGCTCTGACTTAAGTGACTGGTTTACTGCCTTAAGCTTTGTGACATTATCCACAATAGCCTCCTGATTTGTTGTAAATATCCCCATGAGCTCTGAGATAATGTCGCACTTTTGTCTGAAAGCCTCCAGTGCCCTGAAACCACAAAGGATGCTGATTCTGACGCCTCCTTTATAATTCTGATAATTCATAACCTTAAGCATGCCAATCTCGCCGGTGCGCTTCACATGCGGCGCACAGCATGCACACACATCATACCCCGGCACTGTCACTATTCTGACCTGTCCTTCAATCTCGATTTTACTTCTGTACTCCAGCTGCGCAAGCTCATCCCTTGACGGATATGTCACCTCTATCGGAATATTTTTTGAAATGGCTACATTTACCTCATGCTCCACCTCTGCTATATCCTCCGGTGAAATCACTCCACTGAAATCCATTGTCACTACAGAATCACTCAGATGAAAGCCCACATTCTCAAAACCAAACCTGCGGTGGACAATTCCCGAAAAAATATGCTCTCCACTGTGCTGCTGCATATTGTAAAAACGATGCTGCCAGTCTATTTTGCCATGTACGTGGACGCCTGCTGCAAGCTCCGCTTTCTCAGAAGCGCACTCCATACCTATAATCTGTCCATCAGTCTTCTTTTCTGTCTGAGCCTCTTCTTTGCCCATTATGCAGCAATCATCTGCGGAAATATCCACCGTATGAGTAATGACTCCATTCTTAATCTGCACATCAACGACCCTGTAGCCTCCAAGTATTCCCATGTCCGGGCTCTGTCCGCCCTCCTCCGGGAAAAATAAAGTCTGATTTAATATTATATCAAACTGCTTATCATCTGCCTTGTTCGACTCGCAGGATATAATATCTGCCTCAAACTCCGTGGCATATGCATCCCTGTCGTATAGTTTAATTGTTTCTGTCATACTCATACTGCTTATTCCTCTCGCTCTATATTCTTATGCATCATAGCTATGTCCTATTATAGCGCATTCATAATTCATATGAAACCCCTAAATCTGGTTTCCCACAATCCTGTAGTATGCTCTCGAAGTAATCTTGAAAACAATATAGTATATAGCCACAAACACCAAAAACGTAGCAGACATGCAGATTGCAATTAACTTAATATCCGTAAGATTGAACATGACAAGCAGTCTGCGAAGCAGAGGAAATGCTGCTGCAAGATGACACGCTGCAAGGATAATCGGCAGGAAAAATACCATACGCACCTGTGAAGTAATGGATTTCTTCACCTCGTCATTGCTCATGCCCACCTTCTCCATAATCTCATAGCGTGCTTTGTCATCATAGCCCTCTGAAATCTGCTTATAGAAAATAATCATCACAGTAACCATAAGAAACATCGTTCCAAGGAATATTCCGATAAAGAACAGTCCACCATACAATACATAAATCTGTTCTCTGTTTGCATCACGACTTTCCTCATAGAAGCCTGACACATCTGATTTTACACTATTTTCCTCAAAATGCTTATCCAGAGCCTTTGCCACAGCAAGCTTATCCTCACTGCTGCCATACAGATTATAATCAATTTCATTGTTGAGCATAGTCGGCACACTATCCCCTCCCAGCGAGCTGTTCAGGTTAAATATCTCTGCAAGTGTTGCCTTGCTGTCTACCACTACATAGTACACACCACTATACATAGAGGACATATAGCTGTCTTTACTTACAGTAGTTTTTTCTGCCGCAGCTACTTTAAATTCTTTGCCCAACAGATTAATTATATCGCCATTAAACTTTTCCGTTCCATAAACAGCCACCGAACCGGTATCAAGCTGTGGGATTTTTTTATTCAGCCTCTCTTTAAAGCCGGTCTCCATCTTATCAATTTCATCTCCTGTGACAAAATACAACAGGGAAATATCGTTATCGAAACTTAACACCGGCTTAAACTCTGTTCCCTCTCTAAACACTGTCCAGCTAAAATAAGTGTAGCTTTTGCTGTCTTTAACATTACAAGCAGAGTCAGCTATTATTTTATCCGAATCCGCAGCAGCTTCTTTAAGTGCATCATCCAGATTCACATCATCCGGCACTTCCTTATACCAGCTATATACACTGATATCCGAAGGATATCTCTGCTTAAGTTCTCCCTCCATGCCCGCATACATACTCACGGTTGTGGAAACAACAACCAGCACCATTGTGGAAAGTACGCATATACTCGCTAGTCCGCCCGCATTCTGCTTCATTCTGTAAATCATTCCTGAAACCGCCGCAAAGTGCTTTTTATTATAGTAAAACTTCTTGTTTTTCCTGAGTGCCTTAAGTATCACAATGCTTCCTGAAATAAATAAAAGATACGTTCCGATGATGACAAGCAGCACTGCGACAAAGAACAGTGAAAGCACCTGAAGAGGGCTCTTTGTGGTAATCGCAATATAATATCCCCCGGCAAGACAGCCTAGTCCGATTATAGCGATAAGCCATTTGCTCTTTGGCTCTTTCTCACCGACATTGCCCCCGCGAAGCAGCTCTATCGGATTAGCAAGCTTCACCTGCATTAGGTTATAGATGAGAGTGAGAAAATACAGCACTCCAAAAATAAGTATTGTATTCACAACAGCGCTAGTAGATACAGTAAAATTAATTTGTGCTTTAATATTTATAATTCTATAAAGAAACATAATCATCAGCTTGGAAAATAAAATCCCGGCTATGATTCCAGATGCTATTGCTGCGAGTGCTACAGTAAGTGTCTCAATTGACAAAACTCTCGCAATATGACGTTTTTCCATACCAAGAATATTATATATTCCGACCTCTTTCTTGCGCCTTTTGATTATAAAGCTGTTTGTATAAAACAGAAATATATATGAAAAAATCGCTATTATTCCGCATCCAAGTCCCATTATATCCACCAATATCTCCGCACCCGGCACCTTGCCAAGTCCCTTTGAGTTGTTTAGAAACATCATCACATAAAACATGGCTATCATGACCATTCCCGATATAATGTAAGGCATATAGAGCGTCTTATTATTTTTTATATTTGTAAATGCCAGCCTGCTATATATTTTATTCATGCTTCTCACCACCTGTCGTAATCAGCATAAGTGCGTCCTGAATCTTTACATAGAGCTCGTCATTTGTAAGATTGCCACGGTAAATCTGATGAAACACCTGACCGTCCTTTATGAAAAGCACCCTGTTGGCATGACTTGCAGCCTTTGTGCTGTGTGTCACCATGAGAATGGTCTGTCCGTCCTCGTTTATCCTGTTGAACAGCCTAAGCAAACTGTCTGTTGCCTTTGAATCCAGTGCTCCTGTTGGCTCATCAGCCAAAATTAATTCGGGATTTGTTATTATCGCACGTGCCACTGCTGCCCTTTGCTTCTGTCCTCCTGACACCTCATATGGATATTTATTAAGCAGCTTTTCAATTCCAAGCAGCGAAGCTATAGGTGCAAGCCTTTTTTCCATATCCCTATAGTCCACACCTGACAGCACAAGCGGTAAAAAGATATTGTCCTTCAGTGAAAAATTGTCAAGCAGATTAAAATCCTGAAATACGAAGCCCAGATGCTCACGTCTGAAGGCAGATATCTCCTTTTCCTTCAATGAGACAAGGTTCTTTCCATTTAAGAGTACCTCTCCCGCTGTCGGCTTATCAAGTGCCGCGAGAATATTTAAAAGTGTCGTCTTTCCTGAGCCGGACTCTCCCATGATTGCAACATACTCACCTTCCTCTACAGAGAAATTGATGTTTTTCAATGCCTGTACCTGATTGCCACCAAATCTGGTGGTATATATTTTTTTGAGGTTACTTACTTCTAAGATTGCCATTTCAATGCTCCTTTACGATGATTTCAAAATATTATTTAAACTTCTATTTTTGTTATATTTATTTAAAATATGACGTCATAATCGGCTTCACAACTTACATTGTTGCTGCTTCATGTAATTATAATAACAAAAGGCCGGAATGTATGCTATCGAATCAGCTTACATTTCGACCTCGTATCTTACATTTTTGTAAGAAAT
>ERZ1673748.2699-NODE-2699-length-12881-cov-5.300094_pt1 | contig 12881 bp, 14 predicted proteins | sample MGYA00580196_ERZ1673748 | MGnify/ENA primary metagenome ERZ1673748 (study PRJEB41218, sample SAMN15661796) | gut metagenome | host: Homo sapiens | place: Canada: London | collected 2015-08-20/2019-03-30 | study: EMG produced TPA metagenomics assembly of...
TTTTAAACGCTGAAAATAAAGAAGCGTCCCTTATAACTTGGATCAAAATTTCGGCATTAGTTTAAAGGAGAAAAAATGATCAAACTCTCTGGGGTAAACAGGGCTATTTTAGACAAGGCCTCAATTCCAAACTGTCGTTTCAGCTATGTATGCTTTGACAGCTTTTTTGTATTTGCTGAATAAGCAGGCCATGAGGCTTAATGCGACTGTTCACCGGTAGACAGGCCGAGCACGACAAAAAATAAACTGAACTAGCATTAAAAAATCACCCAGTGATGAATGGCTTAAAACAACGCACCCTGATTACGGTTCACATTTTTACAAGGTGGATGTTTCAAATTACAACTTCGTATGAATATTTCCCTTGAACATCTACGGGTTACACGAAAATAGGCCTAGAGAAAACCTCTTGTTCGAATAAAAAAGATGAGGTCTTGCCTTATCTCTTTACTCAGCGGGATACCCCTAAAGCTAAAATACTGGTTCCTTTTTAAAGTGCAACTTTTAAGATCTACTTTCTCAGGAGACCGACATGGTGCTTATAGGAGTTGGATCTCAAGGGGGTTAGTACAAATTTATTTAGGGCACTATAGATTTTTTAGTAAAATATTAATCTAAAAATTCCAAGGATCAAAATCTTGAGAGATACTCTTGCGCAAAATGCAATAATGACTCAGGAAACGGCCATATCGAACGCACCTCGTCGCGGAATCTGGCACCGTTATGTTTATGCTCAGACGACTGCGTACTCAGACTTTAAAGGAAGAGCAAGCCGAGCGGATGTCTTATCTTTCTTTTTTATTTCATATATCTTTTCTTTTCTCTTAGGTTTTGTGTGTGGCTTTTTGGGGACATTGGCAGGAATGGAAGAGGATTTAATAAAGGGGCTCGTACTTCTGGTCACGTGCGGCGCTTTCGCCATTCCGACCATGAGCGTATCGTGCCGAAGACTTCATGACATTAATTTCAGTGGCTGGTGGCAGCTTACTTTTGTTTTCCTGCTCCCTCTCCTCATTATGCTCTTTTGCCCTTCAAACAAAGAGACTAATCGCTTTGGTCCACCGTGTCCTTAAACTTAAAAATCCATAAACAAGATTCGAGCGTGTTCATGAGAAAATTTTTTGCACTTGTGCTGATTTCCTGTCTCTCCTCAGTTTCGGCACAGATCCCCGACCTCTCACAATTCACAGGTTACAAAATCATCTATTCTGGTCACATCACTGGATACCAAGATCCTGGCAAAAAGGCGCATACAGGCTGGGATTTTGAAGGGTGTGACTATGACAGAAAAATTTTCATTGACGATCAATACGAAGTCTATTGTCGTACCTATTCCTATAGCTATTCATACCATCCGAAAGTCACTATTCTCTCTAACGGACATACAGCAAAAATGATCGTCAACGGGAATACTTATGACATCTCGTTGCAGGAATACTAAACCCGAGTTTGAAAGTTAAAGAGGAAAAATCCTTCGATATCTTAATGCTCAGAGCATCGAAGGATTTTTAAACTTGTTCGCTTTTATTCCTACAAAAGCTTGGAGATGACAGGGCTGAGCGTTTCCTTCATCGTTATGGAATTTTGTTTTCAAGCACCGCTCAATATCTGCTCTATCGGACAATGTATGCAACTCATCTAATCCGCAGCTTCCCAGAAGTTCGGCCCTATAAAGAAGTGCCGGTGATGTGAAAAAGCTTGTCGGTTTAAATGAAAAATAAACAATCCTAGAAATTAACTTAGTATCGCCTTTGATTATTTCTGGACTATTTCTCCTGAATTAAACTTTCTTAAAGAATCGTCAATGATCAGCTGAATTTCACCCTCTGAACTGATTCCTTCCTCAGTTCCATCAACGATTTCTTGTGAAGGGAGTCGAAAGCTCAACGTTTTTTGATAGAAATAATCAAACTTTTTCCATCTTTCCGAGAGAAAAGTATCCTGTAACCCGATACTTTGATTCATTGCTTTAAGCACTGAATCAGCCAAAATCCTAATCACTTCCTCCCTCTTCCCCTCTTTATCTGAATGCTCCTCAAAAAGGAATGCAATATTCCGGTTGATTTGTTCTTCTAGTTCGCAATTGGGAAATAAATTAACACCGATTCCAAAAACTAGATAGACTCTGCCTGCATACTTAACCGTCTCGATAAGTATTCCGCTTAATTTTCCTTCCGAAGTCATCAAATCATTAGGCCATTTAACCTTGACCTTTGAATTAAGTTTTGAGAACTCTTCAGCAATATTTACGGCCAAGAGAGGACTCAAAGTCATTAGGTCTCGAGTACTTCCCGTATGTTCCACAACCATAGAGAACTTCAGACAGCTCTCCGAATTATCCACCCAGGCTCTTCCCTTCGTGCCTTTTCCTTTGACTTGCTTCTCGGCCACAACCGCATAAGGACCGCACACCGCTCCAACAAGAACTTTCCTCTTGAGGTAGTCATTGGTCGAATCAACTTCCGGAAGAAACTCAAAGGGGATGTCTTGCTTAGACAGCTTTTTAGAAACGGATTCAATTGAAAGGTAATCAGACATTTTTGGAACTAAACATTTCAGCAGAATTTCTAATTTATTTGAAGTTACATGCTTCGGTAAAATGGGGGGTTCGAACCATCGAGGAAAAAATGGCCGTAAAAGAGATAGAAATGACCGTTCGAGGGAAAAGTGGAAATCTGGAAACCAGACTTTCCATCCCCGGTTGCGCCCCTAAGGGAATTGCATTTCTTTCTCATCCCCATCCTCTCTTCGGTGGAAACATGAATAATAAAGTTATCCATGCTCTAAATAAATCTTTTCTCCAGGAAAATTGGATCACTGTCCGTCATAACTTCCGAGGAGTCGGTAAAAGTCAGGGAGTTTATGACAACGGCGCAGGAGAAACAGAGGATCTTTTAACCTTGGTACAGTTTTATTTGGAGCTGCCGGAAATCAAAGCACTTTTTTCTTCTAAACCGAAAACTTGCTTTTCGGGATTCTCCTTTGGCACTTATGTAAGCTGCAATGCAGCTTCTTCTAATGCCCCGGATTTCTTGCTTCTGCTCGGAACTGCCGCAGAAAAATGGAAGTTCGATTTACCTGCTGTTCCGACATTTTTAATACACGGAGAAAAGGATGAAGTGATCCCCTTGAAGGATGCGCTGGAATGGGCCGGACGTTTCGGCCAAGCTGTCACCGTTATTCCTAATACCGATCATTTCTTCTCAAAACAAATACCTCTGCTGCAGGCCATGATAAAGCGGGCTATTACATGGATGAATCACTATGACCCCCTATAAATTTCTCACTGTATTATCTTTGACTGCTGCTTTGGCTCTCGGCTCATCTCCTGCCTGGTGCAGTAAGGCACCTGCCAAATCCGAGACTCTCGAACAAGAACACAAGTTGATGTCAGAGGAGCCTTCTTTTGTCTCCTTTGATTTACTCAGCGGTAATTCTTTTGAGACGAATCTTTCCAAACTTGAGATAGACAATATCGAACTTCTTTCTGACCTATTGTCGACTTACGGATTGATTCATTTAATACAAGAAAAGAAAATTGATCCGGCTAAAGAGATAGAACTGACTTCGGCACCGACAACTAAGGCATCTCTGCGTTTGGATCCTGAAAAGAAAATAAAGATCAAAGAACTAGTTACCGCTCTTCTGTTTCTCAAATCACCTGATGCCAGACTGACTTTGCAAAAAATCCTAACTGATCACTTTGTCGATGCAAAGATTAAAGTAGGTGAAAATGGAGTATTCGATTTAAAAACTTCAAAAATCGACTGCTCGGTTGAAGACTTAACCAATGCTCTGAGCACCGTATTTTTTGAACTCGAAAAAATGGGCGTCAATCCCTTTGATGAAAAATTCGTCATCGGTGACATTAGCTACCCTTCTCAGCTAAAAAGCAGCAGAGGGGAAAAGACGAACATTGTCATGCTCATCGACAAGGACACGAAAGCAGTTCTCTCCTTAGCCCGCATTGACCATCCTAAAAAGAAAAACGCCAGAAAAGAACCCGGGTCTCTTGTCATCAATACGGCAAACAATCCTCTGCCTGCCGGCCAAATCATTAAGCGTTCTTCAAATTTGCTCTCTGATGCCGCTAATAATTTTGAGACCTTGAAAATCATCTCCAAAGGTAAAATCATCTCTACCGTAGATTTGAAAGGCACGGATAAAAAACAGGTAGTGATGATTGCTCCGGACGATATTTTCATCTCTTTAAAAAAAATTGACCTGCAAGAGCTTAGGCACAATAAAGTTGAACTCCTCATTGAAAGAGATGAACCAATGAAGCTGCCGATTATTTCCGGTTCTCAAATTGGTACCTTACGCATTGTATTTAACGGCCAAACCCTTAAGAATGTACCATTGATGGCCAATGAAAACGTCTATCCTAGCGTGAAGCAGAAAGTCATCGACAAGTTAAATGCCATAATAGATTAGATTGAGGAGTCATCAAAATGTCTGAAGACGTCAAAAAACAAGAACAATTAGAAGAAGAGCTTCCTGCAAAGCTGCTTCAATTCCCATGTGATTTTCCTCTCAAGATCGTCGGTATCAAAGCTGATGACTACAAAGATAAAATTGTTGAAGTCATTAAGAAATACGACCCGGATTACAATCCTGCTGAAGCAAATTTGAAAGAATCTGCTAAGGGCAACTATCTCTCTTTGGGAGTCGTGGTCAGAGCTACCTCTCAAGACCAACTCGACGACTTATACAAAGCGTTAGTTGATCATGAATATACGAAATTTGTTTTGTAACTTTGAATCAGCTTTTATTTCGTCATCTAGGCCTCGTTGATTATCTGGAGACCTGGCAAAAAATGAAAAATTTCGTCCAAGATCGCACAGCCGATTTGGACGAAATTTGGTTTTGCGAGCATCCTTGTGTATTTACGGTAGGCAGACAAGGCAGTCCGAGTCACCTTTTAAATCCGCAGGATGTACCGGTTGTCTATACGGATCGAGGCGGTGAAGTTACTTACCATGGTCCGGGACAAATCGTTGTCTATCCATTCATTCATTTACGTAAAAGAGGATTGCTCCCCAAAGCCTATCTGGAAACTTTAGAAAGCGCGGTTATCGACACATTGAAAGAAGTCAGCATCACCGGCTTCTTAGTCCCCGGAGCTCCCGGCGTTTACGTACAAGGACCCGATTGTACCGGTCCATTCAACGGTGCGCAGAAGATTTGCTCTATAGGCATTCGAATCTCCAATGACTGCACATACCACGGCCTTTCTTTAAATTTCGATGCAGACCTGTCTTTCTTTGAAAGAATCAATCCTTGCGGATACAAAGGATTAAAGACGGCCAATATTAAGTCGTTAAACTCAGCTTGTTCTAAACAAGAAATAATTAAAATTCTTGAGAGAAAATTATCGGAGTACTTGATTGAAAAAAGACATTAAACCGCATTCTTTAGAAGCTTGGCTTGCATTTTTCCGCCCAAAGACCTTGTGGATAGCTGCTGCTCCGGTTTTAGTGGGAACCGGATTGGCTTTAGCTTTTGACGGTAAATTTAATTTTTGGATTTTCCTTCTGACATTGTTAGGTGCGATGACCATTCAAGCTATGTCAAATATGGTCAATGACTATGCTTACAACGTCAGAAAAGCCGAACGCTCCGATCGCGTAGGTATTCCGAGAGCCACCACGGAAGGCTGGATTTCCATGGACGCTGCTAAAAAAATGATTGGAGCCATGATAGTTCTTGCCTGCCTATTTGGTATTGCTCTTATCGTCATCGGCGGCTGGGCTATTGCGCTAATCGCTTTTCTCTCCATTCTTTGCGGGTACTGCTACATGGGCGGTCCAAAACCAATTGCCTACACGCCGTTCGGAGAATTTTTAGTTTTTCTTTTCTACGGATTATTTGCAGTCGGCGGTACATTCTGGCTGCAGACTTTAAGCTTCAATATTCTGGTTCTTATTCCCGGCACTGCTTTGGGTTTAATTGGTGCTGCCGTGCTCTTTATCAATAACTACCGTGATGTTGAGCATGATTTATCGGTCGGCCGCAGAACGCTTGCAGCAGTTGTAGGTAAAAAAGTCGGTGTGTTCGTCTACTCCTGCATGATTTATATCCCGTTTATCATCGTTGGCTGGTTAAGTATTGCTAATCATTCTTATTGGCCGTTCTTGTTTGTTTTGCTTGCTCTTCCTAGAGCCAGTTTCTTGCCCTCCATTCTTAAGAAAACACAGCAGGCTGACATAACCTTCTTGATGCTTAGAACCATCAAACTCGAAGTTCTTTTTGCCCTCTTGCTTACAATCGCAGGAATTGGCGTGTTTTACTTAACATGGCCTCTCGGCAGCCTTTCTGCCGCAACAATTTTCGCTATTCCTTTTTAAAGTAGGATTTCCATGACGGACTTTATTCCCAAGGAACAGAGGACAACTAAAAAAATAAAGCAGCATGAAGTTTATCGTTTAAATGAAGTGAAGCTGCCTAAACCTTCCTGGCTTAAGGTCCGGATTCCTGCCAAGGCTCTCAAAGTTAAAGAAGTCAGGGAATTGTTGGCTGACAAAGGCATGCATACCGTTTGCCAGGAAGCAAACTGCCCTAACCTAAATGAGTGCTTCAATAAGAAACGTGCCACCTTTTTACTAATGGGACAGATTTGTACCAGAAGATGTCCCTTCTGTGATGTCGCGCACGGTAAACCTTTGCCTCTCGATCCGAAAGAAGCCGACCATATCGTCGAAAGCATCAAACGTTTAGGCATTAAATTCGCCGTTCTTACCAGCGTCGACAGGGATGATCTTAAAGACGGCGGTGCTTCTCACTTTGTGCATTGCGTAAAAAAAATTCAGACTGAAACTGATGCAAAGGTAGAAATCCTGATTCCTGATTTCCGAGGAAGATTAGAGCGGGCTCTTGAAGTATTAAAAGAAATAAAGCCCGATGTGCTCAACCACAATATTGAAACGGTTCCCCGTCTATATCGTGAGGTTAAGCCGGGCGGCAGCTACGAGCATTCTTTAAGTCTATTGAAGAAGTGGTCGGAGATTTATCCGGATTGTCCGACAAAGAGCGGCTTGATGGTGGGTCTCGGAGAAACCGATGAAGAAATCATACAAGTTCTTAAAGACTTAAGAGCCAACAATGTTCAGATGGTCACGATCGGCCAGTACTTAGCACCGAGCAAGTATCACTATCCTGTTCAAAGGTATGTCCATCCGGACACATTTAAAAAATATGCACAGACTGCTAAAGAACTTGGCTTTAGCAGCTGTGCAAGCGGTGTATTAATCAGATCAAGTTACGGAGCTGCCGAGCAGGCTTCCGAATTCAATCAATTACTTAATGACGGTCAGAACATCTGATAAATTCTCAACGGACCAAACTTTTTCCGCAAGATTCTTTTTCAGATCTTCCCAATGCCTGAGTCCCTCCGGCGTCAGATTTTCTTTTTTGAAACTTCTGCCGGTCTGAATAAAGTCGTCATCAATCACTCCCGGTTTGAGTGCGACCTTAACAGTTTTGTCTCTTAAAGAAATTTCGAAGTACATATGGCCGTAAACGCCTTCAGGAGCGCATGAAGGGGCCTCCTTTAGTACTTCATACCTTCCGGCGGTAACGGCCCTAGAAATCATTTCTACGGCGTCTCTGAGCCCCGGACCCGGAAAAGCAGTTTTGAAGCTGATATCTTCTCTTCTCGGAATTTCTCCGTCTTCAGAAAGATAGTTAAGAGCCCAGTACATCAGGCGGTAGCCTAAGGACAAACCGCCGATGCTGTCTTTTCCGTGGTAAAGAACGCAAGCATGGAACGGGATGTCTAATTCAACACCCTTTTCAACAACCTTGACGATTTCTTTATTCATCATTTCTGCATTGCCATTGGTAAGACGAGATCTTTAACGTTGACGGTTTTCTCCATCATGCCGTTTTCCTTAAGGAACTTCTGGTCAGCTTCCAAGCCTTTGATATCTTCGTCAGTCAAAGTATCGTAGTAGTTGCTCCAGTTCTTTAAAGTTTCTGCGTCTTTAAGAGAGATACCGTGTTCTTTAGCACCGATTTCTAAGGCTTCTTTCGGATTGGCCTTAATCCAAGCGAGAGCGTCTCTGTTGACTTTAACAATTCTCTTCAAGATTTCAGGATTTTCATCGGCAAACTTCTTAGAAGCTGTCATGACGAGGTTCGGTTCTGTGTAGCCGTCGGCTGTAGCAATAGTTTTTGCCCCGTTTGCATTTGCCTTGATAACGCCGCCGGCAGCCAAGAGAGCTGCGTCAACTTTACCGGCCATCATGGCTGTCATGCCCTTTGGAATATCCATGGAGATGAAGTTGACATCTTTTGGATCGATGCCGTTCTTTGTCAAAGCGGCAACTAATGTCTGATGAAGAACTGTGCCTTTCGGACCGACAACGGTCTTACCCTTCAAGTCTCTAACCGTCATCTGTGGGCCCGGCTTGCCGACGATAGCAAAAACTTTTGTCGGGTGAGCTACGCCTGTTGCGACGACAACAGGATTACCGGCAGAGTTAGCCATTAATAATGAAGCTGTATTCATTGTGGCGCTGACGTCCAGAGAACCGGCTGCCATAGCCTGCGTCTGTTTAGCGCCGGAAGTGATGTCGTGCCATTTGATTTTGATGCCGTCTTTCTTGAACTCGTTCTCAAGCATATTATTATGCTTCATCACCATGTTCTGCAGATTGAACGGGGCCTTCACATAAGCAATATTGATTTCTGAAGGAGCAGCAAATACGCTGGCAGCAGCCATGGAAAGTACGAGAGCAGAGAGTACTGATTTCAGTTTCATTACTAATAATCCTTATTTAAAAACAGAGTGTAAGAGATAATTTTGATAGTTCAAAAGACGAGAATCTCCAATTTGCCGAGGGGTTTCTACGTCGATTTTTAAATCCTTTTCGGCTTTCCCATGATTCAGATAGATAACTCGATGACTAAGAAAAACAGCCTCATTTATGTCATGAGTAATCATCAGCATCGTCATCGATAGTTCTTTTTGCAGTCTGGAGAAATCAGACTGTAACTTAGTTCTGGTCATAAAATCCAGAGCACTAAAAGGTTCATCTAATAGGAGAATATCCGGTTTAGATATAACCCCACGGGCCAAACCAACACGTTGAGCCATCCCCCCGGAAAGCTCACTTGGATACAAGTCCTGAATATCACCGAGACAAACTAACTCGAGAGCTTCTTTAACAAGTTTTTTTCTAATTGTTTCTTCTTCATGACGAATGGGAAGCTCAAGATTCTGTCCTACCGTTTTCCAAGGAAGAAGCCGAGCTTCTTGAAACACGTATGAAATTCTCGGTTCTTTAATTTCTTGTCCGTCTTTGTCATAAAAAATGACCTTTCCTTCGTCGGCCTTTTCAATTCCGCTGATGAGCTTTAAAAGCGTTGTCTTACCGCAGCCGCTTTTACCGATAACGGTTGTAAGTTCATTGGCAGAGATATCCAAAGAGAAATTATCAATTGGAGTGATAATGCCTTTAGCAGAGTTAAAACTTTTCTTTAAGTTTTCTATTTTGATTCCGGAAGCCATTATTTCTTCATCCAAGGAGAAAATTTATGAGTAATCCACACAAATAACTGATCTCCCAAAATGCCGAGAATGGCAATACTGAAAATGCCCACAAACACTTTATCGGTTTGAGACATTTCGCTCGCGTCTCCAATCAGATATCCGAGTCCTGACGATGCTGCAATCAACTCGGCACCGACCAACGCTCTCCAGGAATAACCGAATCCCAAACGAAGTCCGGTAAGAACGCTGGGAAGGGATCCGGGAAGCTCTACATGGAAAAATTTTTCTTTTTTATTAAGACGTAAAACGGTAGCCAGCTCAGTGAAATTCTTATCTATCTGTCTAAAGCCTGATAAGGCATTGAAGTAGATAGGAAAAAAACTAGCCAAAATTACGATAGCGACTTTTGAAGCCTCTCCGATGCCGAGCCAAAGAATAAGCAAAGGAACCAATGAGAGAGGCGGGATGAATCGCAGGGCTTCCATTACCAACTTCAATCTGCTCTCGGTTTTAGTCGAGTAATAGCAAATATAAGCAGTTGGAAGCGCAATTAAAGCTGCGATACAGAAACCGCCCAAAGATCTCATGGAACTGGCCAAAATATGGGTTCCTAAGGTCCCATCTTTGATGAGTTGCCCAAAACTTTCTAAGACCTGCTCCGGAGGAGGAAGCAAGAAGGAGTTAAAAATGCCTAAATGTGCAACGAAAGCCCAGACGATCAAAATCACCGCCGGAACAATCAGCAAATTAAAAGCATTTTTACTCACTTGGAATCCTCAAAAATTTTTGTTATTTTAAATGAGAATTATTATCAATTCACTATTTTAATTTATAGGAATTGTTTCTGCTCCGGTCTGGACTTCCGTTTTTTCAGTGACTGCGGAGGGGTTCTCTTTGATTAACTTTCTTCTCTCCAATTCTTCCGGCGTAATGATTTCCATGAGGGTCACCACTTTGACAACTCCGGGGACTTTAGCGGCCACTGCAGTGATGATATCTGCCTCGCGCTGAGTTACCGTTCCCATCAAATAAGCGATTCCTCGGTCGACGGTTACTTTCAGAGAAGTTAACGTAACATCCTTATTATCTAGAAGAGCTGCTCTGACTTTACTTGCTGTTAACGAGTCGTTCATTCTTGTAGTAAAAGGAACGTTATTCATTACTGCCAGTTCGTTATAGACGTTAGTTACACCGTTAATAGACTTAACGATTTCACCGGCCTTTTCTTTGTCATCTTCAGAACCGACTTCGCCGGTCAGCAATACTCTCCCTTCGTAGGCCGTAACCGTAATATGACTGGAGGAGAAATTTGCTTGAGCCAACTGGACGCTAGCCTTTGTTTCAATTACTCCGTCATTAGTTACGTCACCAACGCTGCGTCTATCGACTGCAACGGCTGTTCCACCTACGGCAGCTGAACCGATAAGTACCGGGGCACAGCCGCTAAGGACCAAAGAAGAGGTTAAACATGTCAATACTAAAAGTTTTTTCATCAATAACCTTTTTTACTTTGTGTAGAAAACATTTTATTCACTTAACACTTTGTAACTTTACTCGATTATTTCCTTTTTGGATTGTCTGATTTCAATTATTGGAAGTGGTGAAGAACCGATTTAGGCGAAAAAAACTCTCAACTTATGTCAGTAATTTGTTGACAATATTTGAGTAACTTATAAATTTTGTGGATAAGTGCACTTTAAAAAAGTTATCCACAATTCGTCTACATTGATTTCTTATAAATATCCACAATGCAAATTAATATTAACTTATTGTTATTAAATAATTTTTATAAGTTATCAACGAAAAATTCAAACACTTCTATATCTATTTAATAGATAATATATACATAGGAGATAAAGAAGCTGCCTTCCGAAATGTGTAAAAGAAAAGGCAACTATCTTTGAGCAAATCTCGATCAAGACCTAATCAATAATTCTTTTCTTCCTTGCTGCTTCTTGAGAATTAAGCTCACTGAAGATTTTGAGCTAAATTTTTTAACTGTTATTTAGCTATCAAAACCCACAAATATTGTTAATTCTTTGATTTAATAAAAGATTTTCTTTATAGAAATCCATCAAAATACAACCTGTCTTCCTGGTTAAGATTTTGTATTGCACCGGTAGCAAAGAGGCGGAAAGAAATAGCTTATAGCCGGCAATAATAACTGGAAGAGAAACTTGCCGAAAATCTGATTCCTATATAGTCTGTTTGAAGCCAGAATAATCCACAAAAATCTGTGGATAACGGTTGGCTTTCTTGTGGATATTAAGATTACAAAACTTTTGCCTGAGTTATTCACACACTCTCTACCAAGTTATTAGTTTGATTTCAACACTCACAACATTTATAACTCTTTGAAAATAATCAAACAAATTAAGTTATCCACAAAAAAGAATATGTCTACTATTACATCTCCATAAAAATTATACAAATGACAAGATATAAGTAGTTCAAGCTAAATAAGTGAATAACAACGGAGTTACTATTTGGGTAAGAAGATCGCTAGAAGCGGGACCCCGCTCCGGTGAGGACGCAGACATAAGTCTGCGGTAGTTCACAAGCGATCCGTCAAATGAAGCTTGATTCGCAGATTCTCTTGATACTTCATCTTTGTCAGATCGCGTTATCTATCCTTAATTTAGAGAAGAGTTTATTTGTTGTTGAAAAAATCTCTATTGAGGCGAGTCTCTAATACTTTCGCCAAAATCTCTAATTGCTTTTTGTACTCGGGAGCGGTGTTCTTCGGACTTTGGTCGTTGACGAAGCGTCCCATATTAGTTGCGCCCCAAAAACCTGCGGTGTCATCATCAACAACCTTATAAGCATTCAAGTACTTATCCCATACTTTATCCAATTTTCCGATACCATCTCCCACTGTACCTTGGCCGCCTCCAAGCCAACCAGCATTCATAATGGTATAGATGCCTTTTCCTTTGAGCATTCCTTCTAAGCCTTTGGGAGTGTCCTTATAAGCGAACTGCTTAGAAAAAACTCTCTCCATATAACCTTTAGTGATTGCATTTGGGCTATCGTGCCAATTTGGATAACAGAAGATAATGTAGTCAGCTTGAGAAACAAATTTTTGCTCAGGAACAATGTCTTGTGGCGTAGGACCAAAGCCGTCTTTGGCGTGGTAAAAAGTTTCCGGAGAGAGAACCGGATTGAATTTAAGTTTGTATAAGTCTCTTACTTCAACCTCATATCCTTTTTGTTTAAAAAAATTGATAGCCGAATTAACCAAAAAACCTTCTAAAGAGCTCTCGAAACGCGGATCTCCAACAACAAATAAAACTTTCTTGGCTTTACTGTCAGTAAATCCTGTAGAAATGGCTCTAACACGAAGAGATTCGGGAACAATCGTAGCAGATGTTACTGCATCAATGCTTTT
>ERZ1673748.2719-NODE-2719-length-12793-cov-9.065787_pt1 | contig 12793 bp, 9 predicted proteins | sample MGYA00580196_ERZ1673748 | MGnify/ENA primary metagenome ERZ1673748 (study PRJEB41218, sample SAMN15661796) | gut metagenome | host: Homo sapiens | place: Canada: London | collected 2015-08-20/2019-03-30 | study: EMG produced TPA metagenomics assembly of...
TCCGCCGTTCTACCGACTGAACTACAGAGGAATCGTGTGAACGGGGCGCATATTAATGGCAGTGCATGGTGATGTCAAAGGGTGAAATGCATTTTTTTGTTTGTTTGCTGCCAATTTCGACAAAATGGTGAGCTTTCAATCTTTTTGGTAATGAACCATCGTGGTGCATACCTTTATGTCTTGGGGCAGAGAACGCGAGTTCTAATAAAAAGATCGAGTGACAAAACTATCATAATCTCTTATTTGACAGTTGGTTAGCTTGTACATCAACGCCAAAATAAAACTGGCAAGCATCTTGCAATCTGGTTGTAAGTAATGGCGGCACTTGGGCCGATTCTTAAAAACCGGAGGCAACATGAACTTCAGACGCCTGAAATACTTCGTAAAAATTGTAGATATTGGTAGCCTGACCCAGGCTGCTGAAGTATTGCATATCGCACAACCAGCGCTCAGTCAGCAGGTTGCCACACTGGAAGGTGAGTTAAATCAACAACTTTTGATTCGCACAAAACGGGGTGTTACGCCAACTGACGCCGGAAAAATTCTCTATACCCATGCGCGGGCCATTTTACGTCAGTGTGAGCAGGCCCAACTGGCGGTGCATAACGTTGGTCAGGCATTATCGGGGCAAGTCTCGATTGGCTTTGCGCCAGGAACCGCTGCGTCATCCATCACCATGCCCTTATTACAGGCGGTTCGCGCTGAATTCCCGGAGGTCGTTATTTATCTTCATGAAAATAGCGGTGCAGTACTTAACGAAAAACTGATAAATCACCAACTCGATATGGCGGTGATTTATGAGCATTCCCCTGTGGCTGGTGTATCCAGTCAGGCTTTACTGAAAGAAGATCTTTTTCTGGTAGGAACTCAAGATTGCCCGGGGCAAAGCGTTGATGTTAATGCTATTGCGCAAATGAACCTTTTTCTCCCAAGTGATTACAGTGCTATTAGACTTCGTGTTGATGAGGCTTTTTCCCTACGGCGACTCACGGCAAAAGTCATTGGTGAAATTGAGTCTATTGCCACGCTTACCGCAGCGATTGCCAGCGGCATGGGCGTTGCAGTATTACCCGAATCGGCCGCGCGTTCGTTATGTGGCGCAGTAAATGGTTGGATGTCACGCATTACCACTCCTTCCATGAGTCTCTCTTTGTCATTAAATTTACCCGCCAGAGCGAACTTATCACCACAGGCGCAAGCAGTGAAAGAGTTGTTAATGTCAGTGATGAATTCTCCAGTGATGGAAAAAAGGCAGTGGCAATTGGTGAGCTAAGCGTTATATCGGGATGGAATAAGATGCGGGTTTTTATTATTTGTTATGCCGGGCATTAGACTTTAACAATAACGGGATATCTGAACTGCCCGGAGTTTACCGTGAATTTCCAACAACTAAAGATAATCCGCGAGGCTGCACGTCAGGATTACAACCTGACAGAGGTTGCGAATATGCTTTTTACCTCACAGTCAGGCGTTAGCCGTCATATTCGGGAACTGGAGGATGAACTTGGCATCGAAATATTTGTTCGACGAGGTAAGCGACTGCTGGGCATGACTGAACCGGGCAAAGCATTACTGGTCATTGCAGAACGTATTCTGAATGAAGCCAGTAATGTTCGTCGGCTTGCAGACCTGTTTACCAACGATACGTCTGGCGTTCTCACTATTGCAACGACGCATACTCAGGCACGTTATAGCTTGCCTGAGGTCATTAAAGCTTTTCGCGAACTTTTCCCGGAGGTTCGGCTGGAGCTAATCCAGGGTACACCACAGGAAATTGCGACGTTGTTGCAAAATGGCGAAGCTGATATTGGTATCGCCAGCGAGCGTTTGAGTAATGACCCGCAGCTCGTCGCCTTCCCGTGGTTTCGTTGGCACCATAGTTTGCTTGTTCCACTCGATCATCCCTTGACGCAAATTACACCGTTGACGCTGGAATCAATAGCGAAGTGGCCGTTAATTACTTACCGACAGGGGATTACGGGGCGCTCACGTATTGATGACGCATTTGCCCGCAAAGGTTTGCTGGCAGATATTGTATTAAGTGCGCAGGATTCTGATGTCATTAAAACCTATGTTGCTCTTGGGCTGGGGATCGGATTAGTTGCCGAACAATCCAGTGGTGAACAAGAGGAAAAGAATTTAATCCGTCTGGATACGAGGCATCTTTTCGATGCTAATACTGTCTGGTTGGGACTGAAGCGAGGGCAACTTCAACGTAACTATGTCTGGCGCTTTCTGGAACTTTGTAATGCAGGACTGTCAGTTGAGGATATCAAGCGCCAGGTGATGGAAAACAGTGAAGAGGAAATTGATTATCAGATATAGCGAAAAGCCCGCTATAAAAGCGGGCTTTTCAGAAATTGGGCTCCTCTGACTGGGATCGCCGTAGCCATTAACTGGCTGATTGGTAAGCTAAAACAAAAAATCGAGATTGTCAAGACCACCAGAATGACCACCAATTTTTCTACTGCATCCGACCGCTACGTGAGGTGATTCCTGATAAGTAGGAGAAGAAAAACCACCAGCAATTGAGATGCTGGTGGTTTTTTCTTTGTTGAAGTGTATTTATGACATCTTGTTAAAGATTAGCATTAATCAAGAAACTCCTCAGGGAAATCTATTATGTATGATTCAGGATCTTCAGTACTTTGGCTGTAGGATTTTATTAATCCATTTGTTATGAAACTCTTAAGTATTTTTTCATTAGACGAGCTTATTTTTATCGATGCCAATTTTTTATCTAATAAGATAGTTAACTCAGAAGAATTAATCAGTTTTAGAAACTTCTTGATTTGTATTTTATTCATGTTAGTTATCTGCTTTACAAATAATTCTACATTATCATCATGGATAAAATGAGCATCCTTTATTAAGACCTCTAACAAGTTAATCGATAATTTATCAGCATGATCTTTTACCTCATTGACGTGACCACTTAAAATGATTAGAATTGTCGATTGAAGTGCTACTAATGTGCCATAATTTTCTATGAGATAAGGGATGTCATTTATATCTAATTTATTTGTGAGGATGTGTTTCTTAAAGAGAGTTGAGTATTTATTATTTTGAATAGAGATTGGAGTATCTACTATCATTGATAGCTTTTCTTTTTGTGAATCATCAATATCTAATTCTAAGACGTTCAAAATTTCATTTGTGTCACTAACAGCAGATTCACCTGTCTGTAGTTTAATATAGTCGATTATATTTTTATTTATATAATGCATAAGGTTATTAGGATATGTAGTTCTTAGAAACTCTAGATTCAGAATGGACATTCGAATTATATTAGTGTCGATAAGTACTTTTATCTTCGCATCCTGCAAACCGGATATATCAAATGATTCATAGCAATAGTCTAATGAAGATAATATCTCGAAGTATTTGTTATCGCTAATTTGTTCACAAATGATGACCTTGTCGAAAAATCTCTCTTTGATATCGTCTGTAAACCCACTATAATAGTCTAGTGTAATAGATTTTTCGCTATCTATAAATTTAATTATTGTTTCATCTAATTCACTATGCTGAGAAAAATAAAAAATAATATTCTCAGCAGTATACTCTATTTTTCGTTGGTCTAATAAGTAAGACCACATATTTGATTCATCTATTTTACTTAAGTCACTCAATCTATTATTGAGTTTTGCTATGTATGATTTTTTTATTTCCTCATCAATTCCTGATTTATTAATAATTACAACAACTGCATTTTCAGCATCAGCTATACTATTCTCACAATTTTCGAGAACTATAGCTATATATTTTTCGATATTTTTATCTATCTTTTTATAAAGATATGTTGATGCATTGCTTAGTAATATGGTGAAGTTTTGGTGTTTGATTTTATCTTCGTCTGCACATTTGTATTCATAGCAAATAAGCTCTTTTAAATTATGATAATTAAGTTCATAAAGTGACTCTTTATATACGGCTGAAAATAAAGATGCTTCTGAGTTGTTATATGATAAATTCTTAAATAAAATATCTAAACATTTAAACTTATCTATTAGCATTTGAATTTGAGGCTGTTCTATATTTAGATATGTTTTATGTTCAGATATATACTGTGATAGACAGCCATTATGGTTGACTTTTAATAAAGTGTCTTGATTTGAAAAATAAAGACTGTCCAGGGAATATGATTTTATTTGTTGTTGTGTATATAATTTTTCATTCAACATCAATTGAAAAAAATCACTCCACTGCTGATTTAATAAAGGGATTAACCTTGAAATATTACGTTCAGTGTCCATGTACTCTTTAATAAATCGGAGATTTTTATCTTTTTTCAGTTGAGATATAAATGTCTTAAGTTGTGTTGTATGTTGAGTCAATGAATCCAAGAGGTGATCCAACAAATCAAAATTTAACGTTTCTTGCTGGCTATAATCATAAAGTTGTAATCGACTTGCTATTAATGAGGGGTTATTCAAAGCATAAGAAAAATCTTTCCCTTTTTTATCGGAAATACTTCTTAAAAAAGCTTTGTCACTCCGGTTTAAACTGTTTTCATAGAAATATGTTATATAGTCATTATATGTTTCATCAATATATCCGTTTCTAATAAGATATTTCAGTAAATCAAAATACTCACTCCAGGGAAAGATTACGAAAGCCCGCTCCCCGCAAGGACTGACGCGAGATAGTTTCTGTCCATGGCTGCTTTTCGCATCTTACGTCTTAACCCTGCCTTGAATACCTTATCATTCGTCAAAATATTAATAGCAATGTGCCGTATCCCTGAAAATAATTCTGCTGCGTTTCCTCTTCTTATTTTGCAGTCGTCTTCATTCATTACCACGTCCAGACGCCAGTGCAGCTTATTCTCCACGTGCCAGTGGTTTCGGATTGCTGTGGCGAACTTCTCTGCGGTTAAATCAGCAGAACTGATATAATATCTGACCGTCATTTCTGGCTCTTTCTTTTGTTCTGCTATTATTGACCGAAAGGAGACTGCCACGCATAATTTCTTCAGACCTTTCCATTCAAACGTGAAATCAATAAGTTCATCAGGGACATCGCAAACAATGTGAAGACGGATTTCTTCTCTGCCGTGACTCTTTTCACTCATTGCGTAACTGTCATGCTCTGGATTATTTAATTCTTTCAGCGGAAATTTTTCCTCGAAGGCTTTATTTAGCCGCCCCTGGTTTCCTTTTACAGCGAATAAATAATCACCTCCCTGTTTTTGTATCTTCTCTGCAATATCTTTCTGGCAACCCATCGCATCAGTTGTGATGATTTTTCCTTTAATATCCAGCATGTTAAGAAGTTCAGGGATAGCTGTAATTTCATTGGATTTCTCATCCGTCCTGATCTGTCCGATGACCAGACTGTGCATTGTTGAGAACGCACTAATGACATGAATCGCACCCTTGCGGCGACTCTTGTCATAAGAATGCCGGAGTGTTTTTCCATCAATTGCAATGACGTCTTTATCATCTGAAGAATGGCAGTCACGCATCCAGTTAATAAAGCACTCGTGAAATTTTGCAGGACTGATACAGGATACAACTCTGGCAATGGTATCGTGAACAGGAATACCATTATCAAAATCACCATATTGCTTCAAAAAATCGAGATGTGTTTCCCCAAAATCCTCTATATCTTCCCAGCCTTCTGCACCCGAAATAACGGCACAAATAGTCAACAGTAGAATATCCGATAATTTATGTTCCACTTTCCAGGCTTGTCTGTAATCGGGGATAATAGAAATATGTTCCATCAATTTTTTAAGTTCCATTTTGTTCTCCTTAATTATGTAAGGAGTATTTGATCATGTATAAGCAATAAAAAACAGCTTCAGACAATGAGGAATATCTCAATTTTTAAACATAAAATGCGAATTATTTAGTACAAAAAGAGTTCTTCTGATGATCTTTCTCTGATGCATTGACTCACTTAAAAAATACACTATAATAATTTAAAGATCTCAAGGAGTGATAATAAATGAAACTGGAAAAAGTAAGGCGTAAAATTATTACTAACGGTTTTAAATATAACGAGTTATTCAGTCTTAGGCATAATTTTAAAAATATTAAAAAAACTCTTCATCCAAATTTAACTAAAGATTTGACACTAATAGATGTGATATATGACTCTGCAAAAGACGCTTTGTCGCTATGGTTTCCGGCAGTGGCATTTTTTGCTTTCATTCTCGGAATCCTCTTGGAAAGAGGGGCCGCTTTTTTCTTTATGTCTGCTGTGTTTTCAATATTTAGTGTCATGATTTTATGCTCAGATGCAAAAAACAATAATGTAAAGATCATCACTCAGTTAAAGCTGATAAAACTTGGTATACGAATTTTATTTTAGCGCAATGAGGCTGTGTTATATAATTGAATTAACCGGCTAATAATTATACTTTTTTAAAAGTACGTAATGTGAAATATTATTTAAATTTATATTTCTCATCATAAAATTCCAGTTTGGCTTTATAAGCGCTATACCCTAAATTCCAAATCTTCATATTTGTATTCATTTTTGACCATTTAGATGCATAATCCCAGCTTACATTATTAAAAAGCCTACCAGTCCCTGGCCTTTTTCTTCCCACACCTATAACTAACCTATTTTCATTCGGAAACAATTTTCTTGCATTAAAAGTATTATATAAGGACAATGAAAATTCAACAAAACTATACCCTAAATCAGAATCATCTTCACTTATTCCAAACTCACCAGCAATTCCCCGAATAACACGTCTAAGAGGCCCTGCATTCGCTTCTTCAAAAATCAAAGGAGAGACTGACTCCCATATATTATCAACGCCATAAGAAGCAAAAACAATTGCTATCCCACGTAATCTTCTAAGGTGTAATGTTTTACCCAATTGATAATACCCATAGGCAGTGAAAAGTTCTATTCCTCCTGTAGCAACCCCTCCAAATATTTTTACATATTTTAACACGCCTTGTTCTTCAAACATATCAGTTACCATATAAGTAACATGATCTTTCATTCTTAATATATCATATTCTTTTTTTTCCAACTCAACTTCTTCTTTAAGTTCAAAAACTATTTCCCTTTGCTTGAATGGGTTTCGCTCGTTATTGAATCTAAAATTATAATTATTTATGCTTATTTCAACTTCATTAAGATAGAAATTCTTAATAAAATCATCTTCCATAAGAAATGTCGCGGCAAGATTTGAAATGCGTCGTAACTCTACAATATATTTGTTTAAATCATAACGCAAATTAACTAACGCAGAAACGAAAGCCATATGTAGTACCTTATCAAAAAAATAAAATTAAAGTCTATACTGGGATGAGGACATGAATTAAATTTGTGTTAAAATCTTCACTATTATGTCAGCCCGAAATCAGGGCAAGAGCATGAATTAAATTTATGTTAAATTTTCCATTTCGTTAGCCCAAAACCCCAGGGCAAGATTACGAAAGCCCGCTCCCCGCAAGGACTGACGCGAGATAGTTTCTGTCCATGGCTGCTTTTCGCATCTTACGTCTTAACCCTGCCTTGAATACCTTATCATTCGTCAAAATATTAATAGCAATGTGCCGTATCCCTGAAAATAATTCTGCTGCGTTTCCTCTTCTTATTTTGCAGTCGTCTTCATTCATTACCACGTCCAGACGCCAGTGCAGCTTATTCTCCACGTGCCAGTGGTTTCGGATTGCTGTGGCGAACTTCTCTGCGGTTAAATCAGCAGAACTGATATAATATCTGACCGTCATTTCTGGCTCTTTCTTTTGTTCTGCTATTATTGACCGAAAGGAGACTGCCACGCATAATTTCTTCAGACCTTTCCATTCAAACGTGAAATCAATAAGTTCATCAGGGACATCGCAAACAATGTGAAGACGGATTTCTTCTCTGCCGTGACTCTTTTCACTCATTGCGTAACTGTCATGCTCTGGATTATTTAATTCTTTCAGCGGAAATTTTTCCTCGAAGGCTTTATTTAGCCGCCCCTGGTTTCCTTTTACAGCGAATAAATAATCACCTCCCTGTTTTTGTATCTTCTCTGCAATATCTTTCTGGCAACCCATCGCATCAGTTGTGATGATTTTTCCTTTAATATCCAGCATGTTAAGAAGTTCAGGGATAGCTGTAATTTCATTGGATTTCTCATCCGTCCTGATCTGTCCGATGACCAGACTGTGCATTGTTGAGAACGCACTAATGACATGAATCGCACCCTTGCGGCGACTCTTGTCATAAGAATGCCGGAGTGTTTTTCCATCAATTGCAATGACGTCTTTATCATCTGAAGAATGGCAGTCACGCATCCAGTTAATAAAGCACTCGTGAAATTTTGCAGGACTGATACAGGATACAACTCTGGCAATGGTATCGTGAACAGGAATACCATTATCAAAATCACCATATTGCTTCAAAAAATCGAGATGTGTTTCCCCAAAATCCTCTATATCTTCCCAGCCTTCTGCACCCGAAATAACGGCACAAATAGTCAACAGTAGAATATCCGATAATTTATGTTCCACTTTCCAGGCTTGTCTGTAATCGGGGATAATAGAAATATGTTCCATCAATTTTTTAAGTTCCATTTTGTTCTCCTTAATTATGTAAGGAGTATTTGATCATGTATAAGCAATAAAAAAAAGCTTTAGGTAATGAGGAATATCTCAATTTTTAAACATAAAATGCGAATTATTTAGTACAAAAAAGCAGCGTTACGTGATCTTTCCCTGTTCCCTGGGGCGTCATGGCTCCAGCGCCAGGTGGCTCCGCCCGGCATAATCCGCGCCAGTAAATCCCCCTGTGCGCAGTAGCTGAACTGCTGTTTCCGGCCCTGCGGGTCGGTCAGGCAGACCATGCTGCCCTTATCGTCGTAATCCCACTGCCATACCTGGTCGCCCGGCAGGGTCAGGCGGGTTAACTGTCCGGCGTCGTTGTAGTCATAGTACAGACTGTAACCACCCGGCAGGGCGACGTGCCAGATATCGCCCTCATCGTTGTATTCATACGCTGTTTTACGCCCCAGTGCATCGGTGCGTGACTGGAGTTGCGTGTTCTCCCATACCGTAATCTCTTCCCGACCGAGCGGGTCGGTGCTGCGGGTGAGCAGGCCGTCTTCGTTATACCAGATTACGGCGTGCCTACGGCATACGAATACGATGATCCTTCCCTGGAGATGCTACCGATTTAATATATTTGTTATATGTCCAATTATTTTAACCTCGGTGAACAGGAACTTTCGAATATGAAATTCCTTTAAATTTTTCTTTTTTCATTTTTTTTACTAATGAATCAGATAACATAAGATAAGATGAATATTCTGCGCATCGTGCAATGCAAAAATCTTCCGGAGGCTCTTCAATAAAAAAAACCTGTTCAAACCCCATGATCGCTGTTGTTCCGGGAATATACTGGCAATGAGAGTGCTGCATATCAATTAACGGTAGTTTTGTGAGTGTATTCAAAAGATAAAAACCATCTTTGAGTCCATTGTTCGTGTGAAGGTCTATTTTATGAAACTCAACATTACCTTTGGCATGTGTTTCCAGGAAGTCCTTTAGTCGTTCATTAACTACGGGGATCAATGAACTATTTGGCAAGCAATCATATTTATTTATCATTTCATCGGGCATCGCGTAGATAATGACTGGATTGATATTCTCAACTCTTTCAATTGGTGTGCTATGAGAAAAAAGTAAGTAATCAAAAGATTCATATTGATATTCTCCAATATACTTATTGGCATATTGTTCTGGGATTGTCCATCTATACATATATTTTCTCTGTTAAGTTAGTAAAACAGACCATGCACGTCTGTTTTTATTTAAAGCTCTATGGCCAGATTTCAAGAGGGCTCTTTCTTTAGCAACTATTTCGTCAAGTGCGTCACTGTATTGTTTTTGCGTCCACCCATGTTTTCTCCCGTGTTCTAACACTTTGTCCATTTCATTTGCCAGGTTTTCACTTACCTTTTTTTGATGCCTCCCTTTATGAATGGATCGAGTTGCATGAAGTTCACATTTTGTAGGTAAGAAAATCTTGTTTTTCATTTTCTGTAGGTCGTATGCCGCGGCCTTCAACAATGGATGGTTTTTGGTTAAGCTGTTTTTATCGCTGATAATATGATGTTCTTGGAATCCTTTTTGTTTGAGGAGTCGAGCGCGTTTACTGTCTAGCCCCCAAGGGTCAATCAATTCCAGCGAGTTACGAACATATCCATAAGGATTTATCCCCCCAAGTAATCCTATGGGATCTGAAGAGATATACTGCCCCGTCTCGCAATCATAGTACCGGAACCGGTTATAGTACAGTCCCGATTCTGTGTCCTCATACTGCCCCGGAAAACGTAACCGACAGGTGGGTGCATCGCCCTTATTGATGCCTTCCTCACGTCCCCATAGCTGCTGCTTGCCTTTCCAGACAATCAGGCCGTCTTCGGTCAGCAGTTCCTGTACTCGTCCAACCGTGTCCGTCACCGCATAATTCAGTTGCCCCTTCTCATAACGCGCAAACGGCGTGAAATCTCCCGGCTCGTATATCCAGCGGATGGCGTTTTCGTCTTCCGGTTTACCGTTAACGCCAACCGGAATTTCCTCCGTTAGCTGGTCGCCGTTCCAGTGAAAATCCATGCCGGGTTTGTCGCGGTTGGTGCAGCGTTTGCTGATGCGCCTGCCAAACGGGTCGTATTTATATTCCCAGCGTTCGCCATCCGGGGTTTCCAGTCCGGTTAGCTGGCTTCTTGCATCCCATCTGTAGCGCCATTCGAGAGGGCGGTAGCCACCTTTATCGACCAGCTTCTGTACCAGCCTGCCGTTAACATCGTATTTCCAGGTGATGTTATGGGCATTCACCACCCGGACAAATTTCCCTTCTTCCGGTTTTCCTGTCTGCGGATTGATGCGGTGCGTTGAGTGCCGCCAGCCTTCATGCTCACTGGATATCACCCGGCCATGCTGCTGTTGCTGGTGCGTTTCGCTTTCCAGGACGTTATTCACACGGGTCTGGCGGCGGGTGATGTTCAGGTTTTTATCGTAAGTGAACAGCTCCTCGCACAGCGGAAACTGGCTGGAATCACCCGTCCAGGTGGCGTGGCTTATCTGGTCGTTTGCCGTGATGGTGTTGAACATGGAGCCGCGCAGCGAGTCGGCGATTGCGGTCAGGTTATACGCTTTGTCGTAAAGCCATTCCCGCTCCAGGCTTTTATTTCGCTCATGCGGCCCGGCCTGGTGGTCCCCGGCATTCTGCTTCGCTGGCATCCCTGTGCGCGTGTAAGCCAGCGTCTGGTAAAATCCGGCCCCGCTGCGTCGGGAGGTTTCCATGCCGCGCAGGTCATGCTCAAATGTCAGCGGGGCATGGTCCGCTATCTGCCAGGTGGTCAGACAGCCCTACTAGGCTGCAGGTAAATTTAATGAGTAATTGGTTATATCATGCAAATTGTCGAGTGATTTTCGCGCAAAAACAGATGACAAAAATATAGCGATAAAATATTGTATAAAAACATATTTTTCATGCTCTCACTCTAACTGGGTGACTGTCGCTGCGTCAGTATTTGGCTCTCCATGACTCATTACTAGCACTAACATCGTCATTTATATATGCATTTAAATAAGACTCTAGATTTTTATATCTCGATTCACCATTGCAGTCATATACCCATATCTCAGGTTCAATTTCACTATCTAACCAAAGCAGATATATTCGTTCATAGGTAGACTCACTTCCAGCAAAAAGTGATAATCTATTATTTTTGAAAAGCGAAGAAGCATCATTGTCCCAATTATTACGAGCAGCTATCTGATTCTCCTTAATTCGCCACAATCGGTCATTTATTACCAAATCATCACGCCAAATTTCCATCATCTCTTCTATTGAAAGCCAATCCCCATGTGTTGCATTCTTCCAACTAGAGAACATACCAAATCTAACCTTTAGCATAGGGCTAAGATTTCTATAGTAATCTTTTTTTAGCGTGGGTACTTTATCATGGCTGTGTAAAGTGACAGGTAATTCCGTTATATTTATTTTTAAATCAACCAAAATATCGTTAATCAATTCTTTTAATTTTTTCATAGTATAATGTCCACTATTCTTACCGATGTATAAGTTGTACCAACAGGCACTGCTTGAGTTAACCCACCAATATAAGAATTTACTTTTGGACTTAACGGCATAAACGGACCATCAATTTTTCCACCCCATCCAACATCTGGAATATGCCCCGCCACTTCACCATTAGTATATAAACTTGGGTTAAGTTTTCTCTCAGCAGCGGCGGCTTCACTTGCTGCTTTTCTGACTTCTTTACAAACAGAACGTCTGGCCATTGAACCACCATTCGCCACTATCTGCTCGTTCCATCTTTTTACAAACTCAGCCAATTCTCTGGATGCTGCAGTATCAGGAGCAGCCCCATTTACTCCAAATTTATCCACAATATGCAAAACATTATCTATAACTTTAGCGTTAGCTAAACCTAATGGGTCAATATAATTTAATGGACTATGAACATAGCCATATGGTTTTATTCCCCCTCTCAGCCCAATCGGATCTGAAGAGATATACTGCCCCGTCCCGCAATCATAGTACCGGAACCGGTTATAGTACAGTCCCGATTCTGTGTCCTCATACTGCCCCGGAAAACGTAACCGACAGGTGGGTGCATCGCCCTTATTGATGCCTTCCTCACGTCCCCATAGCTGCTGCTTGCCTTTCCAGACAATCAGGCCGTCTTCGGTCAGCAGTTCCTGTACTCGTCCAACCGTGTCCGTCACCGCATAATTCAGTTGCCCCTTCTCATAACGCGCAAACGGCGTGAAATCTCCCGGCTCGTATATCCAGCGGATGGCGT
>ERZ1673748.2721-NODE-2721-length-12781-cov-5.942951_pt1 | contig 12781 bp, 7 predicted proteins | sample MGYA00580196_ERZ1673748 | MGnify/ENA primary metagenome ERZ1673748 (study PRJEB41218, sample SAMN15661796) | gut metagenome | host: Homo sapiens | place: Canada: London | collected 2015-08-20/2019-03-30 | study: EMG produced TPA metagenomics assembly of...
TGACTGTAACTCAGCTGGCGTAGCCTTCGGTGGTTCGAATCCATCACTGCCCACAGATTTTAAATTGCGACTGTTTCTGACAGTCGTCGATTAGAAAAAGCTTTTATCGTCAGAAATTTGATTTTGTAAGGTAAAAACTTTTTTAATCAGTAAGAAAGACAATGTCTTTCGTAATTTAAGGTTTGTTTATGCCTCCCATTACGGATCGAAAAAGCATAGTGAGTCCGGCTTGTGTGAGGAACAATACATTTGCGGAAATAGCTCAGTCGATAGAGCACTAGCCTTCCAAGCTGGGGGTCGCGGGTTTGAGTCCCGTTTTCCGCTCTCTGAATGAGGTAGTTACGAAAGTAGCTACCTTTTTTATTTTGTGGTTTTTCGTGGTTTGGGGCTGTCAACGTCAACCGAGACATCAACCATTTTTTTTAGTATGAAAGCCTCTATTTCAGTTATTTGCTATAAATACAAGACACTATCAAACGGTGAAAGTCCATTAATGTTACGAATTCACAAAGACGGCAAAAGAAAACTGGTAAGCATCGGTTTATCCATTCATCCCCAACTTTGGGACTTTACCAAGAATGAACCTAAACCGAAATGTCCCAATAAAGACCTGATAAATAAAATCATTCTTGACAAGAAAGCCGAATACCAAAAAGAAATACTTGAACTTAATGCGGAGCAAAAAGACTATACGGCATCGTCATTGGTTGAAAATAAAAAAGCGAAGTATGAACCTAAAACCGTTATCGATTTCTATAAGGAACTGATCCAAAACTTCAAAGATGCAGGAAAAACAGGAAATAAATCTATTTATACTAACTCATTAAACTCACTCAAAGCCTTTACGCACAATAAACTAAACATCTTATTCAGTGATATTGATGTTGATTGGCTGAAACGATATGAAAAATGGCAACGAAGTAACAAGAACAAAGAGACTACTATCAGTTTACAGTTCCGAACCTTGCGAAGTGCATATAATAAAGCAATAGAAGCCAAAGCAACATCCGCCAAATCTTATCCATTTAAAGCCTTTAACATCAACAGATTCAATACAAAGACAAGGAAACGTTCCCTATCTAAAGAAGAAATCATGAGAATAATCACAACGGAAACAGTCAACGCAACCTATATACGTCAGCTAACCCGTGACATTTTCAAGTTTTCCTATTTATGTGCAGGCATCCCATTTGTAGATATTGCCAATCTGACAATGGAGAATATCAACCGACAAAATCGTATTGTTTAATAAGTCATTGTCATGTCAGTAGGAACACAAATATAAAAATCTGCACGTCCCTCATTCTCTTCACCCAACTTATCTATCTCGTCCTGCCGCACCGAACATACAGTGGCAATTTTCAAATTAGGACGATATTTCTTCAAATAAGTAATAATACCTTTCTTAAAATCTGAATGATAATTACCATTCAAATGCACAAATTTAGATTTCAGATTCTGGGCGATGAACCACCCCATAGTAGCATCTTTCAACGCTTGTGCTTTAGCCACATTTTCAGGATTTGATTTTTTTCCACTCCCAATCATCATCATGCCGAACATTCCGGCAGCTTCCTCATCAGGAACATAATCAATTGGTAGAGGAGCAATATACCCTTTTGCTTCTGCAGACAATTTATCCAAAGCCTCAAAACCACCATTTTTCACCATATTCGCATACCGGCGCGGAACATTTGTTGCAACAACCTTCAATCCATATTCCCTGCCTAATCCCACAACAGCTGCATAATCCGTCTGATAATTAGGCCACAGACGCGCCTCCTCTTCAAAACGGTCAGAAGATATCAATCTTCCTACATATTCGTCCAAAACCAACTGATTGTCTGCTTCCAACATTTCCAATCCAATAGCCAACTTTCCTTTGTGCACCTCACACAAATCCTTCACAATCTCATATTCCATCCAATGGGCAATCGCACAATTATGCACCTCTCCTAAAAATACGACATCTTGATTTTTCAACACTTTCATCATCTCCCGATACCCCACTTCCTTACCATTAGCATCAAACAAACGATAAGCTTTCTTCTCCTGTCCCCAACTTGCAACGGAGATACCCAACAACATTATACATAAAATACTTTGAAAAATTTTCATATCATCTACTTTTTATTTTCATTTAATCAATCATTTATCCTCTCCTTGCATCATCAGGAGACCACTATTCTCCATATTCAAATACTTGCAGCAAGCCTCCTTTAAATCAGCTGGTGTAATAGAATACAATATCTCATCATACTGCGCCAAATCATCCAATGTTTCACCATCCCGCAAAGCTCCTGTCAAATATTTCTTCCACTCGGCAGTTGTATAGTCATTCACCACTTCTCTACGTGTCACTACAAAAGAACGCTGTAGCGCAGCCAACTCCTCGGCATCAATTTCATTTTCCTGTACATCACGGATAATTTCCTTCAACAACTTATCCACCTTACCCATATTCTTCGTATCGACAGAAGCATTGATATCAAAATAATACCCGGCTCTCGGCAAACCTTTATGATACAACAACATATAAGGAGAATAAAGTAATGACTCCTGCTCTCTCAAAACACTAAGCAGACGGTTGCGTACAACATCCCTCACTAACTTCAACATCAATGAATTACGCAAACTTGCTTCATAAGAGCCATAATACAGATAATCAAAAATAGTCTGTCCTTCATTAGCATTAGGAAATATCTCTCTGAATCCGCCTTTGGGATAAGTAAAATCGGGCAACACCCAATCATTCGGTTTTTCCTGAGCCGGGAACATACTCAACATAGCCACTAAATCCCTTTCTACTTCTGCCATATCAAAATTGCCACAAGCCACACATACCAGTCCATTAGGATTCGTATATATTTGGCGATAAAAATCAGCAATACTATCCAAATTCATCGCCTCAACCTCTTCACGACTGTCAGCCATCGAACCATTTACCAGTGCATTTCCCATCAACTCATCAATTCTGGCAGACATCTGTCTATCCGGAGCATTCTTTAGCATCTTTGACAACACAGTTTCCTCTCCCATATTTTCCAACATCTCTTTTTTCACCTCTTCAAAATCGTCATATCGTTTTTCAGGATAAAAACACTTCTCATAAACCAATCGACACAACTCCGTTGCTTTATCAGCGGGAGCCATTGCCATCCAACCATGCCAATAAGGTTCGAAAGTCACAGAAAAAGCCATACTTTCCTGACTCAACATTTCATTGTAAGCATCATAATCCATCTTCTCAATACCACCCATTTCCATATAACCGGCCACTCCTTCCAACTGAGAATATTTTTCCGGAGGCAATACAGACGCACCACCTTTAGCAAAGGCTGTTAACGTAATTTGTCGTTCCCCATCCTTCGTACATTTAAGAATTATACGAGCACCGTTAGTCAGACAAATCTCCTTCACCTCCAAACCTTCTATTTTTCGTTCAGAAGCCACGGACAAATGAGCTTGAGTAAACTTACGTGTCAAGAAATCAGGAATTTCCACTTGTTCCCGTTCTTCTCGTTCTTTTGCCACATATTCATACTCTTTATATGGATTTTTTTCACCCTCCTTCAAAGCAACCAGAATATCCTCTTCAGATAATTCAGCAGCCCGTCCTGGATTATAATGGTATGCAGCCCGGATTTTTTTCCAACCGGCAAACCATTGAGATACCAACTTCTGCAACTCTCTACTTTCAACACGGTTCAATTGAGCAGCCAACCAAGCGTTGTGTAGCGTATCAGTCACATAACGTTCGCCAGAAATCGCCAAATCTGTAAAATCTTCACACCATTGATCTGAACTTTTCACAGCATAGATACGGCTGAGTTTCTGCACAGCATTCTCCTTCAAACGTGCTAATTCCTGTTCGTAAAAGCCTTGTTCTCGAATTTGTTTCAAGACATTGACAGCCTCTGTCACTCTACATTTAATCTCCTTATCATTATCACCGCTCACAGACAACACCAAATGGTCTTTATCGCTCAGATACCAATCATCTGATAGAGACACACGCATATTCAAAGCAGTAAAACGGGCATTAATGGCAGCCACTAACAACCGCTCCTTCATTTTCTGCACTCGGTCTCCATAAGTAGCTTGAACCTTTGTCACCTTGGGTATAATCAACTCCAAGGTTGAACGATTGATAAGCGTATCCTTAAGCTTTTGACAAACAATACTTTCCTTATAATCCAACGGATACTGCTTATATCCCTTCAATTTACCGGACGGAATATCCCCAAACAGTTTCTTAATCTTCTGTTCCATTTCAGCAACCTTCAAATCCCCTATTACAACCACCGTTGCCAATTCCGGAACATACCATTTCCGATAAAAACCATTTAATTTATCTGCAGTCATACTCTTTATCTCCTCTGCTGTTCCCAAAGGCATTCTCTGACTGTAACGGGTCTTGCCCACTTTCAAATCATAAAAAAGATCTCCTGTATCATATCCGCGGGCCTCTTCCAAAATCACACCTTTCTCCCTCTCCACTTGGTCTGGATTCATCTCAATACCGGTCAACCAATCCTTCAATATCAGCAATCCCTTATCCAATTCCTCCGGTCTGTCTGTCGGCATGGAAAACATATAGATTGTACGGTCAAAACCGGTAAAAGCATTTATTCCGAATCCATATTTCACTCCCAACGACTCCAGATATTCCACAATCCCCTTATCCGGAAAATTCTTCGTACCATTAAATGCCATATGTTCTAAGAAATGAGCCAATCCACCCTCATTATCTGTCTGTAAGATAGAGCCTGCACGTAAAATCAAACGAAACTCCACTTTCCGTCCCGGTATATCATTCTGTTTAACAACATAATGCAAACCATTAGGCAACTGTTTATATACAGTACCTTCCGGCAACGCTATCAAATCGTTTGCCGGTGTATTTCTTTGCGCATACACAGCCAGCAAAGAAATGCACAATAAAATAATAGTCAAACAATACTTCATCAATAGTTCGTTAAAAATTCGCCAAGCCTAAGCGGCTCTGGCAGTAAATAAAATGAGTTCTTTGAAAAATTTGTCAATAACTTGCATGTCTGGGTTAATCCCAAACACGCAAATAAATCGTTCAAGCATATACGCATTGTGTATGAATGACTTGCAAGAGGATATGGAATAGGCTATTCCGAGCCTCTTACATGCCGCTTCGGTCAAGTTGACAGCAGCAAGCGATGCATTGAAGTGAAAATCCAACTTTCTGAAGTCAGTTGACTGACAGTTGGTAATTCCAGCATGCTGCTTTCCATCTCTAAAGCAAAATTCCAATTGGAACCTGGTTCTGTAATAATCCAGGACTTCGCGTCCATCCATGGAATCATCTGTAGAGAAATAAAGCTGCCACTTGTCTGTCCTCCCGTCCATCGGATACCGGACGGCCAAGGAAACATACCTTTTGAGAGCTTTTGCATATACCCTCAATCCGTATAGTTTTCCCTTGTTCACCTCGTATTCCTTGCACCGGGTCAGATCCAGATTGGCAAAGTCAATCCTGCCGTCAAACCACTTGGGATGACCACGTTTTCCTGTTTTCTTTTCCAATGTCGGATAGTACAGGACCACGTCGTTCCTAAAGCGGCTGATGACATGGAAATCACTCTCACACATAGGCGTTATGAAAGTTTCCTTGGAAAAGAATGCGTCTGCAACCACCGTTCCGGATATGCTCTGTAGCTTGTCTTTTCTACTGATAAGATAGCTGCTATACCAGTCAACCAGGTTCTTACCCATATTATCCAAGGTCTTACAGTCCGGTGTCTGAATGGAACCTAAAGTCATGCATTCATGGTTGTCGATGTCAATGACACCGATGCCCATGATTTCTAATCCTCGCTTATAATCCCCGGCACAGCCTGACCGGAAGTAACCGATCCAAGGTGTCTTATGACCGGACTTGGGGATATAGGAAGGATCGATGGCGATGGCTTTTCTTTTGCCTGTGAGATGCTTGCCGATGATAGAGGCGTTGAACGCAAACCAGTCGAAAGTTTCATTTTCAAAAAGGTTACGGTAGGTCTGTTCCGAAAAACATCCATACCTGCCCAATTGGAGGAAGTTTATACGATCCGGGATGGCCATGAATAATTTCATGGTGTCCATGAACGTTTTTTCAAAAGGTTTGTGTATATTCACGACTGATTTGAGAGCCGACAGGCACTCGGATTGGTATTGCATAAGGAGTGTTTCTTTAGCCATAATTAGATGAGTAGTTAACTTCTAATTTACTAAAAAAATCAACGAATTATGCAATACTTTTCACCTTTGTTATCAGCAGGTTAGCCCATTTTTTCAGCACATTTCTTCATGCTTAACCATTCGTTTTTGACAACATATCAATGACCTCTTTAATGTTTTCGAACCGACTTTTGCCGGTTCTATTGTTTAACTTTTAATTTTTCGGTAAAAATTTACCGAAGTATTACTTCATCGTAATCAAGTTTTATTATTCAGGCAAAGTATATTCTACAGAAATCTTAGTATATCCTGTTGCACTATAATGATCAAAATTAAATTGAAATGTCAATTTCTTACCCTTCAAAGTTCCCTTCGGTTCTACCCATCTGCTGGAGTCTTTCCAAGAATCAGAATCAATAGAAGAATTTACCAAGTAAACCACCGGATTGACAGTTGCACCATAGCCCACACATTCAATAGCTGTTTCATCTCCTGCATCAACTTTTTCTTTCAAACGATTCCAGGCACTATAATTATATACAAAAGGTACCACAGATACCGATTCCTTATACTTATCCAGGACTCTTCCCAAAAATTCAACATTCGACTCACCATTCTGCGGCATATTCACCCGAATGCTGTCTAATGATACAGAGAATGTTTCTTGACTATCTTTTGTTAGTCCAATCAAATCCATCATCTTCTGATAATACTTACCTGCATATTCTCCATACCAATATTCATCATTACAAACCGTTTCCTTACGCAAGATATCATACAAGAACTCCGTCAATCCCATCGGATTCTCAGTTATCTTCAATATCGGCTGATCAACAGTTGCATATTCACTCAAAGTGATAACACTTTTGCTTTCATATGTTTTTTTCATTCCATCTACCAAAGAAGCCAATCCTTCAGTTGGCGGCACATCCACCGTCACCTTCACAGGAATTACGCCAATCCACTTCGTCAAATCCACCCCCTTATTCTTATAGCCTTCCAACAAAGCCTGCTGTTCCATTGTCAAATCCTCTGCAGTCAAATAAGGTTTCACATTTACACGCAATGTTTCTTTCACCTGCATGTCATTTTGTGGAAGGGGCTCTTTGACACTGATTTCAATCAACACCGCCTCGCTTATCTCTTTTTTATTGGAAACAACTTCAAAATCAACGCTACGCGAACCGGCAGGCAAGGTAACCACAGCAGGACGTATCGTTACTAAATCTTTCACACCTTCCGTCTGATATTTTACTGTCATCTCCAACGCCACCGGCTGGTCATAAGCACGTGTAAATGTAAGCGACCCTTTTAAAGGTGTTGAATCCGAAGCGATCATTACAGGGGCCTCACTAGTTTTGACATAGATCGAATTAACTCCGGTATAATCCGTTTCATTCGAATCAGAACAGCTGAAAATAGCTGCCGCGAAGACCATTAACACCAGCACACTTTTTAATTTACTTATTGTCTTCATAATTTTTGTTTTTATATGGTTCATAATTAATATCTCTTACACGGACAGTTTAGGCCATCCATCATTCTGTTCCACAGATGTATTGTAACGGTACTCTCCTGCCGGAATAGGCAACGTCCAACGGTAATCATCCGCCTTAACGATACCCATTACTTTATCACCATAAGTACCATACCGAATAGCAGAAAGACCACATCTTTTCATATCAAAAAAACGGATGCCTTCACCGACATACTCTTTTTGTCTTTCTATCAATATCTTGCTTATCAATTCATTTCCAGCAATATTTGTGCTCCATTCCGTAGCACCTCTCTGCTTCAACATACGATTTGCCAAAGCTACGGCATCTCCCTCTTTCCCTGAACGAGCCAAAGCCTCCACCCGCATCAGCCACATTCCGGCGGCTCTTGCTACATTCACATACTTACTTGCTACCTTATCCCTGTTCATCTTATTATATTTTCCCAACAGACGAACATTTTTTGCATCAGGCATCACAAACGGAATCTCAGACCATTCTTTCCGGATATCCTCTTCTTCATAGTCAACATTCTGCGACAGCACCAGATAATCACCTTTTTCAAAGGTATCAAAACGGATGTCCATATAAATCTGTTCCAACTGATACTTGCCAAAAATACGGGCATCTGAGTTTTCACTACTCCACAAATACTTATAAACATCTGCCCCTAACACACTTTCCGGATATTCTGTTTCCAAATCCTTTGTCAATTCCAACACTGCAGGATAATTTCCGGCATACAACTCCAATTCCACTTGTAAATATGCCACCGCCTTATCCGACAACCAGTAGACATTCTTCTGTGTATTATCAACATTTCTTGCCTCATTCAATAAAGTACGAATTTCCGTCACACACTCTTTTACAGAAGATCGAGGCAAGAAATCCAACTCTACCCGTTTTTTCAAAATAATGCCGTCTTTATTTTCATTTCCTTCATAACGGGGAGCAAACAAGCGCAATAAATCAAAATAACACCATGATTTCAAAGCTTTTGCCTCACAGACAATCCGCATCTTTTCCAATTTTTCAGTCTCATCCAAGGTCACCACTGCATCAATGCGTGCCAACAAAGCATTCACCTCCGCTATCACCGCATAATACCCTGCCCACAACGTTCCTGCCAATTCTGTCATCTCCACTTCCCTCCAATTATAAAGTCCCTGTAAAGACATATCTTTATTCAAATGTTGGGAAGGACAAAAATCATCTGACAAGACTGACAACTGAAATATCTGCTGTGGCATAGCTTTATAGGCAGAAGCCAACAATGAACGGGCAGACAATACATCCGTAATAGCATCAGGATCAGAAAACTGATCTTCCAATGGTATATTAAGCGAGCAACCTCCTATCAAAAAGCAAATTGCACATATAAACATTCTCCATTTCATAACTCATATATTAAAAACTAACACTCAATTTCAATGTAAACACCGGTTGTTGCGTACCTACTAACGAACCGGATTCCGGGTCCGACTCCTTATAATGAGTCCAGGTAAAAAGATTAGATGCCTGAAATGCAACAGAAGCATATTGAATCACATTCTTTGTTTTTTCTATCCATTTGTACGGCAATCTATACCGCAATGACAACGATGACAGTCTCAGATAATCGCTTTTTCCTATAGTACGACTATTGGCATACAATTTCAAGTTATCCACAGCCGAAGAAGAGTAATATGGGCGGTGATATATTTTTCCCTCATCACCCTCTTGAAACCACATATTATTCACCTGGCCTACAATGGCATTATAACGAGCATTGTCGAACCCTCTGACATAAGAAAAGCTATATGCTTTTTTTCCGCCAAACACAAAATAGAAGTCCACATCCAAATCAAAATTCCCATACGACAAAGAATAAAAGAAACTACCGGAATATGGTGGAGTCGAATGCCCCAATGCCACTATATCATCTCTGGTCAACCGTTCGATAGCAGAGATTTCCCTACCGTCACCTCCTTTAAAAACCGGTAGTCCGGTCATAGGATCAATACCTAATGAAATAGGTCCATAAATCATATCGTATGATTTGCCTACTTCAAAATCAGGAACAATACTTTCCTCTGATGTAAATAATCTGTCTGTATGGTATAAATCGACCACTTTATTCTGGTTATAAGCCATACTCAATCTTCCGGACATTCTCCATTTAGGACGGTCCACCATCTTCACAAACAACTCACCCTCAATACCGTTATTTTCAAGAATACCGATATTTCGTCTCAAAGTCGTAAAACCATTGGAAGCCGGGATAGGCACATCCAACAAGGCATCCTTTGTCCTCCGGCGATACCAACCTGCATTCAACGTCACACGATTCCACAAACCCAAAGTAATGCCGGCATCAATATCAATGGTCTGCTCCGGTTTCAAATCAGCATTATACAACCCAACCAACGAAAGCAACTGATCATTGCCATAAGTATCTTCAGAATACTGAAATGTTGCGACAGCCGAAGAAGGCGACACTCCTTGCAAACTCGCAGTGCATCCATACGAAGCTTTAAGTTTCAGTTCTGTTAGCGTCCCATTGTTCCGCAAAAAAGAATAATTGCTCAATGTCCAACCACCCCCGACAGCCCAAGCAGAATTCCATCTCTTATCACTTGGCAAAACAGATGAAGCATCGCTTTTATATGTTCCGAACAAATCATAAATACCGTTCCATGAATATCCGGCCAATACACCGATACCCAACTGTGCTGTTTTTTCATTACGCGAAGTAAATGAAGGTTTTCTATTTCCCTCAATAGACTGATTGACTCCCGAAGGCGACTGCATCTTTTTACTCAAACCATACCCTGTAATACCCAAATTATCAACATGGTCAGAATAATAATCAAAGTTAGCACCTAAAGTCAAATCGTGTTTACCGAACATCTTATTGTATGTCACACGCACATTAGATGACAAATTCATTTTCGTATTCTTATCCTTCGTCAGGATACCTCTTTCCCGTTCGTCAGCTCCACTTGTCAATTCCGAATATGCTGTCGGCGGAGTAATACCCAAATTTTCAGACAGCACATAATCAACTCCGGCTACTGCTGCAATCTCCAATCCTTTAATACCGGAATAATTAAGACTACCGGAAATGCCTGCTCTTTTATCAGAAGTCTTTTCACTATACTGATTAAACAAATCTGCATAAGTCCTTCCGGGGAAAGAGACCAGTTCTGCATTTACATCTTTCGTCTCATAAGGATTCAACTGGTAAATCAAATCCGTCGGAGAATAAGTCGTACCATTCGGAGTGTTTGTCACAGAATATCCACCATTTACACTCAAAGAGGCATACAACTTACTGGTAATCTCCTGATCAACGCTCAATCGTGCTGTAACGCGCTTGATATCATTTCCCGGAATACGCCCACCCTGCTGCGAATAATTCAAAGAAGCGTAAAAACTTGTTTGCTCCGAACCTCCTTTAGCACTCAGATTATGTTCCTGATAAAAATTATTGCGCAACAACTCTTTGAACCAATCCGTATTAATATTAGCCAGCGAATCCAGTTTCTGTTTTCCCTGAGCAATCAAAGCTGCCAAATTTGGATCGTTTGCATGATATCTACGATAATAATCCTCACTATAACGATAACCCGGTGTCGCAGTATTACCCAAACGTCTTTCCAATTCCAATTTCTCCTTTGAATCCATCATCTTCACACCCCGACGTCCTCGTAGAGTCACACCACCACTGAAACTATAGCTATACACCATCTTACCTGCAGTACCTCTTTGCGAAGTGATTTCCAACACACCATTAGCAGCCTTAATACCATACAAAGCACAAGCAGCAGCGTCTTTCAGAATTTTAATTTCCTTAATATCATTTGGATTCAATGTCAAAAAAGCATCCGATGAAATCACCTGACCGTCCAACACATACAAAGGCTCATTGGCTGCATCTCCTTCACGCAAAGAAGACGTACCTCGGATACGGATTTCCGGTTTGCTTCCCAAATCCCCTTTATTGGTCACAATCAGACCGGGTGCCATTCCCTGCAGAGCCAATGCCATATCCATCACCGGTTTATTGTTCATTCTTCGCACATCCACCTCACTGACAACTCCTGTTTTTGCACGAACATCAATCTCATTAACATTTGCGCGCGCCCTGACCTGCACCTCCTCCATCTCATTATAGCTATCCTTCAAAACCACATTCATAAAACGGGTTCCCGAATATTTCACCTCCCGAGTCTGTTTGCCAATAAAGGTAAACATCACCTCCATACCCATCACCTCCGGAACCACCAGAGAGTAATTACCATTCATATCTGTCACGGTTCCCACTGTCGTACCCTTAATAAAAACATTCACTCCCGGTAATGGCATTCCTGCTTCATCATTCACCTGTCCTTCAATCTTAACGGTTTTATTACCGGCTTCAGGGGCATCTCGCGAATACAGAATCACCGTATTATCCTTTATCTTATAAGTAAGTTCAGACCCCTTCAGAGCCAGATTCAATACAGAATCAATAGACACCTCATTCACTTGTATTGTCAAACGCTTTAAATTCGACAACATTGCATTGTTAAAGAAAAATGTGTACTTCGATTGCTTTTTAATCAGGTCTGTCAACTGAGCAAATGAACCATTTTTCAAATCAATCGTCAACTTCTTCTGTTGTGCAAACAAACTACCACAACACAGCACCAACAGCACTATCCACAACATTCGTCTGAAAACATTGTTACCTTCCATAATCGTAAATTTTTCAACAATAGTTCGTTTTAACTCGTCATGCTAAATCCGAAACTTGAGTTAGAAATAATCTCTGATATCCTGAATATTTTTTCTTCTTTTTTCATAAACAAAGCGTTCAACAAATCCTTCTATTCCTGTTCTTGTTTATTAAGAAACACCTCATAAAACAAAACGGGGGGATAGGATTTCAAAAAAAATAAAAATCCGGCACAAACTTATTGTAAAAGCTAAAACACAAGAATACCTTAAATCAGGTATTATGGCAGGTATTATGAGAAAAGAATACCTATCAATATTGAATAGACATTATATAGATTAAATTGTTATATGACTCATTTTGTAACTGATTCTGAAGTTGTGTAATCCACAAG
>ERZ1673748.2767-NODE-2767-length-12550-cov-878.947739_pt1 | contig 12550 bp, 16 predicted proteins | sample MGYA00580196_ERZ1673748 | MGnify/ENA primary metagenome ERZ1673748 (study PRJEB41218, sample SAMN15661796) | gut metagenome | host: Homo sapiens | place: Canada: London | collected 2015-08-20/2019-03-30 | study: EMG produced TPA metagenomics assembly of...
GAAAAAACATTGACAGATGAAATTGTAGCGGAAACTAATAGAGCTAAAAATGAAGAAGCTAGAATTGAAAAAGACCTAAATGACAAAATCATAAATAATTCAGATGCTCTTGCTGCTGAAGTAACTCGTGCTAAAAGTGAAGAAACGAGAATTGAAACCAAGTTTGATGCTTTAGTTTCTGCTAATACCATAGCAATTGAAACTGAAGTAACTCGTGCAACTAATGCTGAAGCTGTACTGAATAAGAAAATTGAGGACGAAACAACTCGTGCAAAAGCTGCCGAAAAAGTTAATACTGATGCAATTGTAACAGAAACGACAAGAGCAACTAATAGAGAGAATGAATTAGATGCTGATATTAAAAATAGAATAAAATCTATAACTGGAAGTAATGGCATTAATGCAACAACAGATATTAATAAAAATGTAACTCTTTCAGGAAAAATTAAATCAGGTGATAAAATATTATCAGTTGATAGTAACGGTTTTTCATCTACATTAGGAATGTCAATAAGTGGTAAAACCATTAGTTTAACAGGTATTGGCAATTCTGAAATATCTAAAATTACTGTTCCTGGCGATGATTTAACATTTGCTGGTAGTAATGGTATAACAGTTGTTAAAAGTGGTGATACAGTTACTTCAACTATTATTGTAGACCCTAATTCGTCAAATCAATTAACAAAAAGTAGTACAGGATTGATGGTAAGTCCTGAAAACATTACATTAGTTGATTCAACAGGTGGAACCAAAGTATTGACTACAACTGCTAATTTAGTTATTGTTAATGTGACTTCACAGTTAAACTATATTGGAATATCAAATACTAAACAAGATAAAGTAACATTCTTTAACAATAGTGCATTAGATGTATTGTTTTCATTTAATAATTCTTCAGCAGGAACTAATAAATTTGTCAAAGATTATATAATAACTTCATTAGCTTTACCAAATAAAGGCTCAATTGATTTTGTTAAAAGAAATGATGGGTGGCACATATCTTCATTGTTTGGCTTATCTTACTTTCCAGATTTAGGTGATTCTTCACGTAGTGATGATTATGCATTAATCGTTAAAAAAGATGGAACTGCAACTATTGAAGAAATTGTTGATATGAAAGCTTGGGATGAATCTATATTATCTGATTTAAGTGCTGTACAATTAGAAAATATGTTCCCTAATGCCCATGCAGGTTTTCAATTAGTGTGTTATTCAAATAATTGTATATATGAAAAAGCTAATGAACTAGGTGGATGGTTAAAAATAAATTGTGTAAAATTATAACAAATGGATAAATATGGAAAATATATAAAAAGAATTCCAAGCCCTGATGCAAATAGAACAACAATTTTTACAACATTTAATTATGCATTCCAAAATTATTATTCAAATGATTTCAATTATATTCCAAATCCAGTTATAAATTCAGATTATAATTGTTACATACGATTTGATTCAGAAACGCCTGGTGAAGTAGTTGTTGATTGGGGAGATGGAAACATTGAAACATTCAAAATGAGAAAATATGGCACAAATGCATATATTGCTGCTTGGAGAACACTTAATGTTGATTATAGAAAAAATCCATCATCAACAGGTGGTGGATGGGGTTTAGGTATCGACCAAGACACAGGAGAGTATATAAGACCTTATCCAAATCACCATTATGCTGATGATGATATAAATGGTGAAAGAGTTATTAGGATGACATTTACTTGTGATATTATAAGAGCATATTTTAACACAACTGTACATCATAATTTCCCAATATTAGAAATGACTAATCTAAAACAATTACTATTAACAAATAATAAATACATTAATGAAATACCATATAGTAGAATTACTAAGTTAAAAAACTTAACTTATCTTAATTTTAATAGATTAGGTGGTACATTACAATATATTCCTGATTCAATTTTTGATATGACAGGTTTAACATCGTTAACATTAGCTGGTGTTGTTAACCTTTCTAATTTAGATTCATCTAATATTAGAAAAATATCTAATTTAAAGAAATTAACAACATTAGATTTGAATACAACACAAATACCACAATATATAAAAGAGTTTAATGATTTACCAAACTTGGTATCTTTAAACATTGCACCTAATGTTAACTCAGACACACAACCAAGATTTGATGAAGTTACTCAAATAAATCAAAAATTAACAAATCTTAATTATATGGGGTCTAATTGGATAGCAGGTAGAGTTAGAACTAATTGGGCTGACTGGATAAGTGGAAAAGGAATTGGGAATATACAAACACTTTATGCTGATTATGCCCCAAAATTAACTTGGGTTTTACCAGAATATATAAGAAATGAAATGCGTTCTTTATCTAGAATTAGTCTAATTAATGATACGCCAACACAAGATAGAGCAGATACTTTTGTTAATAATTTTTATAATTATGTTACAGGATGGACACAAATTACCATGTCATCAATAGCAAAAGATGGTAAAAGAAACCAATTATATGGGTTATATGTTAATTTATATAGCGCATCTGAGCCACAAAATAATACAAGACCATCAGGTGTGGAACAAGCCCCATCTGGTTTTGTAAAAGGTTCTAATAATGGAAACCCAACAACTCCAATGGAAAAAATATATGTGTTAAAAAATAACTATGCGCAAGCATGGAATATTAAACCAGCATAAAAATGTTAACCAGAACTTACAAAATTGATAATACAAATAGAGTAGTACTATATATGAAGGGGGAATATGCATTTAAAAGTTTATATTTCTCTAATCCACAACAAACACCTGCCCCAACAACAGGTTCAGACCATAATTCAACAATTAGGTTTCAATCTTCAAGTCCAGGCAGTGTAACTGTTGATTGGGATGACGGAAATGTTGAAACATTTCATATGCAAAATAATGGTTCATCTTATATAATTGGATGGCGTTGCTTGGATGTTGATTATTATAAAAATCCATCATCAACAGGTGGTGGATGGGGATGGGGTATTGACCAAGGTACTGGTCAATACATAAAGCCATTACCAAATCACCATTATACAGATGGAGAAACAAGAGAAAGGCACATTATTATTACATTTACTTGTGAAGATGTATATTATTTTAATAGTGAAACTGTTACTATGTGGAGTTTTCCCATTTTGGAACTACCTGCTTTGCAAACATTAGCAATGTCTTATACTAGTTATATAAACGAAATACCTTTTGTAAGAATATCTAAAGTTAAAAATTTAACAAGTTTAAATTTTACATCATTAGGAAATAAATTGCAATTTATTCCTGATTCATTATTCGAGATGACAGGTTTAACATCTTTAGCAATATCGGGCGTATTTAATTTAAGTGACCCAGATGCATCTAATTTTAGAAATATTAAAAAACTAAAAAAATTAAAATCATTAACAGCAACAGTTTGTAATATAACAACTTATATCAAAGAATTTAATGATTTGCCAAATTTAGAAAATTTAAATATTAGTAATGCAAACTTAGCTTATTATGGTGCTGATGGAGTACCAACTTTTGATGAAATATCAACTATTAACCCATCAATTAAAATAATGAATGTTCTTGGAGCTGGTTATAGTGGTAGTGGTATTAGAACTTCATGGATGGAAAATGTATTTGCTGGGAAAGGATTAGAAAATTTAACTCAACTATTAATTGAATATCAAAATAATCTTACTTTAGTATTGCCTGAATATTTGAAAGAAATGAATAGTTTAAATTATATTCATGGATTAAATTCTTTCAAAAGCCAAAGTAGAGCTGATACATGGGTAAATAATTTATATAGCTACATGATTAATTGGGAACAAGTAACTATGACAAATAAACTTAAAAACGGTAAACGTAATCAGTTTTATGGTTTAAGTGTAAGTATGTGGTCAAGTAGTTATCCTTATGATTATAGACCATCAGGAATATATCAAGCCCCATCTGGTTTTGTGAAGGGTGTTAGTAATGGTAATCCAACAACACCAATGGAAAAAATATATGTAATGCAAAATAATTATGCTCATAGTTGGAATATTAGACCAGCATAAATAAAAAAAGGAGAATAACTTCTCCTTTTTTTATTTAATAGTTAATATTGTTAATATGTTTAAAACACTCTTCTTTAGTGATAAGTGGATTATTTAACCATAGTTTAGTTAAATAATCTAAATATAATTTAACTTTTGGTCCAGGTTCTATATTTTTATATGATATAATATCTTCACCATTAACAGGAAGTCTTAATTTAAAAGCATCTAATCCTTGTTCAACTAATTTATTACTTCTTTCTTTAATTAATCTTACCTGATTTGGCATACAATGGTCAGATTTATGTGCTCTATTGTCCGCATCAATCAAATCCATTGTAAGTTCAAATGTGTCACCAAGAGCTAATTGTAATTTACGAATGCTTTTATCTTTTAACTTTGCACAATCATCACCAAATGATTTAGTTCTCATATGGGCATTTACAGCCTTTCTAACACGTTTAATTATATCATTTGGGTATTTCATTGTTTTCATTCTAACCTCGCTTAAAAAGGCTGAAACGTTCTCATGATTGTAGAAGTGAATTTTTCCGTTTTCATCAACTGTTTTGGTTTTTATTTTACCTAAATCATGAAACAATGCAGCAACTCTATTTTCAAGAATTGGTTTTGTATTATCAACAACCATTAATGTATGTTCCCATGCAGTTCCAAAATGATATTCATTCTGTTCAAGATTCACCATTTCAACAAAATCAGGAAGAACATATTGAAGCAAACCAGTTTTTTCTAATATTTTTAAACCAACACTCGGTTTTTTTGTTAAAAGAATTTTATTTATTTCATCAGTAATTCTTTCTTGTGTGATAATTTGAATTCTCTCAACATTATCAATAATTCCTTGCATTGTTTTTTCTTCTATTTCCCATCCATAACGAGATGCAAATCTTATACAACGAAGCATACGGAGAGGGTCATCAGTATAAGTAATATTAGGGTCACAAGGAGTACGAATGATTTGATTTTTAATATCCTCAATACCTTTTCCTGTTATATCAACTATTTCATCTGTTGATATATTTTGATATAATGAATTGATTGTTAAATCTCTACGATAACAATCCTCTTCCAATGTACCATAAGCAGTTTCAGGATTCCTTGAATTTGAATCATGATATTGTTCCTTCCTTGTTTGTACACATTCAATATCAACACCAGGAAATGCCAATAACGTAAACATGGCAGTACCATAAGTAGGATAAACAACAGGTCTTGTATCTTGTTTAAACTCACCAAGAGTTTTCATAATCCAAGTGGCAAATTCAATACCACCATTAGGAAGGTCAATACAAAGGTCAATATCTTTAATAGGGTTTCCCATTAATTTATCACGCACAGCACCACCTACAAGAAACACATGATTCTCATGTTCAGTATTTTTTATAATACCCTTTATATAATTTAATACTTGTTCTTCTCTTGTAATATCCATATTATTTAATCTTTAATAACCCTTTCCATTAATTTAACTGTATAATCATCAAGAATATCCCCTGCCATTTCAGATAATTCAGGAAATTTTCTTCTTAAATAATTTCTAATTTGCACTCCTTCTCTAAAATGAACAGGATGTGCTGGTAAACCTTTTCTATCCATATTTAGTTTAAGTACAGGAAATACACTACCTTTCAATCCTTTAAGATGTTTAAAATATCTTACATTTTCTTCTCCAAGCCATATTTTTAATGTCTTGACATACAATTCATTGTTTAACATATGATATACTTTTATTTTATGCTGCAAATATATGACTTTTTATTTAATAAGCCAAAAAAACTACATTAAAAATTGTTATTTTTTGATTTAGTTTGATAATAATTATCAAACTAAGTAAATATGGCAAGCACATTCAAAATTATACAAGAAGGGTATGTACCACCAGTAAAAACAATATATATTAATGTTAAAGGAACTTCAAATGTAATTTCAATAAATCCTGTTGGAGATGATGGCAGATTTCATAATCCAGCTTCTGTATTAAGATTTTCTATTGAATTTAATACAGGTGGTAATCAATGTGTTGGAACAACATTAGATATAAAATATAGCAATTTGAAAAACCAACAATTGCAAATGGAAGTTAGTGGTGTCTTTGGAACTAAAATAATTCGTGGTAGTTCGATAGTAATAACTGATTTGGGTTGTGATGGCGAATATGATTTACCTATTTACATTTTAAGTGGTGGTAATCAATCAGACGATACCTATGATTATGTTGTAAGAGTTGTATAATTTTTTTTTGCACAACATTTGATATTTTTTGATTTAGTTTGATAATAATTATCAAACTAAACAAATATGGCAAGTACTTTTACAATTTTACAAGAAGGATATGTACCATCAAAACCACATATTAATATTCATCTTGAAGATGGAAATTACGGTACAGAAATGGATGGGTTTTTTATAATTGCAACTGCTGAAAAACCTGTTAATAGTAATTTAACAATAAAAGGTACGGTTTATGCAAATGGTAGTCATCTTGAAGAAGAAATATCACAAAACTTTACATTATACATAAATAAATCATCAACAACTGGAAATACACATGTTTTTAATAATACACCTGATATATGGTTAAATTATATGTCTGATTTAAGTGTAACTCCTAGTGAGGATTCATTATATTTTTATGATGTTGATTGGTAATATTAAAAATCAAGCTTACCATAGACCATATTTTACCATAGACCATACATATATAGGAACTGTTGAAATGTAAATAAAATTCCATATTAATCCTTGTATTTTTGGGCTTTCATTTACTTCAATGTTTCTTCTATATGTAATTCTTTCTTTATAAGATTCAGAATCCCCAGATGATATTGATGTTGTTTTACATTCAACTAATGGTGCTCTAAACAAATCCATTTCAATATCAGCTTGTCTAAACATTTTATGGAATGTTTCAAAATATTCATTTTCCATTAGGTTATTATAATTCTCTTTTCCAAGAAGTTCTAAAAAATAGTACCACATGGCATATTCTTCATAAGGATAATTATTGCCATTATCCTTACCTTTTAAAACATTATCAATTAATTCTAAACTTTTGTTATAGTAATCAACTTCCTTCATATTTTTCACTTATTTTATTTATTATTTCTCTTACTGTATATCGTTCAAAGTTAATATTTTCGTCTAATATAATATATGAATATCCTTTACCTTCAATTTCATTTTCATATTGTATGTATTTAATTCCTATATCCAAAAGAAAATTTCTCAACTCTTCTATTGTTTTAATATTTTGTGTATTCATGTTTGGATAATAATGTAAAAATTGTGTTTTTACATTATCAAAATCAGCCCATGATATACAATCAGGTAATTCTATACAATTTTTATTATCAATATCAATGTTTATTTCATATACATATGATTTGAAGAATGTTTCAGTATAACATTTACCAATATCCATTATACGATATAATGCTTGTTCTAATGTTCCACAATGAAATCCAATATCACAACATTTATATAATAAGACTTTTTCAAAGTAATCACGACTTCCATGAAATATTTTCACTTTCATGTTTTTCACTTAATTAGAATCTTTTTTATAACATGGACAATCAGGATTGTGAACAAAACCACTAGCTCCATCATATCCAGATGAACTATTAAACCATATGTAATTATGACCTTTATAAGTAAATTCTTTACTATATAAAGAAGTCCCATATTGGTCTTTGAAAATATACTCTTTTTCTAAATTGAGCTTTGGTGCATTGTTGTTTTGGCATGACATTAATCCAAACAATGCAATAATATAATATATCTTTTTCATATTATTTATTTTATTAGTTCTATATTTATTCAAATTCAATATAACCCAATATTTTTAATTTTTTTACATTTTCTTCTCCAATTTCATTTATTAAATCATCAATATTTCCATATTGTTTATTTAATACTATTTTTAATGCTTCAGCATATGACATATTTTCCATTTTAATTGTTATTAAAAGCATTTTCTAATGCCATTATTAATTTATTCATATCAGCTTTATAGAACCCTGCGCTATTGGTACAGTTACATTCTACAATTTTATAACCATTATCAGTTAAACAAATGTCCATTACAAATGTATCATTAACTTCAAATAGTTTAATCATTTTATTTACAAATTCATAAGCATCATCATCTATAAAATTACTTAAACAATAATTCCCACCAATATTATAAACACTAGCTGTTATAATATTCCCTTTTACAATCCAAAATCTTATTTCATTTAAAATATTTTTAACTGATGCAACTTGAACTAAAGTATCATCAGTTAATATACTATTTGGATTAAGTTTTAATTTTTCAATAAAAGAGTACCAATCATCTTTATTTTTAAAAACTCTTCCAGTAAATGCTTTGGTATCTTTGGTTGGTCTTGCAAAAAATGAAGTATGAGGTGTAACATCTTTTACTTTCATTATTTTTGAATCTGCATTTAATAAATTATTGCCATAGTATTTACTATATACCTCATAGTCATGATTTTCATTCATGAATGACCCAGGATTCCATTTATATTTACTTGCAATTTTAGCCATTCTAACAGCACCAAATGGAAATATATCTTTTCTATCAGTATGGATGATAATGTTATCATTATTAGGTTGAAGTTTAATGATTTCATAATCTAATTCTAACCTTTCTAATGTTCTTATTAAATTTTCATAATTTTCCTCTCTAAATAGTTTTTCTTGAATTACATAATACATAATCAATCTTTTTAAAATTTATAATGCAAATATACAAATATAAAATGGGAATATGAAATTATTCCCATTAAATAATGTTAATCATTAATTGGCTTATGTTCTTTAAAATCCCATTCTTTATTATAATCACTTTCATTTGAACATTCAGTAACAAAATACTTAATAACCTCTTTGTTGTTTTCTTTAGTTATTTTAACACCTTTTATCTTTAAAGGTTCAATAATGCACCAATTTTTACCATTTATAAGATTTGTTTCTTCATCTATTAAATCATTTATATAATAATACAAACTTTGAGAATCAACCCAATATTTTTCTACTTCTTCATTTTCTATGTAGAGATAAGCAGGTGTAACAAAGCCATTTAAAAATTCATATTTATCTCTTTCCATATTTTTATTTAATATTATTTAACAAACTTATTGCCCGACTAACCATATCAATAATCTCAATTTTGGTCATATAGTTAAATCCTTGACCACCATCATCATGTACAAAAAAGAAACCATCATCTTCACCCAAATGAAATAATGTATAATAAATTGTTTCAGAATTATATGAAGATTTTTCCTTATATCCTAATATACAAATACCACCACAAGCACAATTAAGCACATATATTCTTGTGATGTATTCTTCATAACCTTTAACTTTATTTCTAAAAACTCTTTCAATAGTCCCATCACCTCTTTGTGTGACATTTAGATTGAACATTTCATCTGGGTTTAAAGAATACATCCCATCTTGTCCTTTTCCTTGTTCATCCCAAATAGTGCTTATGTCATAACTAATAAGGTCATGGATTCTTTGAAAGAATGTACCATCTTCTTTCAATTTTTCATTAGCATATTCGATTCCATCACGAAAACCTGTTTTATATTCATGTGAATTTTTATCTATTTTATCCTTCTTTATCATTATATAAATGTTTTTGCAAATATACAAATAAAAAACGAGAATCCATGAGAATTCTCGTTAAATATCATTAAAAATAAGATATGTTTATTTCCATTCAGATGAAATAGAATCATAATTTACTAAATTATAACAATTAGTAAAACATTTATTTCCATTAATCGAAGTCGGATAACTTGTCTGTCCTGCCCTTTCCCAAAGTTCCAATCCATCTGTACCTGTTGGCGTATTACCTGTTAACCCTGAACAGTTTCCAAATGTATTACTGAAATTAGTAACTTTTTTACAGACATTAAAAATATTGTTTGGTATAACACTTGTTATTCCTGAACAATTATTAAACAAATTAGCAAAAGTCGTTACTTCTTTATTATTAACAAATAACCCATCAGGTATAGATGTAATATTATAGCATCCACTAAATGTAAAACTAAAGTTCGTAACAATAGTATTATTGACGAATAATGTAGATGGAATAGATGTTAAACCTGTACAACTACTGAAAGCCCCACCAAAAGTTGTAACTTTAGTGTTAGTTGAAAATAAGTTAGATGGTATGGAATCCAATTTATTATCATTTTGAAAAATATTTAAGAAACTTGTAACTTCTATATTATTAGTAAATAATGTTTCAGGTATATTAACCAAACTACGACAAGAAGCAAATGCTGAACTAAAATTAGTTACATTGATATTATTTACAAACAATGTTGATGGTATTGATGTTAAATTTGTACAAGAACTAAATACACCTGCCATATCAATTACATTAATACAGTTATCAAATAATTCTTCAGGAATTGATTGTAGCTTTGTGCAATTACTAAATGTTCCATTAAATGATGATACATTATAACAATGAAGAAATAAATTTCCTGGAATTGATACCAAATTGGAACAATAAGAAAATGTATTTAAAAAACTACTTACATTAATAAACGATTCATAATCATCATTAGGTATTTCAATTAAATTAACACATCTACTAAATGCACTATCCATATTTGTTAATAGCACATTGGAGTTACCCCAACTAATTACTCTAGTAACATTAGTTGAGCAATTATACATCTTTTCAAAATCTCCACTAATTTTTACTATATAAGTGCCAGCAGTTTGATATGTATGAGATGGTCTATCAAGACGTAACAATTTCTTTATTATTTCCACTACCCCAATCAATCTCACAATTAACATTGCCTGATATTGGTAGTGTAACTATCAGATTATCAGGTAATACATTAAATTCTAATGTAAATGGAATTGGTGGAATCGGCTCAATCCAAAAATCACCTTCTTTTGGTTTATCAGGTGCAGTTTCACTAATAGTTATAGTTGGTATTGATGTATTTATTTTATCTAATGTATATTGTTTAGAACGAAATGGAACAATATCATCAGCATCATTTTTAACAAATAACGTTTCTTTACCAGTACTATTATTTAATACTAATTCGCCACTCTCTATTTCATTTATATCAGGAAAATAAACATCATTATTTAACAATGTGTTTGAATTTTTGATAATTACTATATCTTTCATTTATATAATATTTTACTTATAAATATCCCAAACACATTCTTACTTTTTTAATTGCTTTACTAATTATTGATAAACTAAATAAATATGGCAAGTTATTTTAAAGTTATGTAAGATGGAAGAGAAGTTGAGTTCTCTTTTTATCTTAATAATCTAGTTGTGAGAGTACCATACACCAATGGATATTTTTCTCTTGTAGGCGAAACATCCAATTCAATTGGCAGTGTTACAATTGTTTCAACAAAAGAAGGTGTTGATATTCCTTACACTGTATCAATAAGTGATAGTTGGTTAACTTCAGAAACAGGCAAAATTGTCTTATCTGAAAATACAGGGGAAGAACGTAGAGGTACTGTGACAATTACACAAAGTGAAAGTAATGAAGATATTGTAATTACCTTCATCCAAGAAGCAAAACCAGCTGACAATTATACATTTGTTTTTGTAAGCGATGATACTGTTGATTCACCTGCAAGTGGAATGTCATTTAATGTATATATTGAAAGTTATAGTGGTGATACGCAAGACAATACAGTAGGAGCAACACACACATCTTTACCTGATTGGATTACAGGGTGGGAAAGTGTTGATATGGGTACTGGTTATGTTGCATTTACAGGTCAAACAGTTGCAAATGATACTTATCAAGATAGAACAGCAGTAATTACATTTACTCAAAATGAATCTGGAAAAATACTTAGATTTACAATCACACAAAAAGCTAAACAAGAATTAAAAGTTCCGATGTCATGGGATATTAATTTCACCAATGATTCAACAACTCAAACAACTTCACGTTTCTATCTGACATTAAGAGATGGTTCAAATTCTATTAATGCATTCTCTTTACTAAGAGGTCAAATGGGTTCAGGTATAACAGAAAGAGAACAGGGTAGTTATACAAGTGGAACTGAAGAAGCGTTTACTGCAACATCATGCACAATATTATCAACATCAGGTAAAAGGGATTTATATTCGATTTATTTTAATGGTACATTAGTTATACAAACAACTATTCAGGGCGATGGTAATGAACATACAGTTTCATTAAGAAGTCGTATTCCAGTTACTGGTTTAGAAATGAAATGGACTGGACAAGTAACATATATGGATTAATAGGAAAATCCCTCTTCAAAAAGAGGGATTTTTTATGTACTGATTTTTGTTGTTTTTTATGATAGCTTACTAATAATTAGTAAGCTAAATAAATACAAACAACATGGCGAGTACTTTTAAAATTACACAAGAAGGTAAAATTTCAGAAATATATGAATTTGAATTTTACAGCCCATCAGGGGAAACAGATGTTACCATTAATGCAAATTCATCTTCT
>ERZ1673748.2784-NODE-2784-length-12466-cov-7.699702_pt1 | contig 12466 bp, 8 predicted proteins | sample MGYA00580196_ERZ1673748 | MGnify/ENA primary metagenome ERZ1673748 (study PRJEB41218, sample SAMN15661796) | gut metagenome | host: Homo sapiens | place: Canada: London | collected 2015-08-20/2019-03-30 | study: EMG produced TPA metagenomics assembly of...
GAGGTGAGAATATCACCTTTAATCAGGTGGCCAAATTTACTGTGCCACTACAGTGGACAGCAGGGACAGTGAACAGTGTGACTGGTTATGGAACGCCATGCAGGTCCGGTGTGTGGGAACCCCGCTGAATCCCCTTACCCCGGAGCAGAAATACTGGTTCGCCTGCGCCACGTTTGATAACTGGGAAGGCTGGAATGAGCAACAGGTACAGTTTTTACTGAAAAGTAATCCCAGACGAAACAGAGCGAAGTTTACGATAAGTCCCTTCCCGGCACTCAGGGTTAAACAGCATAAAGCTGTTCTTCTTGATGAGCTGAAAAGTGCCCGGGAGCAACAAAAAAGGCGTGATGAGCGTGCTGATGGTTCCGTCCCGCTGAAACTGTCCGGAAAAATCCACAAACAGCTTGAAAGTATTGCCCGAAGTCGTGGTGTCCCCCCAAAAAAAATGCTGAATGAAATGATTGAGCAGGCGCACCGGGATTTTGTGGCAAATGAGCAGCATAAGACCCGGAGTTAAAGACGGCAGGGTCCCCGGTTACCAATTCTGCAGCGTACTCAACAAATGTATCCGGCCCTTACCTGTGAGGGACACGAAAATTATACATTGAGCATGAGTGGATAATCCCGGGTGAGAGTCTCCCGTTTTTACACTATTCACTAAAGGTGAGGCATATCATTCAGTCTCTCTGAATTCTTCATTTCAGTAACTTCAGCTACCGTCGTTTCATCTCTCCCACGAACCGGAGCCGCAACTTGTTGCATCACAGGGCTGACAAGTGAACTGAAATCCGCACCTTAATATTCTGACTGGCTGCGTACATTCATTGCATGAAGCGGCCGGAGCGGCTGAGCTGAAGGTCCGTTGTGAGCGATAAGCGGAAGTTCAAAATACTTGTTATTGGCTTTTCGAAGATCTTGCTGTAGTAATCAAAAAGGAGCAGGTAGTGTTATTAACGGGATAGCTCCCGAGGATATTATGCATCATCACGGCAGCCTGCTTTCATATTTTTTAATCTTAATAAAATTTATCTGCGTATTAAACTACCGGATTTTAGGTTTTCCAAAAATGATAGTATTACCAGTGGACTCACAACCTTGGCATTCCTGATTCTACTTAAACAGCCGTATCCTTTTGCGCACATATTCGAGCGCCAGTGTGACGAGTTTTGATCACGCATTCCTCTGCTCACTGTTTTAACATTAACAGGATTTCAAAGTATCCTGAATTACTGACCCACTATGCCGGTTGGTATTGATGTTGACAGCGTGACGGGCACTCAGGCCCGCCACAGTATGGTATCTTAAATACCGCGTCAGTCGCAGTATGTTATTCAATAAACTGCTGCACATCCGCTTCGTAAGCGTTTTTAATAGCTTGCTGGCTGGAGCGGTCGTAACCCAGATACGCTAATAACAAATTTCCTTCGGAACGTTTCATTTTATCGAAATGCTCTTCGAGCAGTTCCAGTAATTTACAGGCGTCATCATTGGCGACAAACCCCGTTTTATAATCATTCACGTAAAGGTAGCCTTTGTGATGCCACAAGCTTGTTACGTTGCTCCATAAAACACGGAACTTGTCAGGCTCCCCGCCTAAGCAGGTAATATCATCGCGCCCTAACATAATCCCATGCTTCCCTGAGCCCCACAGCGTGGTATCAAACAAGACCTTACCCACAGAAAAATAAAGCGAATTGTCCCGGCACGCCTGATCAAAGTTTTTCCAGCGCTTTTTACTGGCATCTTTTCTAAACGATTGCCATGAGGTACTGGCATTTTTTCCGTCGCACAGGTGATCCGGAACGTTATCCAGGAAGTCGACCATAGTAAGTACGTGCTTCTGGCAATAGCTAAGCGTGATTTTTTTCAGGCCGTTAACATAGTCATCTCTTCCAATGATTGTGCCGTTGCCGCTGTGCTCCGAGAGTTCTTTACCCTGCTGTAGGGCTTCCAGCATAGCTGCCGCCTGCTCTTTTTGTGAGGTTTCACGCTGGCTGAGGCTGGCATCTTCATAGCGTTTCAGGCAGTGTATGAGCGGCTTCAGGTGCTGGCTGAAAACCTCCCAATGATTTTTGCTTTTATCGACTGCGAGTTCGTTGTCGATATATTGTTTTGTCAGGTAGTTAATAAGGCTGCTGTCGTCTTTGAAATCGGTAAATTCTTCATCACTGCGACGGTCCTTTTTTTTCTCTGTCTCCGAGGCATTGGCTACAGAACCTGAGATCGCGCTTAAGGAATCCATTAGTGTTTTAAGAAAACTCATTTATCCTCACTACCCAGATTATTTTTGATTGTATTTAAAATTTGTTCAGCTTCAGCAATATCCTGCTGCTGATATTCGATATTGGCTTCTGCATACAGATGCCTAATAAAGGCATCTGTCTCATTTTTCAGTGAATCAACCGACGCTCTCAGCGCGTTGCGTGAATCCTGCCAGTAGCGCGTGATATCCGCTTCCACATTGCTTAACGTATTACTGGATTCCAGCCCCTTAACAACTGATTTGGCGAGTGCCTTTTTCCAGTTTGCGAACAGTCGATAGACCAGTAGCCCTACAACCGCGGCAATAGCTACGCCCCATGCCACCGGGCCACCAGTGGCGGCAACGAGAGTTGGTAATGTCGTGACCGAACTGGTAATCCCTAGGGAAGTCAGCACGCCAGCCGCTTTGCCAACTAAAATATAGGCACCTAAATTGCTCGATATAGTTGCCACGTAACCCGCCATAGCGCCGAAGCTGGTTAATCCGGCCATACCTCCGACGAAGGCGGAGTATGCATCAAAGTCGGAGGTGGCGGAAAGGGAAATATCAGTCTCCGGCATTCCCGCACGGGCTGCGCCTTGGGCGGAAGGCACGATTTTCTGCCAGGCCTGGACCACGCTTTCCACCTCAAGGCTGAACCTACGGGTGCTCTCTTCCATTACGCGACGAAATTTGCTTTCGAAATGATTACCCAGCGCTTTATTAATAGCCCGTTTCGCTTCATCTTTATCTTCAAAGCGATTGTCGATGAAACGGTACATACTCTCATCATTGCAAAGCGAATAGAAAATATCGCGGATGCGCTCAATATCTTCCTCGGCGTAGCGCGGACAGAAGTTACTGATTTCAGTAAAGCGAGCAATTAACGCGCCGGAACCCTCGCGAAATCGCGCATCCTGTTGCTCAATATCCTCCTTTCTTTCCTGAACAGAACGGCTACTCTGCTGTAATTCCTGCAGCGCTAATGCAATCCTGTTTTGGATGCGTTTATGGATGGTCTCTATCCGGTTGTTAATCAGCGCAGTTCGATTGGCAAGGAGATAATTGATCACCTCTTTCAGGCGGACATCAAAGGCTTCGCAATATTGTCTATTTTCCCGGAAGAATGGCAGCATTCTGCTGGCCCAGACAGCGGCGTCGGGCCGTAGTAATTTCTGTGGATGGTTGGGATTATTTAACTGATGCTCCCATTCATCATACAGGGTATGCGAAAAGGTTTTCGTCAGGTGATTCGCGGCGGTACGAAACGTTTTATGGTTCGCTTCGGCGGTAATTTGATCGTAACTGTGGGTTTTTAAGATGATCAAATTCGCCAGCGGCTTGTCTCCTTCCAGAGGCACCTTATGCATTAAAATATTTTGTAAGAACTCCGGATCTTCGTCACGCATAAATTTGGTGGTAGCAGATGCGAAGATAAGGCCATCTACCAGCGAAATTGCGCTCATGGCTTTGGCTTTATCGTTAAGGATTTCTTCGCTGGAGCATCCATCAATTTCATCGTACATTTCGGGTTCAATTAATTGCCCCGGCGTATCAAGTAACCAGATAGTTTCCAGAATCGCGAAACTTTCAAACACCACAACCATATAAGCTTGTGGATTAAGGACATTATCGTTTTCATCCTTTTCGCCATAGGTTTTGATGAGCTCTTTTCCTCCTGAATCGATCAGGAAGTCTGCCAGCATTTGACGATCAAAAATCATATGCGGCTTGAAACCATTTTTGAAAATAAAGACTGATTTATTCTTATCCAGATAATCAGGTTTATCCTGAGTGTGCATCAGTAGCGTGACAAGGCAGGTCGCGGGTTGCCATTTCGCCGGGAGAATTTCGCTGCCCAAAATATAGTTTAACAGCGTAGACTTTCCTGCATCTGATGGCCCCATAGCGCTCAGGACGGGCTTGGCGTGAATATCTTTAAGATTGTCTTTAAGCTCGGCGATATCCTTGGTGATGCTGCTGTTTTTAATAAAGGGATTAGAAGTATTGGACAGCGTGGCTATCGATCTTTCCAGGTACTCTATCAGTTCCTTTTTATTTCTCATCATATTCTCTTTTTGCTGTGTGTAGTTTTGATTTAAAGAGGACGTGTTTAACTGCGTCTTTAAACAATCAGTGATGAATTCCTGAATCTTTTCAGGCGCAACGATGCGAAGGTAGGCCAGCACCAGTTCTAAATTTTGTGACAGCGGTGCCTGTTCAATACGCGAGACCTGCTTTTGGGACAGAACATTTTCACCTGCCCGCTCGGCGACTTCCTGTTGGCTTAAACCCGCCTTATCTCGCCACATTTTCAGTTTATCGTTCATTACAATGCCCACCATCTTCAGACCGGTATGTCTAAAATAGCAATGAATGCATGATGAATCCAGACGTATTTGTCTAAAAAAAAGAACCATTCGTTAGATCATAATCGATATCCCTAGTAACTACCTGATATTAAAGATTTGTTAATATAAAATGCCGAATGGACGAAACTTATTAGTGATAAGGGTTATCCGTAGTATTGAAAAATTCGTGATATTAATGTGATCTGTTTACCATAAATTAACATGATTCAGTGCCAGCAATGTCCGCTTCTGGCACAGGACTGCTGTTGCAGCCCTGGCAACCTTAGACTTCAATCGATTCAGAGATCTCTAACGCATCATCGACTTCAATGCCCAGATAACGGACTGTGCTTTCCAGTTTCTTATGGCCTAACAGAAGTTGGATCACCCTGAGATTCTTAGTTTTCTTGTAAATCAGGTAAGGTTTTGTTCTTCTCAAGGAATGTGTACTGTAAAGCGAATCTTCGAGACCAAGTTTTGCTACCCACCCATGAAAAATTCGGTTGTATTGCCGGGTTGATATGTGTTGGTTAGTACCGACCCGAGATCGGAACAAATAGTCTTTACTGCGTAAATTGCCAAGCTTTATCAATGCAGAAACAGCTTCTCTTGTCCCTTTGGTTATCTCAAATTGGACAGGGCTGCCGGTTTTCTGTTGTAGAACCGTAGCTCTGCTTGAAACAGAGCTACCATATGCAACATCAGATACTTTGAGTTTGACTAGATCACAGCCTCGAAGCTTACTGTCCAAGGCCATGTTGAACAGAGCTAAATCGCGCGTTTTACATTCCAGTTCAAGTCGGATTCGGATACCCCAGATATGAGATATCTGAAGTGGTCTTTTTTGGCCTATGATACGGTCTTTGTTCCACGGTGACGTGTTCATACTCAAATCTCCTGCAATGTGGGAGATTTGAGTATGGTTGTCCTTATGAGCGAGGCGCGGAAGCTCACTTTAGGGCAATCTAATTCACATGTCAGAGGATTTATAAAAAGAGAATAGTGCAGATTTTAGGGATACTTACACTTGCTATGGCATACTTTTTGGGACCCCATCAGTTTAGGGATCTGAATCGCCACAGCTTTGGTAGGCACCTACTTTATGGTCACGTGCACCCGAAGATCCTGCGGGTACGCATGGGTCACGAAAAGTACGAGTCTACAGAAGTTAATTTACGGTTTTTTGCGCTCGATGTGGCTGCCAGCTACCAAGTCCAGTTTACACTGGATACAAATAACGCGCTGTAGCAACTGCGTGGTGGAAGCTGATTAAAGGAGATAATGATGTTCGATGTTGACGATACTGCACCCGATACTCCCGCCCCTCGTGAACTCAGTCAGGATGTGTAGGCGCTGATCAACAATGGTCTGGATTTTCTGGATAAAGCCCGTGAAGAGTTGGAGGCCTCGAAGCCGAAGTTCTCCGTCGTCAGTTTCTGGACTGCGGTCGAGATTTTACTGAAAGTTCCGCTGGCGCACGAACACTGGTCGTTGGTCTGCAGCCCGAAAAAGCCAATAAAAAAGCAGGCTTACCTAGCCGGTGATTTTCAGTCGGTGACCTACGAAGAAACCCGTGAAAGGCTTAAGGACGTACTTGAAAGACCCCTAGACAGAGAAACGGACAGTGCTTTTGATAAGGTCAGAAAGCACCGCAACCGCGTAGTTCATTTCTACCACCCCACTTTCACCGAGGCTGAACAACGTCAAATACTCAAAGAACAAGCTGACGCCTGGTTTGCCCTGAACCGGTTATTAAGGGATGAATGGAAAGTTATCTTCGGTGTCAAACATAATTGGAAGCTGGCTTTCGGTGAAACTCGTCTGATTAGGGGAAACAAATTTTATGCCGAGGTGCGGTTTAAACAGGTTAAGCCTGAACTCGATCAGCTCTCTGAAAAGAATATTCAAATCGGTAACTGCAATGAGTGCCATCAGCATGCGACGGTAACAGGGACTGAAACGACCGGTAATGAAAACCGTAAGCTTGAAGTTACGCGGTGTAAGGTTTGCACCAGTGCTGTAAGGCAAATTACCCTAGTTTGTCCAGACTGCGAAATACCTCAATTGCTACCTGAGGGAGATAGTGATTTTGAATGCGAACACTGCGACTACACTTCGGATAGGTATAAACTGCTGGATGAGGAGTTGTTCCACAGTGTGGATGAACAGCTACTCTCCGTATTTCCTGCTGGATGTACCAATTGCATGACTCCTGAAAGCGTATGTAAATTTGGAGACGGCTATCTTTGCACTCAGTGTTTCATCTATTACACCGAGCTTCATGTATGTGGTTATTGCGGTCACCTGAGCGATAGCGTTCCTGAACTGAGCCATATCCGAGGATGTGAATTTTGTGATGGTGACCAACGTTATTTTGATGACTGAATTACCATACATAATCTAGGCTCTTCAGGGATGGGTTGGACAGTCCGCTCCTGGCACAGAGCGGACGATATCACTGAGCTGAAGGTCCGCTGAGAGCGAAGAACGGAAGTTAAAGCCGCGATGCCAAATTTATCTCGCAATATAAACCCGCCCCACAAAATGGTTTACAGCCCCACCGGTTGACAACGATCTTGACACTTACCGCCCACGGAGAGAACACCCCCAAAAAACTATCTTGGGATGTTACAATTTCCAGTGGGCTTCTTGTGTGGAATACACTCTTTTAGAATAGGTTCTTAGTTAGTCGCACATCTTATAAGATCCAAAATTGGGGAAATGTAGAGTGTCTCTTCAACAACTTTTGTTTTCTTAAAATGTTCAGAATGAAACTTCAAATGTTTTTCCAGCGTATTCGTCCAAGAGCTATCTTTTAGGTTTCCTTCAACCTCAATAATTTTCTCAAAACAGAATATCATTCTGGCCACGTACCAAACATATTGGTCATACATAGGGTCTCGCTCCTGTCGACAATCTGCACTATAACCTTTCGAAAAGTGAGGGTTCTCCATCGCTAGTTGCAAATATGCCTGGTAGGCCGTATCTGCAATGGTTTTCTTAGCGATTTCTTTGTTTTCACTGATAGTTGATTTGGCAACTAAAATTGCCCAAATAGCTACCCCAGCACTTACTAATGGAGAAGCAATCGTAGCTAACTTAACTAATGTTTCCATGTGAATCCTTAATGTTTTCGTTTAAATCCAGCAGGCTGGGTTTTGGTTTTTTTATATTCTTTAATCTTTCGCCTAAATGCTGCTAAATCTATATCAGCAGTACTAATTGCTATTTGACCAGTTCCATGAGCATGAGAAATCAGTTTGTGATGTTTCTCTTTGTATGGGGCTTGCATTGTTGAGCCACCATATTCTCCAGTATTCGTAATAATAACATGCTGATACATATGCCATTGTAGAGCTGAAGCCATATTGTCAAACGTGTCTACATCTTTATTGTACGCTGCAATGACAAACATATCAGTCAAATCTCTCAGATCCGCAGCAAGCTTTATATCTGTCGCATCGTAACAAATCGCACCAGTTAATTTAAATGGTCCTTCGGTGTGACCCTCAATAGAAATAATATGTTGAGATGGTCTATATCCATGAACACCCAGAGACATTTCACCACTGGTCATATGAAATTTCCCTTGATCACGAACACGCCATTGAGTCCCCGATTCGGACGAATCTGGAATAATCCAGCGAGCTTTGTTAACTATTTGACCATCTTGTTCACAGAAGACAAAACCGCAAAAAATGATGGATCTGGTTCTAAATGCCAGTGCTCTTACTATATCTTCATCTTCCGGGTGAACAGCCAATTCAGAAAAGACAATCAGATCAGCGGTACTTGTATGATCCCTAGACTCAGTTTTAAGTTTTGCATCTAAAGTCTGCTCTGTCAGTTTACAAATTTCTGCAAGGTGCTCTCTGTGTTTCCAACGCACCTCTGGATTATCAAGTGTTACGTCAGAAGGGTGAAAATGCTTATCCTTCGGAAATAATTGCTGAACCGTAACAATTCTAAAATAGTTAGATGCCAATTCAGGTCTGTTGACAACAGTAGGTAAGGTCGGAACACTCGATGAAGTGCATATTTGCGTGTTCAGGTAGCCTAACCTTTCCAACAAGCATTTTTTAAACTCACCAAGGCTGGTAATTGACAATATATCTTCTTGATTTATATATGAAGATGAAAAGCCGGGCCATTGCAATCCATGCTGAAGAAAGCTTGCAAACCAATCAGTTATAGTTGCATATGAACCAACAATTGACTCTGGGGTATGTAACATTCCCATACGTCGCTTGTAAAACTGAGAATGGATACCATCATACTCTACTCTATCAGGCTTTAAATCATTTCGCTGTGTGTAATCTACATTACCTAAAGCAGCACTTCTTAGTACACTGCAAACCCAATATATTTTTTTTTCATCATTTTTGGCTTGTTGACAATTCACCAACCATTTAGGGCTTTCATAGCGAGGATCTTGAGCTATTTTATCTATCGAACATGAAATAATAGAATTTTGGCGCCATAATTCAGTCCATGATGTTGAATGGCCTTCTAATTTCACTTTTATTTCATGTGGGGAATACTGCTTTCCATCAGATTGCCATACGTTTTTCTCTGTATCTTCTAAAAGATTAACTAATGCTATACCTAGCTTGAGAAGCGCATGTTCGTATTTAAATGGATTTTCCTTAAAACTTATCACTGATGAAAGATAGTGGTCCGAACCATTTGGTTTCGACTCATTTTTTGGTATGGCCCATCTAAATTTGTTGATCCTAACTTTATCTTTCGTCCTAACAAACTCTTTCCAAATGCTATTCCAAAACTCACCACCACGGTAAGCAAATTTCTCGACGATTGAGTCTACTACTTCAGTAGTATTTGTATGAGAAAGTAGAAAAGCAACATTTGCTTGGTAGTCTTTACTAATCTGAGCAGATAATTCAAATAGGTATCCATCACTACTACTCAACGGCTCTAAATGTCGTTTAATTAAGACATGTTGAAGCTTTGAAAGATCAGAAGAAGATTTTTTACTAGCTATAAATGGCTTATTGATCACTGCAAGATAAAATAGTGCTTGCTGATATGCGTAGTTTGGAATAACGGATCTACAAGAAAGTAGTTTATGGGCAAATGATGTAACTTCACTCATCAATTTCTGATAATCAGAGGTACACTCTGGGGACAGTTTTCGATAGATATCAACAACGCTACGAAATATATCGGAGAGAAGATACAACATGATATATCTATCGCATTTTTCACGATTATGTTGTATTCTTAGGAATATAATTTCAAGAATTGTTTTATAAGCATCTAGATTAGGGTTTATGGTTATCGCTTTGCGGAAAATAACCATAATTGATGGATCTTTTAACCAGGTTTTTAATAATTTTTTTGCAATCAACGCAGATTCATTATCAAACTGCTTTCTTTCTGCAGGTGAGATTAGTTTGCTTTTATTAGCCAAACTTGTTTCCAGCCTATGGGCAGAAAATCTACGTAAAGATTCTAATTTAATCGATTTATCATTGTTAAATCCAGAAAATAAACCATCTGCATCTTCTAAAAAATTATCTTGCTCAGTCAATAATAATTGTTGAAGCGCCGGTATGTTATTATCTAATCCATTACGCTCTGGAATACTCGAAGTTCCTACTTCATTCTGGATTTCATTGATTCGATTTGTAAGGCTACTTCCGTTATCAATATCTGAGAGTCCCAATATATAAGTTTTTTTATCATTAATTTTTAAATATGGTTCGTTATCTGACTCATCTTGATCTAACGTTTCATCGAGGATCCTCTGAACTAACTCATGAATGGATTTCTTAATTTCCTCATTTGTTAATGCTTCTCCAGAAATCACCAATCTAATATCATCGACGTATCGACAATAATCATGCAGTACAATTTGGCTACCGTCTATCTTAGTACGGAGGTTAGAAGTGAAAGATTCGTCAAACTCAATGAGATATGCATTAGCCAAAGCTCCGGCAGATGCTAAACCTTGTGGGAGTCCAACATTTTCTTCTTCAATATCCAAATTTTTAAGTAAAGATAAAGAGTCTTCAGGCCACTCCCAATTTAAAATCTGACTCGCTAAACCCCAAAACTCATTCTCATTTATAATATTATGGTCATAATGGTCAGAAGATATTTTCTTAAGTTTTTCTAACAATGTGCTTATTTTTATAGAACCGAAAAAGTTCTTCAGATCCAAACTGATAATATAAACATCATCAATTTCACTAATTTTATTTACAGTTTCCCTACCTATATAGACAGGTCTTTGTAGAAAGTTTCGATAATCGGTGGAGAATTTCCTATAATACTCGCTGCCGCCCCAACGAAATCTCGCCCTTTCATTGTCCCAATCACAGACAAGCCTATTTCCGTAACTAACAACCTTTTTATTTACATGCTCAGCATAGCCAAGATTACGCAATGAGCAGTCTTTCTGTCTCGTTTCTATCGCATCAGCAAGACACATGGTTACTGCTGTTGCAAAAGACTGATCCTTAATAGATATATTAGCTAAAGGTCTTAGTTTTCTATCATCTTTATTAGTAGTCCACTTCCCTTTATTAAAGAACCAGCTTGCTCTTTTTGGAGCTGGTATTAATTCAATATCACTTTTAGACAGATTCCTATTTACGGCCTCACTTGACCAACTAGTGACCTCATCACTAATATCAAACGCACACTTGTCTAGCGCTAAAAGATCTGCATACCAATTATGAGTTCTTACAAAACGATCCGTTTTTTTCCAAGCCAGCCCTAAAATAAATGAGTCCTTAAGGTAGTCAAAGTTTGGTTCGAGGTTGTAATACTTTTTATTAAGTAGTTTCATTTTTTCTCAACTTAATGCTAAGCGTTTTACTCATTTCAACTACAGTATTGAAATTCACTGTTTGTATCACCTAATATAACTATACTACCGTTCCTGAATCGAATAATCCACGGGAAGTGTCAAAAGTTTGTCATGTCTAATGGGCTCACCTGATAAATCAGTCGTGTCTGTCATGCCATAAACCAGGTTGTACAAGAGAGAGCGTTGTAATGGTCAACAAAAATTGCCCACTGAGTTAGAGTTTTTCCGGTATCGGTTTTCCGGTTCTTTGAGTGATAAGACAATCCCCCAACCAATCGATATGGGCATAAGTAAAATATTCTCCCACTCTAAGACATTTCGGTGAAGCGTTCGAGTTTTACTGAACGCTGCATCAAGACCATTCTCATATAAGCCTTGGGTGATACTTAAATTTGGTTATCAACGTCCGCTCCTGGCACAGAGCGGACTGTCAGATTAGATTCAGACCTGTACTCATTAGCTGATACAAATCAGCCACATATACCTGCATTCCAAATAATTTCAGACAGATATTATCGTTGTGAATCCCCCGCCACCTTTCCGGTGCGCGGGGTTTTGTCTTTTTTCACCGGGAATACATGTATGAATCCGTCTGATGCCATTGAGGCAATTGAAAAACCGCTCTCCTCCCTGCCTTACTCACTTTCCCGTCACATCCTGGAACATCTGCGCAAACTCACCAGTCACGAACCCGTGATTGGCATTATGGGGAAAAGCGGGGCCGGTAAATCCTCACTCTGTAATGCACTGTTTCAGGGGGAGGTCACCCCGGTCAGTGATGTTCACGCCGGCACCCGGGAAGTGCGGCGCTTCCGTCTGAGTGGCCACGGTCACAGCATGGTTATCACTGACCTGCCCGGGGTGGGCGAGAGCCGGGACAGGGATGCAGAGTATGAAGCCCTGTACCGTGACATTCTGCCCGAACTGGACCTGGTGCTGTGGCTGATTAAAGCCGATGACCGCGCCCTGTCTGTGGATGAGTATGTAGTGGCACAGTAAATTTGGCCACCTGATTAAAGGTGATATTCTCACCTCAAC
>ERZ1673748.2795-NODE-2795-length-12428-cov-7.531480_pt1 | contig 12428 bp, 7 predicted proteins | sample MGYA00580196_ERZ1673748 | MGnify/ENA primary metagenome ERZ1673748 (study PRJEB41218, sample SAMN15661796) | gut metagenome | host: Homo sapiens | place: Canada: London | collected 2015-08-20/2019-03-30 | study: EMG produced TPA metagenomics assembly of...
CCGCTCGGCAATGTTCAAATAAATTTGACATTGCCCTCGCTTATCCGTATCTTTGTCGGGAAAAGTCATATTCCGGATACGTTATGGAGCAAAAAATCAAAGCGCTGCTCGCACGCATCGTCCACCCCGAAAGCGGGCGGAACATCGTCGAGAGCGGCATGGTGGAGCATATCGACGCCGGCGAAGGCCGCGTGACCGTCACGCTCCGGTTCGAAAAGGCGCGCGACCCCTTCGCCTTGAAGATCAAACGCCAGGTCGAGGAGGCCATCGCCCGAGAGCTCTCCCTCGACCGGGAACACGTCGCCGTCATCGTCCGAGAAGCCGCGCCGAAAGCGGCGCCGGCGGCATCGCAGCATACCTTCACGGGCGGTATCGGCAAGGTGCTGGCCGTCGCATCGGGCAAGGGCGGCGTGGGCAAATCGACCGTCACGGCCAATCTGGCGCTCACGCTGCGCAACATGGGTTACCGCGTGGGCATCCTCGACGCCGACATTTACGGACCGTCGCAGCCCAAAATGTTCGGCGTGGAGGGTTATCTGCCCGATGCCGAACGCATCGACGGCGAGGATTGCATCCTGCCGGCCGACGCGATGGGTATCAAACTCATGTCGATCGGCTTCTTCATCAAACCCTCCGACGCACTGATCTGGCGCGACGCCATGGCGACCAACGCCCTGCGCCAGATGATCCACCAGACCAAATGGGGCGGGCTGGACTTCCTGCTCGTCGATCTTCCTCCCGGCACGGGCGGCGTGCATCTGGCCGTCATTTCGGAGTTGAAGGTCACGGGTGCGGTGATCGTCTCGACACCCCAGCAGGTAGCCGTGGCCGACGTGCGGCGCGGCGTGGAGATGTTCCGCGCCGACAAGATCGAAATTCCCGTCGTGGGCATCATCGAGAACATGGCCTGGTTCACCCCGAAGGAACTCCCCGAAAACCGTTACTACATCTTCGGCCACGGGGGTGCGCGCGCCTTCGCCGAGCAGAACGACGTGCCTTTCCTGGGCGATATTCCGATCGTTCAATCCGTTATGGACGGATCGGAAGAGGGGCGTCCGGCCGCGGGAACCGATCCGGCCGTCGAATCCCTCTATCGTTCGATCGCCGAAAAAGTTGTTGAAAACATGGCGAAAACCTGTTGAGAAGTTGTGTACAATCCCGCAATAACTCGTAATAAAAAAGAGGGTCGAAAAGTTGCAGAATCGCACAGAACACCGTGTGTACGAAACTTCGGAAAAACCAAGAAAAAGTTTTGAAAACTTGTTGCGCCGCCCGACCCGCCGAAAGATGAAGGAATGTTGAGAAAAAATAACTGTCGACTTGTTGAAAAGAGTTACGGACAATTGTCGATTACTTTTGAATTTTCAGTTCAACGATCTACGGTTCAATAATTTGAATGAAAAGAAGGAAAAACAGTAATCGACAAATGCCACTGCGGAACCGGCATAACTTTTTCCGCGGAAAACTTATCGACATTGTCAACAGGCATTATTAATCTTCTTTTTCTTTATTAAATTAAAATTGAATTAAAAAATAAAAACAAAAGATGGTCGATAACCTCCTCTCCCGCATCGAAGAGCTCAAACGCCGCAAGGGAGCCGTGATCCTCGCCCACTATTATACGCTGCCCGAAGTGCAGGCCGTCGCCGATTTTCTGGGCGACTCGCTCGCGCTGTCGATCGAAGCGCAGAAGGTGGAGGCCCGCACGATTCTCTTCGCGGGCGTACATTTCATGGCCGAGACGGCCAAGGTGCTCTGTCCCGACAAGAAGGTGCTCATCCCCGTGCCCGAAGCGAGCTGCTCGCTGGCCGACGGCTGCGAGGCCGAGGCGTTCCGCCGCTTCCGCGCCCGCTACCCCGGCCATACGGTGGTTTCGTACGTCAATACGTCGGTGGAGATCAAGGCGCAGACCGACGTCTGCTGCACGTCGTCCAACGCCTTGAAGGTCGTCGAGTCGATTTCGGCCGAACAGCCGATCCTCTTCGCACCCGACCGCAATCTGGGCGCCTACGTGCAGAAACTCACGGGACGCACCAACATGGTGCTGTGGGACGGCGCCTGCCACGTGCACGAGGAGTTTTCGCTCGAAAAGCTGCTCGCATTGCGCGAGGAGCACCCTGGGGCCGAGGTCGTCGCGCATCCCGAATGCCGCGCCTATATCACGGCGGTAGCCGATTTCGTCGGTTCGACGGCAGCGATCCTCGACTATTGCGGCCGCAGCGACGCCCAGGAGTTCATCGTCGTGACCGAAGCGGGCATCCTCGCGGAGATGCAGCGCCGCTATCCCCGCAAACGCTTTATTCCGGCGCCTCCCGACGACGATACGTGCGGCTGCAACAACTGCGTCTACATGAAGATGGTGACGCTCGAACGCATCGCCGCCTGTCTGGAAAACGAGTCGCCCGAGGTGGTGATCGACGAACAGGTGCGGCGCGCCGCCGAGCGGTCGATCCGCCGCATGATCGAGATCGGTTGACGGCGCGGTGCGGCGGCCCGTTTGCGGTCGTCTTCGCCGTCTGCGGATCGGACAGGGAAAAATAAATGACAGATCAATACCTATGAAAAAATTTTCGATGTTTTTGTTCGCGGCATTCTTCGCCGCGACGGCGGCCGCCGACGAGGGAATGTGGCTGCTGCCCTATTTGCAAAAGATGAATATCGCCGACATGCGGGCCAAGGGGTGCGAACTCTCGGCCGAGGAGATTTATGCCGCCGACCGTTCGTCGCTCAAAGATGCGATCGTCATCTTCGGCGCGGGATGTACGGGCGAGGTGGTCTCGCCCGAGGGGTTGCTGCTGACGAACCACCACTGCGGCTACGGCGCCATCCAGTCGCTGTCGTCGGTCGAGCACGACTTTCTGAAAAACGGATTCTGGGCGCGTTCGCGTGCCGAGGAGCTTCCCGCCCCCGGACTCGAAGTGCGTTTCGTCCGCCGTATCGCCGACGTGACGGCCGACGTGCTGGGTGCCGTGCCGTCGACGGCCATGGGCGAGGAGCGCGCCGAACTGGTGAAGAAACAGGTCGCCGAGGTGCGCAAACGCTTCGGCAAGGAGTACCCCGGCATGGAGATCTCGGTCAAACCCTTCTTCGGCGGCAACCAGTATTTCGCCTTTGCGATGGAGGTATACAAGGATATCCGTCTGGTGGGTACGCCGCCCAATTCGATCGGCAAGTTCGGCGGCGACACCGACAACTGGATGTGGCCGCGCCATACGGGCGATTTCTCGATGTTCCGCATCTACGCCGGCAAGGACAACCGTCCGGCGGAGTATTCGACGAAGAATGTCCCCTATCGCGCTGACGAATACCTGCGCATTTCGCTCGACGGGTACGACGAAGGAGATTTCGCCATGATCATGGGCTTCCCCGGCTCGACGCAGCGTTACATGACCTCGTATGAAATCGACCGGATGCTCACGATCACCAATCCGCAGCGCATCTTCATCCGCGGCGAGCGGCAGAAGATCCTGGCCGAAGACATGCTCGCGAGCGACAAGGTGCGCATCCAGTACGCCTCGAAATACGCCCAGTCGTCGAACTATTGGAAGAATGCCATGGGGATGTCGCGCGGCATCGAACGGCTCGACGTGAAGCGCAAGAAGCAGGAGCAGGAACGCGCCTTCCAGCAATGGGCCGAGGCGAACAGCGTAGACGGGGAGCGTTACGACGAGGCGTTGGGGATGATCCGCGACGCGATAGCTGCGAGCAACGAAGCCTATGCCGCACAGCAGTACCTCAACGAGGCGTTGCAGCGCTCGGTCGAAATCATGACGCCGGCCTCCTACGTGATCGCTGCGGTCGGCAAGAAGGGCAAGAAGCTCGAAGATCCGGAGGCGCTCAAAGAGCGGTTGCGCGGCTTCTACAAGGACTACAATCCCGCTACCGACCGTCGTGTGGCGCGCCGCATGTTCGAACTGGTGATGGAGCATGTCAAGGAGTTGCCCGACGTATTCGTTGCGGCCGAAGGGCAGTTCGACGATCTGGACGCCGCGGTCGATTACCTCTACGACAATTCGGTGTTCGCCGACGAGACGCGGGCGTTGGAGTTCGTGGACCGCTTTTCGCGCGAACGGCTCGACGAAGACCCTGCGGCGCTGCTGGCGCTGTCGGTAACGGGCAAGATGCTCGAATTGCAGCAGGCGCAGAAGGAGGCGAACCGCAACTACGCCGACGGACATCGTCTCTATATCGAGGGGTTGATGCGGCAGTACTCCGACCGTGCGTGGGCGGCGGACGCCAACTTCACGATTCGCCTTACCTACGGGCAGGTGCTGCCCTACGATCCGGCCGACGGCGTGACCTACCACTACTATACGACGTTGCGTGGCGTCATGGAGAAGGAGGACCCGAAGAATCCGACGGAGTTCTCCGTGCCCGACAAGCTCAAAGAGCTCTATGCCGCGCAGGATTTCGGCGCCTATGCCAACGGGCGGGGCGAACTGCCGGTCGCTTTTCTGGCGAATCTCGACATTACGGGCGGCAACTCCGGTTCGCCGATCATGAATGGCCGCGGCGAGTTGCTGGGGCTGGCCTTCGACGGCAACTGGGAGGCGATGTCGGGCGACGTGGCTTTCGAGCCGGCGTTGCAACGCACTATTTCGGTCGATATCCGCTACGTGCTGTTCATCATCGACAAGTTCGCCGATGCGGGATATCTGGTGCGCGAGATGACGCTCGTGCGCGACGGCAAGCCCGTTGCGGAGTGATCTCGGAAAACGTATTTCGAACGGCGGAAGGAAGTCTCCTTCCGCCGTTTTTTCACGGGAAACGGAAAGATCGATCCTGCTTGAACCGTAGATTTGCAGGGGATGAATCATCTTTTATAAAACGTCGCTGTTCCCTGCTTTCCGATTACCGTCGCTTCATCCGCTATTTTCGCAGTGCGATCCGGCAGGCCGGAGGCCTGCTGAATCGAGTATAGAAGAATTACATCGGAATAAACCATCGTTGCGTGGAGCGCACAACAGCCTCCGCATTGCACCGGAGGAGGCAACAGATCGGACAAAGGATGGAACGCCCGGAGCGATCGTGCGACAAGCGGAGTCTTTCGTGATCGCTCAGAGACAGCCTTTGTCCGATCCCGACGGAGGTGCCCTGCGGACACTTTTGGCGCCACCTTTTGGTGCCAAAAGGTGGTAAACTTGCTCCTTGCAGGAAACGCCGAATCGAAAGTACGGGATACTTCCCGAAGTAAGAATCGATTTCTTCTGTGCTTTTGGATCAAGCCAAAGTATCAAAAGATAAACCGCGGCGAAAACATTTGTTTTTTTATGATTCCGGACAAAAACAGGATCGAAAACCGGCGTTTTTCATTTTAAATTTTTACCTTTGCTTTCAGATCATAAGATATCTTCAATGAAATCTTAAAACTTTTAGTCGATGTACGGGAAAATCAAGGAATATCTCCAACGGGAACTCGCTGATATCAAGGCGGCGGGACTGTATAAGACCGAACGGGTGATCGCCTCTCCGCAGCGTGCCGAGATCGAAGTCGCGGGCCGCTCCGTGCTGAATTTCTGCGCCAACAACTATCTGGGTCTTTCGGACGACGAACGCCTGATCGAAGCGGCCAAACGGGCCATGGACGAACGGGGTTTCGGCATGTCGTCGGTGCGGTTCATCTGCGGCTGCCAGGATATTCACAAGGAGCTGGAACGTGCGATCGCCGATTATTTCGGCACGGAGGACACGATTCTCTACGCCGCCTGCTTCGACGCCAACGGCGGCGTTTTCGAACCGCTCTTCACGGAGCAGGACGCCATCATCTCGGATGCGCTGAACCACGCCTCGATCATCGACGGCGTGCGGCTCTCGAAGGCGGTGCGTTACCGCTACGCCAATGCCGACATGGAGGCGTTGGAGGATTGCCTCAAACGTGCGCAGGCGCAGCGCTTCCGCGTGATCTGCACCGACGGGGTCTTCTCGATGGACGGCAATGCCGCTCCGTTGGACGAGATCTGCCGCCTGGCGCGGCAGTACGACGCGCTGGTGATGGTCGACGAATGCCACTCGGCCGGCGTGCTGGGCGCTACGGGGCGCGGCATCACGGAACTTTACGATTTGCGCGGCGAGGTCGACATCCTGACCGGTACGCTGGGCAAGGCTTTCGGCGGCGCCGTGGGCGGATTTACGACGGGCCGCCGCGAGATCATCGACATGCTGCGGCAGCGGTCGCGGCCCTACCTCTTCTCCAACTCGCTGCCCCCTGCCGTGGTGGGCGCCGGCATCGAACTGTTCAAGATCCTCGGCCAGAGCAACGAACTGCACGACCGGCTGGTGGCCAACGTGGAGCATTTCCGTGCGGGGATGATGGCCGCCGGATTCGACATCAAACCCACGCAGTCGGCCATCTGCGCCGTGATGCTCTACGATGCCAAGCTGTCGCAGGATTTCGCTGCGCGTTTGCAGGAGGAGGGCGTATTCGTCACGGGGTTCTACTACCCTGTCGTGCCGAAGGGGCAGGCGCGCATCCGCGTGCAGGTCTCGGCGGGACATACCGTCGAACAGCTCGACCGCTGCATCGCCGCCTTCGTCAAGGTGGGCAGGGAACTGAATGTGTTACAATAAGAATAAGGAGGAATTATGTCACAGGTTGTTATCGACGCGATCGATCGGAAAATTCTCAAATATCTGATTACCAATGCGCGTATGCCCTTTCTGGAAATCGCCCGCAAATGCGGCATTTCGGGAGCGGCCATCCACCAGCGCATCAAGAAGCTCGACGAGTCGGGGGTGATCCTCGGCAGCCGGCTGGTGGTCGATCCCAAGATGCTCGGTTTCGACGTCTGCGCCTACATCGGCATCCGCTTGCAGGACGTGTCGATCCTCATGCAGACGGTCGACCGGCTCAAACAGATTCCCGAAATCGTGGAGTGCCATTTCATCACGGGGACGTACAACCTTTTCGTGAAATTGTACTGCGTCGACAACGAGCACCTGATGACGACGCTCTGCGACCGGATTCTGGCCATTCCGGGCATTTCGACCACACAGACCTACATCTCGCTGAACGAAGCGTTCCAGCGTCAGATTTACGTCGATTGCCTCCACGATTGACCGCAGCAAGACGGACGGAAGTTCGGAGCGGACGTTTCGGCGTCCGTTCGGTGTGAAAACACGATCCGACGGGCCGAAATGAAGCGTCATTCCGGCCCGCTTCGTGAAAAAGGATAAACGTATGACGAAGATAAGACTTACCAAGGAGTTCTCGTTCGAGGCGGCGCACCTGCTCGAAGGTTACGACGGTGCGTGCCGCGAAATACACGGCCATTCGTACCGGTTGTTCGTGACCGTGCGAGGCGTTCCGGTCTGCGACGGACGGAATCCCAAGCTGGGCATGGTCATGGATTTCGGGCAGCTCAAACGGATCGTCGGCGAAGAGGTGGTGCAGCGGCTCGACCACGCCTTCGTCATGCGCCGCACGCCTGCCGGCGAGGCGTTTGCGGAAGCGCTCGGCACGCGGTTCGAACGGATCGTGTGCGTCGATTACCAGCCGACGTGCGAGAACATGCTCGCCGACTTCGCCGCCCGCATCGCGCCGCGGCTGCCCGAAGGAGTGGAACTTTATGCGCTCCGACTCCACGAGACGGCCACCTCCTACGCCGAGTGGGTCGCCGACGACAACAACTAACGGTGCCGGCTGCCGGCCGCGCAACCTGTGCCCGACCGGACTGCGGCGCCACAAATCGGATAGTGATGAAAAAACTGTTTCTGGTCGATGCCTACGCACTGATCTATAAATACTATTATGCGTTTCTGACGCGGCCGATGCGCAACCGTACGGGGATGAATACGTCGGTCGTTTTCGGTTTCGTGAAGTTCCTGCGCGACATCCTCAAACGCGAAAATCCCGACCTGCTGGGTGTGGCGTTCGATCCAAAGGGCGGAAGTTTCCGCCGCGAACTCTACCCCGAATACAAGGCCAACCGTCCCGCCACGCCGGAGGACATCGCTCTGTCGATCCCCTATATCAAGCGGATTCTGGATGCGATGTGCGTGCCGGTGCTCGAAGTCGAGGGATTCGAGGCCGACGACGTGATCGGTACCCTGTCGCAGAAGGCTGCCGCCGAAGGGTACGAGGTCTTCATGGTGACGCCCGACAAGGATTACGGGCAGCTCGTGCGCCCCTGCTGCAAGCTCTACAAGCAGAAGGGCGACGGCATCGAGATCGTCGACTGCGACGCCATCCGCGCACATTACGGATTCGACGATCCGACGCTCGTGCGCGACGTGCTGGCGTTGTGGGGCGATGCCTCGGACAATATTCCCGGCGTGCCGGGCATCGGCGAGAAGGGTGCCTGCAAGCTGGTGCAGACGTGGGGAACGGTCGAGAACATTCTCTCCAACGTGGAGCGGATCAAGGGCAGGCAGGGCGAGAGCATCGCCGCGTGGGGCGACAAATTGCTGCTTGCCAAGAGGCTCACGACGATCCGGCTGGACGTGCCGATCGAATTCCGCCCCGAGGAGTTGACGATGTGTCCGCCCAATCTGGACGAACTGCGTGCGCTTTTCGCCGAACTGGATTTCACGATGTTCCTGCGCGATCTGCAAAACGTGGCGCCGCTCGAAGAGAGCGACGGGCCGCGGCAGGACCCGCAGCGTCAGCTGGCCGAGATGGCGCGGGCCAAATCGGCTGCCGCCAAGAAGGCGGCGCTGGTCGGGCAGGGCGATCTCTTCGCACCGGCCGATCCGGCGCCTGCGGCGGCAGCGCCCGTGGCGGACGATGAGGAGGTCGACGAAACGGATGCGCTGCCTGCCGAACCCGAGATGGAGAGTGCGCAGACGACGCCTCACGACTACCGGATCGTCCGCACGGCCGACGAACTGCGCGCGATGATCGCCGAGATACGCCGTTATCCGGAGTTCTGTTTCGATACGGAGACGACTGGTTTCGACCTCTTCAACGACCGCATCGTGGGCATGTCGTTCGCCGTCGTGCCGCACGAGGCCTGGTATGTGCCCTGCGACGAACGTTCGACGCCGGAGTATGCCGGGCTGCTGCGTCCGTTGTTCGAGGACGAAACGATCGCCAAGATCGGCCAGAACATCAAGTTCGATCTGATGGTGCTGCGGCGTATCGGTCTGGCGGTGAGGGGCCCGAAGTACGATACGATGATCCTCCATTACCTGCTCGATCCCGAGTCGCGCCATAACATGAATGCACTGGCGGCCAAGTACCTCAACTATAAGCCGATCGAGATCGAAACGCTCATCGGGCGCGGGCCGCGTCAGCTGACGATGGATCTGGTGGGCGTGGAGCGCGTGGCCGAGTATGCGGCCGAGGACGCCGACGTGACGCTGCGGCTCAAACGGGCGCTGCTTCCCCAGATCGAGGAGGCGGGGCTGCACGATCTCTATTTCGACATCGAGGAGCCGATGATCGAGGTGCTGGCCGACGTCGAGATGGCCGGCGTGCGCATCGACTGCGACGCGCTGGCGCATTACGCCGTGGAACTGAACCGCCGCATGGCGCAGCTCGAAGCCGACATCCGCAGCGAAGCGGGCGAGGCGTCGCTCAACATCAACTCCACGCGGCAGTTGGGCGAGGTGCTTTTCGCCAAAATGCGCATCGCCGAGAAGCCCAAGATGACGCGCACGAAGCAGTTCAGCACCGACGAAGAGTATCTGCAAACATTCGCGCACAAACACCGGATCATCGACCTGATCCTCGAATACCGCGGCGTGAAGAAGCTCCTGTCGACCTATGTCGAGGCACTGCCGCAGCTGGTCAACCGCCGCACGGGGAAGATTCATACCTCGTTCAACCAGGCCGTGACGGCTACCGGACGGTTGTCGTCGACCAATCCCAACTTGCAGAACATTCCGATCCGCGACGAACTGGGCAAGCCCATTCGCCGCGCCTTCATCCCGTCGGACGACGACCATGTGCTGCTGTCGGCCGATTACAGTCAGGTCGAGTTGCGCCTGATGGCGCATCTGAGCGGCGACGAGGCGCTGATCGCGGCATTCGAGCACGGCGAGGACATCCATGCCGCGACGGCCGCGCGGCTCTTCGGCAAACCGATCGATACGGTGACGGGCGACGAGCGGCGCAAGGCCAAGACGGCCAATTTCGGCATCATCTACGGCATCTCGGCCTTCGGGTTGAGCCAACGGCTCGACATTCCGCGCAAGGAGGCCAAAGAGATCATAGAGGGCTATTTCGCCTCCTACCCCAAGGTGAAGGAGTATATGGAGCATGTGGTCGAGCGGGCGCGCGAGGTGGGTTACGTGACGACGATCTTCGGGCGGCGGCGTTACCTGAACGACATCGCGTCGCGCAATGCCGTGGCGCGCGGGCTGGCCGAACGCAATGCCGTCAACGCCCCTATTCAGGGCAGTGCGGCCGACATCATGAAGATCGCGATGGTGCATATCGCCGAAGCGTTCCGTCGCGAAGGAATCCGCTCGCAGATGATTTTGCAGGTGCACGACGAAGTGGTGATCGACACGCTGCGCAGCGAGTTGGACCGCGTGCGCGAAATCGTCACCGAGGCGATGGAGCGGGCGGCGCATCTCAAGGTGAAACTGATCGCCGAATGCGGTGTGGGCGAGAACTGGCTCGACGCACACTGATCCGGCGGCGTACGTCCGGCATCCCCTTCTCCGATAGAAAGCCCCCTGCCGCAATGCTGCGGCAGGGGGCTTTCTATCGGAGAAGGCGCTCCGTCAGCGGACGACGTGCGCCGTCCGTTTGAGCGGTGCGGCTGGTGTTACGGCACGCAGCATGACCGGTGTACTTTGCGTTCCGGCGTCGGCGGTCACGAATCCGAGGTCGCTGATCGGGGAAATGCCGCTGAGCGAGGGCGTGATGCTCTTGCGGAAGACGGGGCCGTAGTGGCCTTCGGCATCCTGCGCCACGGCGAGGATATAGGCCTTCGCGTTCCAAGTGAGGCCGTAGCGGCGCTCTTCTCCGTCGGGGGTTCCCTGTGTGACGAGGTATTGGATCAGCAGGTCGTCGGTGTAGAGTTCCGTGTCGCCCACGTCGGTGACCGTGTAGAGCGTGTACCATTTGGCAGCGTCGGCCGAATGGAGGACCTTGGCGGGGAGGTAGGCTTTGTTGTTGTAATTCTTATAGGTCACGTCGTCGATTGCGTAAAGTTCGCTGCCGTTGTAGTATTTCTCGAATTCGACGGTGGCGGTAGCAGTCGATACGACGGCGGCTTCGGTGGTGAAAGCGGAGCTTACTGCCGGTGTGGCCGTGGCATTGCCTGCGGCGTCGACGCAGGCCGCCCACACGTAGTAGGTCGTGGCGGGTTTGAGCTGCTCATAGTCGAACCACTGGTCGCCGCGCACGCCGATGACCGAAACGACCTCCTCCGGCGTGGTGAAGAAGTCGTCGATCTGACCTTTGATGTAGTCGGCCAGATAGCTCCGGATGCCCTCGGCGTTGCCGCCGTATTTCTTATATTCGGCGTCGGTGACGATGTCCCAGATGTAGCGGACGCTCTTGTCGGAGGGTTCGACCTGAATCGAAGCGCTGCGCGCCGTGACGCCGGAGATGTCGAAGGCGAAGGTGTTGGCCGTGGGATCGCCCTCCGGATCGGTAGTGAACTTGTGTTTGGTCAGTTCGGTCGCAGCCGCTCCGTCGGCATAGCCGAATGCCAGCACATAGTAGTCGGTGCCGGGGACGAGCGTGCCGAAGTCGCCGCTCGACGTAATGGTCGTAGGGCCCGTGTAGGTGAACCATTCGGCCATGGAGCCGTAGAGATTGAGTATCTCGGAGATAATCGCGTCGTCGGTCATCGCATCGCAGACGGCAGCCTCCTTCACCTCGGCGAAGTAGGGGACTTCGGCCGCCAGCGGCGTGATGTCGATGACCGTGTTGTCGAAGCTCTTCTCCTTGACCTCGAAGGTGAAAGCCGCAGGGCCTGCGGGCGGTTCGACGGCGAAGGCTTCGCTCAGGGCGATGTCGCCCGTGAACTCCTTACCGTCGTATCCCGCCACGACGATTTTGTAGGAGGTGACGGGCGTGAGCGTTTCGGCGATAGTGAACTCCTCTGTGCCGGTGTGGAGCCGTTCGTCGAGGTCGTCGAGCGACGCGATCTGCCTGAGCAGCGTGGCGGTGGGGATTCCCAGCAGCGACGCCTCGCTGTGGATGCCGCAGTAGTAGGTCGCCGTTTCGTCGGAGGGCGTGACCTTCACCGCAGCTCCTTGTTCGGAGGTTTCTCCGAGGGTAATAGTGTAAGTTACAGGCTCTTTTACGGGCGGATCACCCCCCCCCTCGGGGTCGGGGTCATTGGTTTCGGAACAGCCGCCCGAAGCGGATAACAGGATTGCGGCCGTGAGAAGCCGGAGCAGAGAAAGTGATTTTTTCATACTGAACATTGAATAAAGGGTGAGAAATGTTCCATAAAGGTAAGAAAAAATATCGGAACGAAAAGAGAGAAATCCCGGAATCGGGCGACTCGGGGATTTCTTGGTTAGGT
>ERZ1673748.2796-NODE-2796-length-12423-cov-5.269567_pt1 | contig 12423 bp, 8 predicted proteins | sample MGYA00580196_ERZ1673748 | MGnify/ENA primary metagenome ERZ1673748 (study PRJEB41218, sample SAMN15661796) | gut metagenome | host: Homo sapiens | place: Canada: London | collected 2015-08-20/2019-03-30 | study: EMG produced TPA metagenomics assembly of...
CAGCGACATCTCATCTCCTTTCCCGCGACGCCTGGCAGACTCTACTCAATGAAGTAGTCAGTAAATAAACAGACCCCAGAAGGCGAACACCAACAGTATGTACAGCATGGTGAAGGCCACCAGCCAGAACAGGATTCGGCCCAGACGGGTGGAGGCCAGTACCGGGTCAGCACCGGTGACGATGTCTCGAACGGATTCGCGACGAGGGGGTATCTGAATCAGGCCGCGGACGGAAGCGACTTCTATCAGATGCATAAAGACGCGGGACCAAGCCCATAGCACCAGCACGGACACCACTTGGATGACCGGCCAGCTCCAATACATGACACCCGGCGTCTCGGTAGGTGCGCTACCCCATGCAAGTTTGACCACGCCCATGATCACCTGCCCGAGTCCGGCGAAGAAGATGAGCAATGTGGCAAGAGTGGTGAGGGTCAAAGTCAGCAGCGCATTGCCGAAACCATGTGCGAAACCGAGTACCACAGGCCGTCCCGGTATCAGCATGCCCGCATGTTTGGCCTCGCGCTTCTCTCGCCGCCATCGGGCATCCGCCGCGATTTTGCGACCCAGCGCCACCAGTGCCAGCACGATGGATGCGAGCAGCAGCAGTACCACCGTGACGTGCAGAATCACACCATATATGGTGCCGACGCGTCTTGCCTTCAAAGCGCCCGGCAGACCGATTGATTGGTACAGATTGGTGCCGGCCACCTTTTCACTGGTCTGCGTGAGTCCGGCGGAAGTGCCGACGGCCCAGTCGATGAGATCGTCCACATAGGCGTCCGCAAACGGGGTGCCCGCTTCGGACTCATCTCCCAAACGCAGCACATGGTTGGCGACCGGGTAGCTGCGCACGGTCACATTCCAGTTATCGGCTTTGTGGGCGTTGTAGAGAATCGCACGCACACCGTCGACCTGCGCCGTCATCACGTCTTTCGAACCGTAAGCCACATAGGTGGGTACGGCGTAGGCGGCGGGTTTGAGTGTGGCGAGGTCGAAATTGTTCAGTCCGAACAGGCCGGTGTCCGCGCTGAACACACGTTGGACGATGGATTGATAGCCTTCGTTCGCGCCAACAAGGGTGAAGTCTTGGGTGACGAAAAATCCCAGCGATTGGCGTGGGCTGAACACCATCGGGCTCAGGAGAATCTGGAAGGCGATGTCCGGATCGTCCTCGAGCAGATACGAGGAGATCCATGTCGATTCGGAGGTGGCATAGATGCCGACCTTGGCCTCGTCTACATCGCTTTGGTCTCGCAGGTATTCGATGACCTGATCATAAGCCTTGGCTGAGGCCGGATAATCGTGGTTGATGTCGGTGGTGTTCCAGACGGGTTTGTCGAGCACTGCGGTCACAAAGCCGGCCGAAGCCATACCGGAGGCCACGTCGCCAAAGGAGTTGTCACAGGTGCCGTATCCGGCACCGTGCATGAACACCACGCCGGGGCGCTTGCCTGATGCGTTCTGAGGTTCCCGAATCAATACCTTGATGGCTTGGACGCCGTCCGCATTGGCCTTGCCCCGAGCACCGGACTCCTTGGTCAGATTGCCGTCGCTGGTCATGTTCAGCGTGATGTATCGCTCGGTGACCTCATACGTGCCTTTTGCCGGCAGCGTTTCTCCGGACGGGTTATCGAAGGTGACTTCGGTATCGTCGGTGAGCGTGGCCATCGACTGGCCGGTGGGTTCGATGTTCCAAGGCACCGTGGTCAGATTGGAAATGGAGACCAGCACGCCAATCAGGATAATGAAGATGGGCAGGCTGACCATCAGCCGGTGGGTGCTGGTCCACGGCTTGGATCGAACAGTCAGGCGATGCTCTTCTTCTTGCGGCACGTGCGCTATTGTAATCTGACCGCGATATTTATGCCGAGGGCCTATTCGGCCGAATCAGTGACCGGGGTGCTGGATTGGGACCACGACCGGGCCGGTGGAATTGACGGGGACTTGACCGTCGGCCTCCATTTGGGCGGCGATATCGTTCGCTATGGTGAGCAGCGTGTCGACGATCTGGTCTTCGGGCACGGTCTTGATGACCTTGCCCTTGATGAAGATCTGGCCCTTGCCATTGCCGGAGGCCACGCCGAGGTCGGCTTCGCGTGCCTCGCCCGGACCGTTGACGATGCAACCCATGACGGCCACTCGGATCGGCGCGGTCACGTCCTTCAGGCCTTCGGTGACGGCGGAGGCGAGCTGGATCACATCCACTTGGGCGCGGCCGCAGCTCGGGCAGGAGATGATGTCGAACTTGCGGGGGCGCAATCCCATGTATTCCAAGAGTTTGCAACCCACCTTGACCTCTTCGGCCGGCGGCGCGGAGAGAGACACGCGAATCGTGTCGCCAATGCCCTCGGCCAAGAGCGCACCGAACGCCAGGCAGGATTTGATGGTGCCTTGCCAAGCAGGGCCGGCCTCGGTGACGCCGAGGTGCAACGGCCAATCGCCCTTGGATGCGAGCAGTCGGTACGTTTCGACCATGGTGATGACGTCATGGTGTTTGACGGAGATCTTGAAATCGTGGAAGCCGACGTCCTCGAACATGTGCGCTTCCTTCAAGGCGGAGGCCACCAGCGCTTCCGGAGTCGGGCCACCGTATTTGGCGTAGAGTTCCTTGTCCAGCGAGCCGGCGTTCACGCCGATACGCAGCGAGATGCCCGCGTCGGTGGCGGCCTTGCAGATGTCCGGGCCGACTTCGTCGAACTTACGGATGTTGCCGGGGTTCACACGCACGGCCGCGCAGCCGGCGTCGATGGCTTGGAACACGTATTTGGACTGGAAGTGGATATCGGCGATGACCGGAATCGGCGATTTGCGGCAGATTTCCGGCAGTGCGTCGGCATCGTCCTGACTCGGCACGGCCACGCGCACGATGTCGCAGCCGGCGGCGGTCAGTTCGGCGATCTGCTGCAACGTGGCAGGTACGTTGGCCGTGAGCGTGTTGGTCATCGACTGCACGGAGATGGGCGCTCCCCCGCCCACCGGCACCGGGCCCACCATGATGCGGCGGGACTTGCGGCGCGGGTGCAAGGGCGATTCGCTGGTCAGGTCGACCGGATCACCGGTTTTGCGGAACGGCTTTTCGATGGGATTTTCCGTATTCAAGGTATTCATCATTGCTTGTTTATCAGGTTGTCGGCGCGTCGGCGGGCTTCAAGCTCAAGCTGGTTCATTTCCTCCACGTCCGTGAACAGCGGGTTACCACGAAGCTCGGCGTCCATCTGGTCCAGCACGGCTTTGACCGTGTCCACGATGCCGAGGTACGGCAGCCGATGATCAAGAAACGCATGCACGGCCTGTTCATTGGCTGCATTGAGCACCGCCGTATGCTTCTCGGAGGCGGCCAGGCAGTGGCGGGCCAGTTGCACGGCGGGGAACGCCTCATCGTCCAACGGCTCAAAGGTCCAAGTTGCGGCTTGCGTCCAGTCGCACGCGGCGGCCACATTGGTCATGCGGTCCGGCGCGGACAGGCCCAGCGCGATAGGCAGACGCATGTCTGGCGGCGAAGCCTGGCAAATCGTGGCGCCGTCCACAAATTCGACCATGGAATGGACGATGGACTGCGGGTGCACGGTCACGTCGATGCGTTCAGGCGGCACGTTGAACAAGCGGGACGCCTCGATGACTTCGAGGCCCTTGTTCATCAGTGTGGAGGAGTTGATGGTGACAACCGGCCCCATGTTCCACGTCGGATGATGCAGCGCCTGCTCGGGAGTGATGTTCTCCATGTCGGCACGTTTCCAGCCGCGGAACGGTCCGCCGGAGGCGGTGACCACAAGCTTGGCGACTTCGGCGTGGGTTCCGGAGCGCAGGGATTGCCAGATGGCGGAATGCTCGGAATCGACCGGGTTGATTTGGTTCTCGCGCACTTGCGCGCTGAACAGCAGATGCCCGCCCGCAACTACGGACTCCTTGTTGGCCAATGCCAGCTGGGAACCGGCCTTGAGCGCCGCGATCGACGGTTCGAGGCCGATGGAGCCGGTGATGCCGTTCAATACGACATTCGCACCGGAGCCGGCCATGGCGATGACCGAATCCGGACCGCCGGTCACGCGGACACCTTGTGCGCCGGCCTGTGCGAGAGCTGCTTGCAGCGCTGGAACCTTGGTCTCATCAAACACCGCGACTTCGGACACATGGAACTGTGCGGCCTGTTGCGCCAGCAGCTCGATATGTGCTCCGCCCGCCGCCAGACCGGTGACGGTAAATCGTTCAGGATGACGCGAGATGACGTCAAGTCCTTGGGTGCCGATGGATCCGGTGGATCCGAGAATGATGACAGTGGAGTTGGAGGCTATGCTCACTGTTCCTTCTTCGTATCGTCATTGTTCAGTGTGGGGAACGACAGGTCGGGGATATCCGAATCGAAGTTACCGCCAAGCGGGAACAGCAGCGGGAACGAATCGCTGGAATCGTGCTTATCCTGTGACGGCTGAGCTGCTTCCGTGTCATGGGAGGCGGCAACGTATTCAGATGATTCCGCAGCCGGACGGGAGATCGTGCTGTCTGCAGGCTGACTATCGGATACGCGAACCGGAATAGAGTTCGTGTTACGATCCGGCTTGCTGGTGGGAGCAAAGGAGACCGGCATGGCAGCGGACGCAGCCTCGTCAGCAGTGCTATTCACAGGCTGTACTGCCGGGGCGGAGGGTGCCGGGGATGAAACCGAACCCGGTACCTCATTCAATTTCAGCGCATTCGGTGCATCAAGGCTGGGCATCTTAGGAGCGAAGGACGGTGCATCCACTGCCGGAAGTTCCTGAGAAACCGCAGCCATGTGGGCGAGAGCGGCCAAAGAGGAATCGTTCTGCACCATATCCACGGGCTGTTCCGCGAACACCGACGGGGTCGATGACGGAGCTGCGGGTTCGTGAGCTGCCTGTGCCGGAGCAAACGAGGGGACGCTGCCAGCGGTCACACCGGAAACCGGCGCGGACGGGGCACTGACGGGAGGCTCAGCCGCAGCAACTGCGGTAGGAGCCACGGAAGGCGTCTCGGAGACGGGCTTCGCCGCAGACTCGTTGGACGCATGCACCGGGTATGCTGCGGGAGCAAAGGAAACCGGCTGTTCCGCATTGGTGCTATTGGTGCTTGTGGAAGCATCGAACGATGCAGGAGCCGGCGCATAGGAGATCGGCGCCGCCGCGGCCGGCGTTGCGGGAGCAACCGGAGCCGGAGCCGTGAACAAGCTCTGCTCGGCCTGATGCAGGGCATCGAATGATTCGTCATGAGCAACGGCAGCCGGAGCAAAACGTTCGTCAGTTGCCGGGCGCTGCGTTCCGGAAGCGAACAACGGTGAGACGCCGTTCGCTTGAACGGTCACGTTCGTGGCGGTCTGGGCAGGAACCGCAGGCTCGCCGGACACGAAATCGGCCACACGGGCATAGGATTCCAAGCGACTCAGCAACTGCACGCAGGCGTTCAGGAAGTAATCGACCTGTCGCTCGTCATAACCTTTCTTGCCCTTGCGCTGGGTGAAGATCACATTGTTGACCGTATTCGCATTGAGATCGGCCAAAGACCGTACATCGTCTTCGGTAACGCCGTCAACGCCCAATGCGGCCGCCGCCTTGTCCACAATCTGGTCGACCAGACGATCCACCTGCTTCTTATCGTACGAAGGCTGCTTGGGCGCTCCGGACTTGAAGCGTTCGCGCTCGTTACGCTCCGCATGGTTCTGGACTTCGTGATACAGCTTCTCGGTCTTCGCCTTCCACGTCACACGCCCATGCTGTGCGATCTCCCATGTGGTCTGCTTATCGACCACGGCACGTTCCAGACGTCCAAGCGCGGCGTCAACCTGTGCGATCACATAGCCGTTCTTGCGCAAATCAAAGGACACGTTCTGAATGTCATGCTGGGTGAGATTCATGCCCTCGCTGTCATACAAAGCATGGGCGCGCTCCAGGAAAGCGTCCACCTGAGCGGGGTCATACCCCCACTTGCGCTTGCCCGCACGTGCGATGCCCGACTTGCCGTCCCCTTCACGAAGTTCCTGCGCCATCGGCTATTCGACCTCCTGCTGGATATAAACACTCTGCCACAACTTTACGTGACTATTGAGACGCATCTGACCAAGAAGACCGAAATTCACGATTTTGTAGCAGTACTGCCGGTTTCCTTCTGCACGCATCTCATTGAGATTTCAGAACCCTTGCCGAAGACCGTCAGGGAATATCGTCACAGCCCATGTCTGTGGAATGAGGGGATTGCATGAAGCGATGAAAAATGAAAGTGGGCAATGAGGGACTCGAACCCCCGACATCCACCGTGTAAAGGTGGCGCTCTAACCAACTGAGCTAATTGCCCGCAAATGACAACAATAGCGTATGGCCAGCACTGCGCGACACGTGGTGTCGCATACGCGTGCCGTAGCGCTCAATCGCGATGACATTCAGTCACGCCCAGCAGCACTACGCAGCACACAACGCCAGTCAACACGCTTAAAGTCAAGCGTATTGATTGAGGCTTATCAGCGACCCTTGCCGAATGCGCGCAGGCGGATGCCGTTCCAGTCCGAGCTGACGGTCAGCGGGGTGGCGGCGTTCATACCGGCGGTCTGTGCGGCGGACTGCACGGTGGATGAGCTGGTGGCACCCGGGCGGCCGGGCTTGGGAGTCAGTATCCACAGCGGGCCGTCATTGCCCAGTACCGCGTAGGCGTCAACGATCGTATCGGACAATTCGTCCTCATCATCGCCGTCACGCCACCATACGATGACGCCGTCCACAGCGGAGTCGTAGTCCTCGTCCACGAGATCCTCGCCCGTGAGCTCTTCAATCTGGGCACGAATGGAATCGTCCACGTCGTCGTCCCAGAGCCACTCCTGGACGATATCGCCGGGCTCGAAACCAAATTCTTCAGCGTTCTGTGATGCCGTTTGATTCACAGGGGACACATTAGCAAGTCTTCGCGAACAAATGCGTTAACGCGGCCGAAAATCGCCGCATTGTGGGCAGACCCATGCGAGTCGTCTCATCAGAAACAACGACTGGCCGCGCGTGTCATGCCTCGCAATGAGGCAAATCGTCGGCCTGCCCCTTGCCGATGGCCACCAACGCCTGATACGCCTCGTCCAGCGTGGCGACCTTGACGTCGCGCAGACCATCCGGCACGCGGCCGGCCACATCCGAACAATTCGACGCGGGGGCCAGGAACCATGTGGCGCCATCGCGCTTGGAGCCAAGCATCTTCAGCTCTATGCCGCCGATTCTGCCGACTTTGCCGTCCTTGTCTATGGTGCCGGTGCCGGCGATGGTCTTGCCGCCGCTCTCGTTGGCGGGGGTGAGTTTGTCGATGAGACCGAGCGTGTACATCATGCCTGCGGACGGCCCGCCGATGCTGTCCACGTGCATCGTCACCTTGGCGTGTTGCAATGCACTGGCGTCAATGCCCAGTTCGTCCGCATGGGCTTTGGCATACGCCAGACCGACGGCACTGGCCGAATCCTGGGAACCGGCCATGTCTTGTTCGACTTTCTTCTGATACTGGTCCGCGCTCTGGCCCACCGGTACCGTGGCCTCACGCGGCATGACCTCCACCTGCGGATTGGACCAACCCCAGACGGCCTGCGCGTTGATGATCGGGTACCCGGGCACGCCGGACGCGTTCACCGTGGTCAGCAGCAGCTTGCCGGAATCCTTATACGTCGTCACGCCGGTACCAGTGATGTCGATAACCGCACCATCCTCAACTTTGCCCAGCACATCCTGGGTGGGTCCGGGCATCTCGATGACGTACGGGCTGGGCAGCAGCAGAATCACCACACCAAGCAACACGGCGAATGCACCGACGAAATGGCGTTTCGGACGAGCGGCCGCATAGGCCCGAGCACGGCTGATTCCACGAGATAGGCGCGAATCATGCTTCACTTCGAACGATGGCATGCGCCCATCTCCCGCTTCCGAATCCGCAGTCGGGCTCTCCTGCTCCTGGACGAGGTCTGGTTCCTGATTCCTGTGGCGTGCAAACATACCCTACAGTGTAAGCGGAGGGCCGAAATCGGCCGAAAACGAACATAAACCGAAAATATTGCTCGGCCACAAGCGAACAGGCCCGGGCAGACCCTACACTTGGGGTAACACACCGCGGCAAAGAAGGATACGCATGGACGACAACGCGATTCACGAGTGGCTGATCAAATGCTTCGGCCCCATTCAGGGCGAGATGGCCTGGCAGCAGATCAGCCAGTTGCCTGAGGAGATCCGTGAACAGCTGATGAGTCAGGACCCCAGCCGACTGCCCAATCCATCCGAAGTCCAGCAGATGATGGCCGCGTTCAGCGCCGGCGGACTCAACACGATGGGCGATATGCAGCGCACTGTCGAGGAAGGGCCGATCAACGTCAAGCTCGCCAAGTCGATTGCCTTGCAGCAGGCCAACGCCTCCGGTTCCGCGTCCAGCGTGTCCGCCGTGGATGGCGAGGCGGCTCGCCGCGCGATGAGTGAGGCGAACCTGTGGCTGGATACCGCCTGCGAGTTCAATCCCGCGCCCGGCGATCCGGATGTGCTGACCCGCGCCGGCTGGGTGGAAGGCACCATCGACCAGTGGGCGAAGTTCGCAGCTCCTGTGGCCGAGTCGATGAACGACGCTTTGGCTTCGGTGATTTCGGAGCGTCTTGGCGGCGCGTTCGGCGATGGCGAGATCGCCGGCATGTTCGCCGGACCGGTGCCGATTCCGATTCCCGACGGCATGAAAGATCCAGCCCAGCTGATGAAGCTGCTGGGCAACACGTCCTTTGCCATGCAGTTGGGGCATGCGGCCGGCAATCTGAGCCATGAAGTGCATGGCAGTTTCGATCAGGGCATCGCATTGCTGAAGAATCCGGCTGGTGGACTGATTGCCCAGAACGCCACCGAATACGCGAGGATGCTGAACGGTGAGACTCCTGCGCCCGAGGCCGATACGGCCGGCACTTCAACCGACTCGGTCAATCCGTTCTCCACATCCACCGACGCTTCCGCCAATCCCATTGGCTTCACTTCGGCCGGCAACAGCGATACTCCGGCAACTGACGGTACCGCCCAAGTCTCCGGCTCCGATGCTTCCGCCGACGCCGCCGCGTTCGAGGCTGCGCTCTCCGGATTCGAGACCACCGAGAAAATTCCCGAATCTGAAGTGCTTTCCTTCCTGGCCCTGCAGGAAATGGCTCACGCCCGCCTGTATGCCTCGGTACCGTGGCTGATGCCGCGTTTCGAGGCGCTCATCGGCAAGTACGCACGCGGCATCTCCATCGATCTGGATGCGATGGAGGAACAGCTGCGTGACGCCACGTCGATGGATCCGGAGTCGATTTCCGGCGCGGTGAATCTCACCAAGGTCGGCATCCCCGACACTCCCGAACAGCGCGAGGCGCTGGCTTCGCTGGAATCGCTGCTGGCGATGGTCGAGGGCTGGGTGGATTGCGTGGTGTGGCGCGCCGGTATGGCCCATCTGCCTCATATCGAACAGTTGCGTGAGATGATGCGCCGCGAGCGCGCGATGGGTGGCCCCGCCGAGCGTACGTTCGAAAGTCTGCTCGGTTTGCAGCTGCGCCCCAAGCGCATGCGCGAGGCCGCCGGATTGTGGGAGATGATCACCGCCGCCGAAGGCCCTGAAGGCCGTGACGCCAAGTGGTCGCATCCCGATCTGCTGCCTTCGCTGCCTAGCGACAAGCCCGCGGATGGCGCGTCTCCGTCATCCGACGCCCCTTCAGGCTCCTCTTCCGATGCCAACGGTTCCGCCTCCCACCCTGCCGCAGATGGCAAGACCGGCGATATCGATTGGGATGCCGAACTGTCCAAGCTTCTCGGCGAAGACGGAGAAGATGGCGGCAACGGCAACTCGGAGGATACGCAGGCATAGTCAACCGTCCTTCAGCCAATTCCCGTTCCTGAACGTTCAGGAACATTCACATTCATTACCGGCGCCCGTCACAAAAATCGTGATGGGCGTCTGTGTTGCGCTCCATAACCATCCTTGGTCCGCGCATACGACAAATGCAGCGAATCCTCAGCTCGGGTGATGCCCACATACATAAGCCGGCGTTCCTCTTCCAGCGCATCCCCCGTTTCCGGCGAACCGTACGGCAAGAGCCCTTCCGAACAGCCGATCAGAAACACGTGCTTGAATTCCAGACCCTTGGATGCGTGAATCGTGGAAATCGTAACGCCGGGATCGTCGTTTGCGGCAAGTCCGGTGGCGTCCAAACCCATCGCCTCCAATAGCGCACGTTTGGACGCGGCATCGTCGGCGAGCGCGGATGATTGCCATCCCGAATCCTTACGAACGCGGTATTTCAGTCTTGCAGCGCGCAAAGTGGCACCGAATACCGGCTGTTGGGCGTTGATGCGGGTGAGAATCGCGCAATCGGACGGCTTGGCCCCGTTGGCGACCAACCGGGCGATGCGTGCCGCCACGCCCTGCGCCTCTTCCATATCGCTCTCATAAGCGGTTCGGGTAACGCGCGGGCCGGATTCGCGGGCGGAAACCAGTTTCAGGTAATCCTCACGGTTCGGCGCGGCCGCAAGCACCCGGTTGGCGAGGTTCACGACTTCCGGCGTCGAACGATAGTCGGTGTTGAGATTGACATCGGCGGCGAGCGGCCCGAATTCATCGGCGAAACGCAGCAGATCCCAGCTGGAGGCACCGGCAAACGAGTAGATGGTCTGGGCCGGATCGCCCACGACGCATACGTTGCGGTTCATTGCGCTCTTGCCGTCAGGTCCTCCCCCGCCCAGCCACAGGGTCAGTAGCCTGTGTTGCAGGGGCGAGACGTCCTGATACTCGTCGACGGTGAGCCAGCCGATGGTGGAACGAATTTGGGCGGCGGCTTCGGGAAAACCATCCATGATATGGCATACGAGCAGCAGAATATCGTCAAAATCGATTTCGCCACGCGAGGTCTTTTCCTGCTCGTAGGCGCTGTAGACGTCGGCGAACCGAGCGGTGTCGAGTCCGGCGGGCGGCTGCCGATGGGCGATGGCACAGGCCCGGGCATAATCTTCCACCGCCACCAACGAGATTTTGGCCCAATTGATTTCGGCGAGCACATCGCGAACGGTCAGCGGATCGGCATCGGTACGTGCGGTGGCGCGGATGATCGCGCGGGAGACGACGTCACGCTGATCTTCGATCACATGCGGGAATGGAGCCTCGCATATATCCGCCCAGACGCTGTTGAGCTGATGCAATGCCGCTGAGTGGAAGGTCGCGGCCGTGACTCCGGCAGTTCCCGCACCCGAACCGGAACGTCCGGCACCTTCCCCTACGCCGAGCTGGCCCAACCGTGCGCGCATTTCCGCCGCCGCTTTTACCGAAAAGGTGACGGCAAGCACCCGCTCCGGCTTCCATGCCCCGGTGGCGCAGGCATAGGCGATCCGCCGCGTGACCGTGCGTGTTTTACCGGCACCTGCGCCGGCGATAATGCGCACCGGCCCTTGCAACGTAGTCGCGGCGGTACGCTGCCGCTCATCGAGCCCCTCAAGAATCCCCTGCGCCTGTTCCATGCGTCCATTGTGGCACGATTCGCGCTCACGGCACGACTCACGCCTATGGCTGAATCGGGCTCACGACAAAACATCGCCAGAATCATGCGTTTTGCGTGTCATTCTGGGGTGCGAATCGCCACGGATGTATTAGTGTGGAAGGGTGATGAAACGTAGCGATTATATGTTGGCGGCACTCGCCTCAGCCGTCCTGCCGAATCTGGGGGTGGCCGGCGTACGCGAGAACGTGCAGGCCAGCGCAACCGACGAGGCCAAAGGCATCGATCAGACCGTGATCCAAGATGCCTCGGGCAAGTTGTACGACGTATACGCCACTGACAGCAAGGAAGGGCGTACACGTCTGATCCGCCGTGTGAAAGCGGCGCAGACACTGGCAGCCGCGCGCGAGCTTGGTGGCCTCGGCTTCGATATGGACCGTGTGATCGCATTCGTCCCGGGAGACGTTTCCCAACCCGGCCAGACGGCCACCGCACAGGCCGTGGGGCAGCAGGCCCAGGCGGAGTCCACACCGCTGACCCCGCGTAAGCCCGGTCCCACAGGCGAGACGACCGTGATGATCGCCGTCCACCGTGATGGTCAGGCACGTCCTCTCGACCTGTTGACATTGGATGACTGCGCGGCCGTCGGCACCTCCATCGGAGCCATTCATCGTCTGCCTTCGACTTTTCTGGCCAATGCCAAATATCCGGTAGTCACCACCGGTCAGATTCGTTCGCAGCTGACCGCCTGGATTCGCCGCTTACGCTCCGCCGGCCATGTTCCCCAAGAAATCACCGACAGCTGGGCGCGCATCATGGACACCGAGGGATTGTGGTCGTTCTCCACCTGCACGGTTCACGGCGGATTCTCCGACGGCGACTTCCTGTTCTCCGGTTCCACCATCACCACGGTGACCAACTGGCAGGATATGCAGGTCAATGATCCGGCACGAGACCTTGCC
>ERZ1673748.2804-NODE-2804-length-12389-cov-5.228069_pt1 | contig 12389 bp, 10 predicted proteins | sample MGYA00580196_ERZ1673748 | MGnify/ENA primary metagenome ERZ1673748 (study PRJEB41218, sample SAMN15661796) | gut metagenome | host: Homo sapiens | place: Canada: London | collected 2015-08-20/2019-03-30 | study: EMG produced TPA metagenomics assembly of...
GGGGTGTCAGCATTATCTGTCTGATATCCGGACTGATCCTGGGTGTGATCAAATTATAGACATTATCAATTATATTGTTATTCCTCATAAAGTTTTACCATTGCAGGACTTAAGGGTATTGGTTCTGCAAAAAGGGATCGGTCTGGATGGGCCGGTCCCTTCTCTCCGTGTTTTGTGGGTTTAATGCATCAGGCTGCGGTTACCAGGTCTTTCTCGTGGACTGAGAGGCCACAATGAAGCAAAAAATAGTGCAATGAAGCAATTAATAATGTATCACATTCTCCTCATTTCTTATCCGTGCAATCACATCCTTTGCCCCTTCACTTTCAAAATACCGCAGCGTACTTTCCGGCACGAGTTTCTTCAATGTATTCATATCATTATCCTTAATCGCCTGCCGTACAGTAGAAGCGCTGATGGCTTTTTCACCATCAGTTTTTCTTGGAACGATCACGCATTCAATGCCGTTTCCCGGTAGTTTTTCTGACATGATATTATTATAGATTCCAGTAACCAGACTGGTTGGTTCTTCGCCGACGTAGCGGCGGTTGATGCCGAGTGTCCGTGCGATTTCGGTGAAGACGGTCAGATCCAGCATAGCATGGCTTTCGATGACTGCATTTTCATCTTTCTGGAAATAGCTCGGGAAGGTTGCATTACTGATGATGTACGGGCCGCTGTCGTGATAGCAGATGTTATCAAGATGTGCGGTCCCTTCCATTACGAGCTGTTTTCGAACCTTGAACGGAACAAGGCTTGCATCTTCGCTTACGATGAAAAGATGCAGCAGGTCATTTTCGCGGGCTGCTTTTTCTACTAGATACTGATGACCGAGAGTGAACGGATTGGCGTTCATGACCAGGGCGGCAACCTTACGGTTTGTAGCAGATGTGCTTTCTGTAAGAGTCTGAAGTTGCAGGGCAGAAGAATCTTTCAGTTTCTTCAGATAATTTTTAAACCCTGTCCGTCTGTTTTCCATGAACACGATCTGTCCGTCAATTCTTGCTATTTCATAGAATCCGAGATCGCCGAAGAATTTGGCCGAAGAACATTTCGTATAGAGGAACAGGTGTGTATTTCCGCGGTTAAATTGTACTTCGATCAGATGTGAGATGATCTGGTTCATAAGTCCTTCGCCCTGATGGTCGGAACCTACGGCAAGACAGCGCAGTGTATTGCCGAAGCAGCTTCCGGTGGCGATGATATTCATCTCATCATCGTACATGCCGCACGTATAATCAAGGTTGGTATCCAGGCGGATTTCCTCAGCCTGAAGAAGAGCGGTGACACCCTGAATTGCAGTTTTATCAGAGTGTGAAATCTGTGAAATATAGTAATCAGACATAATGTTTCCTTTCTGTATGTATAGAGGTGATTTCGTGTGGATGATATGCTGCTTCTAGTGTAACATATAGCATAGGCAGCATAGCCAATAAAATATTAGAATTATCATATAATAAAAAGATAATGCGGGAAAGTTTTCTTAATAAATTATAAGAAAAATCTTTCCCGCTGTTCAGCTTCTGGGTGTAGAATATAGCTTAAATATAAAAGAAGACAGAAGTCAGGTAAAAGAACAGGTATAATCGAAACCGTTCTTATGAGAAATTCTGCATAAAGCATACGCAAAAAGGAGAGAAAGAAGAAAAAATATAAGAACTTCTAAGACGGGTATTACAAACTGTTATTACATTTTACAATAATTTTGTTGACTTATAGAAAATCCATGATATGATTCAAATGTTGGATTTAGAAAATGGAAATTTTATGAATAGAACAAGGGGTAAAAAAAGATGGATTATAACAAGATTGTACAGGGAATCCTGGACATCGGAGAAGCGATGCTTCAAAGTGGTGCAGAGAATTTCCGACTGGAAGACAGCTTTTACCGCATGTGCAGAAGCTATGGATTTAAGAGATCGGATGTATTTGTCATTCCGAGTAATATACAGGTGACGGTAGAGACACCGGAAGGTGAGATCATTACACAGATCCGGCATATCGAGTCATCAGAACCGAATTTTGATCAGCTGGATTACCTGAACAATCTGTGCAGATATGTCTGTCAGCATACACCGGATGAAAAAGAGATGCGAGAGAAATATCTCGAAGTCATCAATCGTGAACCGCAGAAGCGAATTACAAGATATGCAGCAGGAATCATGGGTGGAACCGGATTTGCGGTATTCTTCGGCTGTAACGTCTGGGATGCGATTGTTGCATTGATCGTATCGGTGATGATCGTGGCCGTCGGTGACTGGCTGGCAAAGCGTGAAAGCAACTTAATGGTTTATAATGCTATTCTTTCGTTTATATCAGAAGTGATCATTATAGTGGCATTGAAGATGGGAGTTGCAGATCATCCGGACCGTATTATGATCGGTATCGTTATGCTGCTGATCAGTGGACTGGGCACGACGAATGGAATCCGTGATCTCCTTCAGAGGGATTTTATCTCTGGATTTATTAATATCATGAACTCGTTCCTTGGAGCTGCCGGAATCGCATTCGGAATCGGTCTTGCGATTATGTTGTTCCATGAAGGATATTCCGATCATTTTATCCTGAATCACAGTGTACCGATCCAGCTGATCTCCTGTACGGTTGCATGTACGGGATTTGCTTTCTGGTTTAAGATCAGAGGAAAGCAGGTATGGTATAACAGTATCGGAGCATTCTTTACCTGGGCAATCTATGTTGTGGTATTTGCACTGAAGCCAAGCAATTTCCTGGCAACGATGATCGCAGCAGTATTCGTTGCATTTTACGCATTTATCATGTCCAGAGTGAATAAGGCACCTTCAACGATCTTCCTGACAGCATCGGTATTCCCGCTGATTCCGGGACCGAATCTGTACTATGTAATGTATGGATGTGTCAGTCAGGATCCACAACTGGCATTCGATGAGACGATTGTTCTGATGGCAACCTGTCTTGCAATTGCATTCGGATTTATCATCGTAGATGTGGCATCCAGAAGTATTATGTATGCACTGAAGAGAGAATATCATATCGGTAAGAGTGCATTGAATCTTCCTCTGATCGGTGGAAAGAAATAATTATAGAAATAAGCAGAGAGTCTGAGAGTATGCTGGAAGAGAAGCAATCTTTTCCTGTATATTCTCAGATTTTTTAGACCATAGTATGCAAGAGAAACTGCCAGTGGCAGGAACTGCAGATACGAAAAGCTACGGGAAAAGATGCAGGAAAATACGCCGGTACAGATGTATCACAGACACAAATAATTTTCAGGAATCTGTGTCCCTTTGCTATATTAAAATGAAAAAGTGTGTGTTAAACTGAGCTTATACAGAACGTACTACAACTATTGAAAATAAAGAAAAATAGGGAAATATAAATGGAAACAAACGTGTAAAACATGAAATTATAAAAGGACAGCTGCCTATGAATTATGAAAAATTAGTACAGGGAATCTTGAATATAGGAGAAGCAATGTTACAGTGCGGGGCAGAAATCTTCCGCGTGGAAGACAGTCTGTATCGTATGTATAAGAGTTATGGTTTTATGACATATGATGTATATGTGATTCCGAGCAATATCCAGGTGACGGTGGAGGCACCGGAAGGTGAGATCATTACACAGATCCGGCATATAGAGTCTACAGGGGCAGATTATGATAAATTGAATTATCTGAATGCCATGTCGCGGTATGTCTGTTCACATAATCCGGATGAAAAAGAACTGGTCCGGCGCTTTAAGAAAGTAATGGCGCGGCCGGATCAGAGTGAACTGATCACAGGGCTTGCACAGATTACAGGGGGAACGGCGTTTGCTGTATTCTTCGGATGTGATCTGCAGGATGCAGTTGTTGCATTAATCGTCTGTCTGATGATCGTTCTGGTAGGCAGATGGCTTAGCAGGCGGGAAGGTAACCCGATGATCTATAATCTGATCTTGGCATTCTTATCAGAGGTTGTGATCGTAACAGCTGTCCGGAGCGGGCTGGGACATCATCCGGACCGTATCATGATCGGAATTGTCATGCTGTTAGTCAGTGCACTTGGTGCGATCAACGGAATGCGGGATGTGATGCAGAGGAACTTTATCTCGGGTTCACTGGAAGTGATGAATTCGATGCTCGGTGCATTTGGTATCGCATTCGGTATTGCCCTTGCAATGATGCTGATGGGAAATATATCGGCGGAAGGATTCGATGTGAATAATAATACAGTGATCCAGCTGATTTCTTGTACGATAGGATGTACCGGTTATGCAAGCTGGTTCAAGATACGGGGAAAGAAGATCCTGTATTCCAGTGTCGGAGCTTTCCTGACATGGGGAATCTATTTACTGGTGTATGCGTGGTATCCGGATGATTTCTTTGCGGTAGTAGTTGCATCCTGCTTTGTGGCGGGCTATGCATTTGTCATGTCGAGAGTCAATCATGCGCCGTCCACCGTCTTCCTGACAGCATCCGTCTTTCCGTTGATGCCGGGAGCGAGATTGTATTATCTGATGTATGGCGTAGTCAGCAGGAACTTTTCACTGGCAGCAGAGCATGCACTTGTACTGTTGGAAACATGCCTTGGGATTGCGTTTGGATTCATCATTGTGGATGTGATTTCAAGAAGCATTATGCGGGCGCTGGGAAGAGAATATCATATGGGGAAAGAATCTACGGTTATTAAAAAAGAGAAAAAATAATGGCTGTGTTACGATGATCCGGATGAATTTTCCGGATTGACAATTTTGCGTCCTTATAATATAGTAAGAGTCAAAGAGAAGATCTGATGACTGACGGATAATGTGGAGTACCACAGGGGAATCAGATACTTGGTAAGAGCCGACCGTCTGGGCAGCATTTATCCCGAAGAGGATGAGTGTTGTCCTTTTTTTACACCGCCCGGTATCGGAAGAGTTGGAAGCAGTGTATCAAAAGGACTGGAAATGCAGAAAGACAACATACGATCAGGAGGAATGAATGATGAAAACAGATATTGAGATCGCACAGGAGTGTACTATGGAGCCTATCACAGAGGTAGCAGAAAGAGCAGGAATTCCAGAAGAATATCTGGAACAGTATGGAAAATATAAAGCAAAGATTGATTATAATTTCTTAAAGAAATCCGATAAAAAAGACGGAAAACTGATTCTTGTGACGGCAATCAATCCGACACCTGCCGGAGAAGGAAAGACAACAACAACCGTAGGTCTTGCAGATGCACTTCAGAGAATGGGTAAGAAACCTGTGGTAGCACTGCGTGAGCCATCTCTCGGACCGGTATTCGGTATGAAGGGTGGAGCAGCTGGCGGCGGATATGCACAGGTTGTACCGATGGAAGATATCAACCTTCATTTCACAGGAGATTTTCATGCGATCGGAGCTGCGAACAACTTACTGGCAGCCATGATCGACAATCACATTTATCAGGGAAATGATTTGAATATTGATCCGAGAAAGATCGTATGGAAGAGATGTGTCGATATGAATGACCGTCAGCTCCGTTTCATCACAGACGGACTTGGCGGAAGAGTCAATGGTGTGCCGAGAGAAGACGGATATGATATCACTGTCGCTTCTGAGATCATGGCGATCCTGTGTCTGTCAAAGGATATCGCAGATCTGAAAGAAAGACTTGGAAAGATCATCGTAGGTTACACTTATGGCAAGATCGCAGAGCAGAAACCGGTTACCGCACATGATCTGCATGCAGAGGGAGCGATGTGTGCGCTGTTAAAGGATGCTCTGAAACCGAACCTTGTTCAGACACTGGAGCATGCACCTGCAATCGTACACGGTGGACCATTTGCCAATATCGCACATGGATGTAACTCACTGACAGCAACAAGAATGGCAATGAAGCTTGCAGACTATGCGATTACAGAGGCCGGATTCGGAGAGGACTTAGGAGCTGAGAAATTCCTGGATATCAAGTGCCGTATGGCTGGCATCAAACCGGATGCAGTAGTCATTGTAGCAACGGTAAGAGCACTGAAGTATAATGGAGGCGTTGCAAAACCGGATCTGAATGAAGAGAATCTGGAAGCACTGGAAAAAGGTATTCCAAACTTGATGAAGCATGTCAGCAATATTAAGAATGTATACGGTCTTCCATGTGTGGTTGCGATCAATGCATTCCCGACAGATACCAAAGCAGAACTGGATCTGGTAGAAGAAAAATGTAAAGAAGTCGGAGTCAATGTTGCACTGTCCGAAGTATGGGCAAAAGGCGGCGAAGGCGGCCTGAAGCTTGCAGAAGAAGTGGTACGTCTGTGTGATGAGCCGAGTGATTTCCACTATGCTTATGAACTGGAAGGAACGATCGAAGATAAACTGAACCAGATCGTACAGAAAATCTATGGTGGAAATAAAGTGGTTCTTACCGCAGCAGCCCAGAAGCAGGCAAAACAACTGACAGATCTTGGATTTGGCAATGCACCGATCTGTATGGCGAAGACACAGTACAGTCTGACAGACGATCCGAAGAAACTGGGAGCACCGACAGACTTTGACATTACAGTACGTAACCTGAAAATCTCCGCAGGTGCCGGATTTATCGTAGCTCTGACAGGAGATATCATGACTATGCCTGGACTTCCGAAAGTTCCGGCAGCTGAGAGAATCGATGTAGATGATGAAGGAAGAATTACAGGATTATTCTAATTGTAAATGTAGTTAAAAGTAAAAATCCGGCGGCTTTTTGTGAGGCTTGCCGGATTTTTCTATTGCCATGCATGTGTTGTGACAAGATTTTACATAAGATTTACGGGATTTTGAAAAACAGCAGGAGAATATGTGCTAGAATTCCAAGTTAGTGTTATAATGCAAGAAGTAAAACAGGATGAACAAACGAGGATGGTGAAGGCATGAGATACGTATTAGGAGAAACGCTGCAGGAATATCAGGAAGAAATCATGGAGAAGGACAGACCATCGGTATTTCTGGCGACATCGCAGACTGCCAGAGACTGTCTGGAACAGGTCGGCATGCAGTATGAAGGAGAGATCAATCTGAAAGATGTAGGATTTTGTAAGATGGAGACTCAGCAGGAATGTCTTGCGGGTTCTCTTTGTATTCCAAAGCTTCTGGATATTCTGGGAGAACGATACAAGATCTTATTTTTTATTAACCGTCATCATATCGTGATTGTGGACGATGATGAATTTTCTTACCGTCTGATCCGCAGAATTAAGAGGAAGAAGACGAGACAGGGAGAATCGAAAGAAAAATTCATTTATAATTTTATGCTGGAATTCATAAGCCGGGATCTGGAACTTCTGGGACATTATGAGAAACGGATCATGGATCTGGAAGAAGGTGTCATGGACGGAAAGATCCAGGGATTCCAGAATGCGATCATGCCGATCCGACGTGAACTTTTGACACTCCGCAGTTATTATGATGAGATCATGGACATGGGAAAACAGCTCGAAGAGAATGAAAATGGTTTCTTTGCCAAGAAACAGGTGAAATATTTCGGTGTTATCTCGGACCGTGCAGACAGACTGATGAGTAAAGCATCGCAGCTTCTGGAATATGCCCAGCAGGTAAGGGATGCTTATAAGGCGCAGGTAGATGCCCAGCAGAATAACAACATGCAGTTCCTGACCGTAATATCAACGATTTTCTTCCCGCTTACACTCATCACCAGCTGGTATGGAATGAATTTCCATAATATGCCGGAACTAAAGCACGGATATCCGGGAGTGATCATCTTAAGCGTTGTGGTTATGATTACCTGTATTATTATATTTAAGAGAAAGAAAATGTTATGATAATGTAAAATGTGATTTGAAAAGGAGGAGCTCTATGCGTCAATGCCCGAATTGCAAGACTAACAATCCAGACGATGCCAGATTCTGTAATTATTGCGGAATACGGCTTCCCGAATCAAAAGAGGAAACATTATACAGTGACCTGGATGAGCTTGAAGAAGCCCCGAAGACAGAATTTTCCGATCAGGAGATCGAAGAAGAATCAGAAAAAGTAATTGATGAAGCGAAGAAGTTATTTAATCCTGATGAGAAAGAAGAAAAAAAAGAAGAAAGAAAAGAAGATGAGGATACAGACACAGAGCAGGAACAGCTGAAAAAACAGCTTACAATTCCCGAGAACCTGGACCGGATGATAGAAGAAGTTACAAGACAGGAACTGGAGCAGGAATTTCACCGGAAGATCAAGTTAAAAGAAGGATCCGGTAAAGAACAGAGTCATTTGGATGAAACTGAAGGTGTCAGTGAGCCGACGCTTATGATCGGAGAGAAGACAGAGGAAGAGGCGGATGAGCCGACACGGATGTTTACCGGTGATATCGGAGATTTTATAAAAAAGAAAAGAGAATATGAAGATGTCCCGGAAGAAGATGCATATGAAGAGATCCTTCAGTCATGGGAAAGAAAACGCAAAGAAAAAAAGATAAAACGTGAGCGTGAAGGGAAGGATCCAAGCCGTATACTGAAGTTTATCAAAGAGAAGCATTCCTGGTCAGATCTGACAGCGAAGCAGAAGAAGGCTGTGAAAAGAATTGTGGCAGGAGCCGCTGTATTTGCGGCATTTTGCATTTTTGAAAGTTACTATGGACGTCCGGAAGCAGTGGCGGAACGTTACTGTAAGGCTTATGTAAAGGAAGACTGGAAAAAGACGGGACATCTGTCTGATCTTCCGAAGAATGGATATGCAACACAGGATGAATATGCAACATATATGAAGAAGAATGCCGTTACCGATGTAGAGGATTATCAGATAAAAGAGACGAAGGAAAATCGCCAGATAAAGATAGAGTCCGGAGGAAAACAAAGAGCATTTACGGTCGAATACAAGACGAAAACTCAAGGTAAGAACAAAGAAACCGTTGTTCTGCAAAAGCAAAAGAGACAAAGACTGCTGTTATTTGCGAACTGGAAGGTATCTTCGGATAAGATGATCGCAAATGATTTTAACCTTTATATTCCAGCTGGATCGACGGCCTGGATCGATGGAACGAAGCTTACAAAAAACGATAAGATAAAAGATGATTCCGATGGCCTGGATCAATATAAAATATCGTTGTTTGAAGGAGATCATAAGATAAGGATAGACGTTCCGTGGTTTAAGACGTATAAATCAGAATTCAAAGCATCCGATAAGGGAAGTACAACAATCTCTAAAATGAAAGTATCACAAAGCGGGAAAAAGAAGCTGGATAAGAAAATGAAAGAAATTCTGAATAGTTATATCAAAGCTGCAAAAGAAGAAAAATCATTCTCACAAATATCAGGGTTATTTGAAAAGAATTCAAAATATGAAAAAGAGAATAAAGAATTCTATGATGATCTGAAAGAACAGTTAAGTTCAAAAGATGGTTATAAAGCGGATCAGATAACAACTGATAATTATGAAGGAAAATATGTGATCAGTGGTGTGACCGGAGTTGTGAGAGGAACGTTGTCTTATGATTATAAAGTAACATATCAGAAAGAAGATGTTACAGTTGGCAATATGAACGGAACGGTGGATGGAAGTTCGCAGATGAGTGCCGAATTCGTTTATAAAGACGGAAACTATCAGCTTCGTACAGTGAATCCGGGAAGTATCTGGTACAGGAAATCGCAATAAATGGTTTGGCAGTTACGGATAAAGTGTTTTAATAAATAAATTTTCGCGAAAATAATATAGGAAAAGGCTTGCTTTTTAGGCCTGGATATGATACGATATTCGGGCGAATGGAAGTAGGCTTTTTTTTTATGCCTAAAATCGGGCAGCATCGCAAGCTGCCACGAAACACGTTAACTAAGATTATAAAGCGAGGTGGAAGTTGTGCGTACAAGAATCACATTGGAGTGTACAGAATGCAAGCAGCGTAACTACAACATGACAAAGGATAAGAAATCTCATCCGGAACGTATGGAAACCAAGAAGTACTGCAGATTCTGTAAGAAACACACATTGCACAAAGAGACAAAATAATCGCCGCAAGAAGGAGTGAATGTCGATGAGTAGTAAGAAAACTCAGAAGGAGAGCTGGTTCAAGGGTCTTGACAGAGAATTCAAGAAGATCGTGTGGCCAGACAAGATGACAGTTGCAAAAGAGACGGCAGCGGTTGTTTCTGTATCCGTGGTCCTGGGAACGATTATCGCACTTGTAGATTTTTTCGCCCAGTACGGAGTAGATTTATTAATTAAATAACTCAAAACGGACAAGAAAGGTGAGATTATGTCAGAGGCAAAATGGTACGTAGTTCATACCTATTCAGGGTACGAGAACAAAGTAAAAGCCAACATTGATAAGACAATCGAGAACAGACATCTTGAGGATCAGATCCTTGAAGTAAGAGTACCGCTGGAAGACGTTGTTGAGATGAAGAACGGTGTCCAGAAAGTATCTCAGAAAAAGATGTTTCCAGGCTATGTGTTGATACACATGATTATGAACGATGATACATGGTACGTTGTTCGTAATACAAGAGGTGTGACAGGATTTGTCGGACCTGGATCTAAGCCGGTGCCGCTTACAGATGCGGAGATGGCTCCTCTGGGAATCCAGAGAGAGGAAGTAGTCATGGACTACGAGGAGGGCGACACAGTCCAGGTAATCGCTGGAGCATGGGCGGATACGGTTGGTGTAATCCAGTCTATCAACATGCAGAAGCAGAGCCTTACTATTAATGTTGAGCTCTTCGGCCGCGAGACCCCGGTTGAAATTGGTTTCGCAGAAGTTAAGAAAATGTAACAGTAAGTGGGAGGGGCGTTATATGTTCCCCGCCATCACCACAAGGAGGTAATTGAAATGGCAAAAAAAGTAGAAGGTTATATTAAATTACAGATCCCAGCCGGCAAAGCTACTCCGGCACCACCGGTTGGACCTGCTCTTGGTCAGCACGGTGTAAACATCGTTGAATTTACAAAACAGTTCAACGCTAAGACAGCAGATCAGGGAGACATGATCATCCCTGTAGTTATCACAGTTTACAATGACAGAAGTTTCAGCTTCATCACAAAGACACCACCGGCAGCAGTTCTGATCAAAAAGGCCTGCAACATCAAATCTGGTTCAGGTGTACCTAACAAAACAAAGGTTGCTACAATCACAAAAGCTCAGGTAGAGGAAATCGCTAAGACAAAGATGCCTGACCTGAACGCTGCTACAATCGAGAGCGCTATGAGCATGGTAGAAGGTACATGCCGCTCTATGGGTGTAACTGTAACAGAATAATTGATGAAGATTAATGTGGGAGGGTTATCCCGCCAATACCACTAGGAGGTTTATAGAATGAAAAGAGGAAAGAAATACGTTGAAGCTGCGAAGACAATCGACAGAGGAACACTCTACGATGTAGCAGACGCAGTATCATTAGTTAAAAAGACTGCAACAGCAAAATTCGATGAGACTATTGAAGCTCATATCAGAACTGGATGTGACGGACGTCACGCTGACCAGCAGATTCGTGGAGCAGTAGTTCTGCCACACGGAACTGGTAAAAAGGTTCGTATCCTTGTATTTGCAAAAGACGCTAAAGCAGAAGAAGCTAAAGCAGCCGGAGCAGATTTCGTAGGAGGAGAAGAACTCATTCCTAAGATCCAGAATGAAAACTGGTTTGAATTCGATGTAGTAGTAGCTACACCAGACATGATGGGTGTTGTTGGACGTCTCGGACGTGTACTCGGACCTAAGGGATTAATGCCAAACCCGAAGGCTGGTACAGTAACAATGGACGTTACAAAAGCTATCCAGGAAATCAAAGCTGGTAAGATCGAGTACAGACTTGATAAGACAAACATTATCCATGTGCCAGTAGGTAAAGCAAGCTTTACTGAAGAACAGCTTACAGACAACTTCCAGACGCTTATTGATGCGATTAACAAAGTAAGACCTGCAGCAGTTAAGGGACAGTACCTTAAGAGCGTAACTCTTACTTCTACAATGGGACCTGGTGTAAAGATCAACCCAATGAAGCTTGTTTAATCCGCAAGATAATAATGAATAAAGAACTCTGTATACAGATGTGATGCTGTATACAGAGTTTTTTTATACCTGAATATGTTAGAAAAGTTGCCGGTGGTATGTTTCGCAGATGTGTATGATAGTACATAAGAGAGTGGTCATGAATTGACAAATTGGGTGGTACCGCAGAAGTTTTAGAATATTTTAGGATGATATTAAGCTTTTGTCCCTTTAGAGGGACAGAAGCTTTTTTGGTGGAAAAATACAATCCGTTCCAACACTTCCATACACAGCCAGCAAGATAATCAGAACTTAAAGGAGGAATCATATCTATGTATCCAGAATGTGAAGAAATCATGAGGCTTGCACCGGACTACCACATAATTCCGGTATGCAAAGAGATTTATGCAGATGTTATCACACCGATCACGCCTCTTCGCAAGATTGCGGCGATGAGTAAAAGATACTATCTGTTGGAAAGTGTAGAGGGCGGAGAAAAATGGCGGC
>ERZ1673748.2819-NODE-2819-length-12324-cov-6.340615_pt1 | contig 12324 bp, 9 predicted proteins | sample MGYA00580196_ERZ1673748 | MGnify/ENA primary metagenome ERZ1673748 (study PRJEB41218, sample SAMN15661796) | gut metagenome | host: Homo sapiens | place: Canada: London | collected 2015-08-20/2019-03-30 | study: EMG produced TPA metagenomics assembly of...
TCCTGCGCTACCGGCTCAAGACCGTGGGCAAGTTCAAGGTGTACTGCACCCAGTCCACCTTCTACATGGAGCCGGAGGAAGAGGACGTGGACATGGACCTGGCCTTCGACCGGGTGAGCAAGGTGTTCGGTCTGGCGTCCCTCAGCCGCGCCGTGGTCTGCGACAAGGACTTTGACACCATCTGCCAGACCGCCGAGGAGTACCTCGGTGCCAGCCTGCACGGCATCCGCACCTTCAAGGTGGAGGCCCGCCGTTCCGACAAGAGCTACCCCATGACCAGCCCGGAGCTGATGCGGGAGCTGGGCGCCTACCTGCTGGGCAAGCACAACTACCTCAAGGTGGACGTGCACAACCCGCAGTTCAAGGTCATCGTGGAGATCCGTGATTACGGTGCGTATATTCACGGCCCGAAAGTACCGGGTGAGGGTGGTCTGCCCGTGGGTACCAGCGGCCGCGCCCTGAATATGCTGTCCGGCGGCATCGACAGCCCGGTGGCAGCTTACCGCATGGCAAAGCGCGGTCTGGCCCTGGACCACATTCATTTTGCGTCCCCTCCGTATACTTCGGAGCGTGCAAAACTCAAAGTTAAGGCTCTGGCCCAGCTCACCAGCATCTATACCGGCAGTTCCAACCTGTTTGTGGTGCCCTACACCAAACCGCAGGAATACATCCGGGATAACGCCCCCGATGTGCTGTTCACGGTGCTCATGCGCCGCAGCATGATGCGCATTGCCAACGTCATCGCAAAGCGGCAGGGCTGCGAAGCACTGGTCACCGGCGAGAGCCTGGCTCAGGTGGCCAGCCAGACCGTCAAGGCCCTGCAGTGCACCGACGCCGCACAGGACCTGCCCATCCTGCGCCCGCTCATCGGCATGGACAAGACCGAGATCGTGGAGACGGCCCGCCACATCAATACCTTTGAAACCAGCATCCTGCCCTATGAGGACTGCTGCACCATCTTCACGCCCCCGCACCCGAAGATCCGCCCGGAGCTGGAAGAGATCCTGGAAGCCGAAGCCGCCATGCCGGGCCTTGCCGCACTGGAAGCCGAGGCCGCCGAGAACGCCGAGCGCATCCGCATCCGCATCACCGATCAGGTAGAATTCGAGGGTTGATTTGTCCATGACTGCAGAGATCATCAGTGTCGGCACCGAGCTGCTGCTCGGCAACATTCTCAACACCAATGCCCAGTACCTCAGCCGGGAGCTGGCCGCGCTGGGCATCACGGTCCAGCGAGAGAGCACCATCGGTGACAACCACAGCCGCCTGGCGGATTTTGTCAACGAGGCCAAGCAGCGCTGCGACCTGCTGGTGTTCACCGGTGGGCTGGGCCCCACGGCGGACGACCTGACCAAGGAGACCGTGGCCTCCTGCTACGGCGACACCCTGGCCTTTGACGCGGAAGAGTGGGACAAGATCGTGGCCTACTTTACCCGCACCGGCCGCACGGTCACCCCCAACAACCGCAAGCAGGCCATGGTGCCGGTAAAGGGCCATAAGGTGGTGAACCGCCATGGCACCGCGCCGGGTGCCTGGTTTGAGCAGGACGGCCGCTGCGCCGTGCTGATGCCCGGTGTGCCCCACGAGATGAAGGCCATGTGGCAGGAGGAAGTGCGCCCGCTGCTGCTGGCGCGGCAGAACTGCGCCCTGCACAGTTTGACGCTGCGGGTGCTGGGCGGCGAGAGCAATCTGGAATATCAGGTGCGGGATCTGCTGGAAAATGCAAACCCCACCGCTGCCATCTACTGCAAGACCGGCGAATGCGAGATCCGCATCACCGCCCGGGCCAAGACCGACACGGAAGCCGAAACAATGTGCCGCGCCTATGCCAAAAAGTTCTATGATCTGCTGGGCGATGCGGTGTATGATGAGGATGTGGCCGGGCTGGAAGAAACGGTGGTGCACACCCTGCAGCGCAAGGGGCTGACTCTTGCCACAGCAGAGAGCTGCACGGGCGGCATGATCGCCCAGCGCATCACCAACGTGTCCGGTGCAAGCGAGGTGTTCGGCTACGGCTTCGTGACCTACTGGGAGCAGGCTAAGGCAAAGCTGGTGGGGGTGGACCCTGCCGTGATCGAGCAGTACAACGTGGTGTCCGCTCCGGTGGCGGCACAGATGGCGCTGGGCGCGGCGCAGGCTGCCGGGGCCGACATCGGCATCAGTGTCACCGGTGTGGCCGGGCCGACCGGCGGCGATGCCGTGCGGCCGGTGGGCACCGTGTATCTGGGTGCTGCCCGCGGTGATACCGTGTATGTGGAAAAGCTGTTCGTTTCCAGGCCGGACCGGGCGCTCATCCGTGCCCGCGCCGCGCAGGAAGCACTGGTGCTGGCCCTGCGGCGGGCGCAGGACAAGGTGCCTGCCGCCACAAAGCCGCTGGCCGCCGCCGACTGCCGCGATGCAGCCGCGCTGGAGGCCCTGAACGCCGCCTTTCTCGCAGAATAATACGGTCCCCTGCGGACCGCGGGGGTGAAGAACTTGAGCTGTGAACAAAACGAACCGGTCCGCTGTGTGCTCCGGCTGTTCGGGGCATCGGCGCTGGGGGTACAGCAGGCGGCGTCTGCTTTCCCGCCGGAGTGGTGTGTGACCGCCCAATGCCGCAGCCGGGGCGCGGAGACTCTGATCGCACTGCGGAGCGAAAATGCCGCCGGGCTGGACAAGGCCCGCCGCAGTCTGCACGGCTGCTTTGCGGCTGACTTGTACGGGGAAGGGGACACGGACCTTGCCGCCGCCGTAGTGCAGGCGCTGGAGCACCGCCGTCGGCTGCTGGTGTGCGCGGATGCTGCCGCCGGGGCGCTGGTGGAAGCCCGGCTGGAAGCCGTGCCCGGGGCCGAAAAGGTGTTCGACTTTGGCACCCAGAGCTATGCCGACCCCAAGGTGGGGGCACAGATCGCCCGCCGGGCTGCCCGCAGGCAGGACGCTGCCGCTGCATTGGCCCGGGTACAGGCGGCACAGCACCTTGTGGGGGCAGAGCTGTCCGCTGGGTGCTGGGAGCAGGACGGGAAATTTCTGCTGCTGCTGGGCACCCGCAAGGGCTGCTGGCTGCGCACCGTGTACCGGGAGGATGGGCCGGGCCTTTGGCTGCTGGACATGATCCGCCGGGCAGCCTGCGGTCTGCCGCAGGTCCCCGGCACGAGCTGGCAGCACTACCGCGACCCGGTACCGGAAGCTGTGTCTGCCCCGCCTGCAGCGCAGGCGGAGGCCCGCCCAGCTCCGCCCAAAAAGAAGCGCCGCTGGCTGCGCCGGGTGCTGTTGCTGCTGGTGGCGCTGGCCCTGGCCGCGCTGGCGGCAGGCTGGTGGTTCACCGGCGGTGACCTGACCGCCCTGCCGCAGCTGCTGCGGGAGACCCTGCACGCCGACCGTCTGCCGCACTCCGGCGCAAAACTGATCTGAATCAACCGGAAATACCGCATGGGTTTACGCCTGTGCGGTATTTTTTTGCGGAAAGGGCTTGAAAATGGTGCGGAAACTTGTTATAATTCGGACGTTGATTAGTACGCTGTACTAGAATGATGCAAAGAGTAAGGAGAAACAACCATGAAACGAGCAGTATCCCTGATCCTGGCAGGCAGCCTGGCCTTGAGCCTGGCAGCCTGCGGCAGTTCCGCATCTTCCAGCGTGGCAGCATCCTCCGCAGCAGCCACCACCCTCACCGGCAAGGGCGACGGCTTTGGTGGTGTGATCACCGCCACGGTCACCATGGAAGGCGACACCATCACCGCCGTCAGCTTTGACGGCCCCGATGAGACCGAGAACGTGGGCGGCGCAGCACTGAGCACCCTTGCAGAGCAGATCGTGGCCGCAAACGGCACCGAGATCGACGGTGTTTCCGGTGCGACCTACACCACCAACGGCTGCAAGGCCGCTGTGCTGAACGCCATCGACCCGGACGCAAACCCCTATGAGGAGGACAGCGCCGAAAAGACCGAGTGGCCCACCGGTGCCGAGCCGGTGGAGATCCCCGCAGGCAGCAACATCGTCATGGCTTCCACCTACGGCCTGTACACCAAGAGTGCCGATTCGGACCAGGATGCCGTGATCAAGGCCACCCTGTACTGGAACGAGGAGGACAACACCTGCTTTGCCATCCGCTTCAAGGAGGCTCTGACCCCGTGGATGGACACCGGCAGCACCAGCGGCTGGGCCTGCGTGCAGGACGCTGACGTGCTGGCAAAGCTGGGCGATGCCGTGATCCCTTTCAGCGCTCCGGCCACCGAGTACAGCGAGGCGGTGGAGACCAACTACGCCAAGTACATCCAGATCGGTGACATCGTTTGGACCGGCGCTCTGGGCAGCACCGCCGCCAGCGAGAACGCCGTGGTCTACTCGGCTGTGATCGACGGCACCGAGACCACCCTGTTCGACTACTGCGCAACCGAAGAGGGCGGCAAGTGGTACATTGATGCCACCGACGGCAAGGACTGCTACCTGCTGACCAGTGACGAAGCCGCTGCCTCTGCCGATGCAGACAACGTTGCCTCCACCTATACCATGGAGTACAAGGAGGGCGACGGCCACGGTGTGGACTTCTGGTCCAGCCCCATCACCTTCCCCGGCAACATGCAGCTGCTGAAGGAGTTTGCCGAGCAGACCAACTTCAGCTATGATTACTACGCCGACGGCGGCCTGACCCAGAATGCCGACGGCTACTGGCAGACCGCAGACGCCGTGTCTGGTGCCACCATTGCCGAGGGCTGCACCTATCTGGACATGCTCAAGACCCTGTATGACCGCATCCAGAACGGTGAGTACGAGCCGGCTGTCTGAGAAGATGCGCTTCCCTTTTGACCAGTTTATGGTATACTGGAGCAAAGGGGAGAGATACCATGGAAAACACCAGAGCAAGGATCCTGACAGCGGCGGCACAGCTGTTTGAACAGCAGGGCTACCGCAGCGTGTCCATGCGGGCCATTGCGGCACAGCTGGGCATCAGTGTGGGCAACCTGACCTATCATTTCCCGCACAAGCAGGACATTGCGACCGCACTTGCGGAACAGGAGCTGACCGCCATCATCCTGCCGGAGGAAGCGACCCTCCCGGCGCTGGACGGCTATCTGCGCCGGATGCTGCTCTCGCTGGTGGACCACGCCCGGATGTTCGATGACCCGCTGCTGTTCGGGGACCTGCCGGGGTGCCAACAGGAAAATGCAGACCGCATCACGCGCCTGCAGCAGAATCTGGAACGGCTGCTGAGCCAGCTGCGGCAGCAGGGCAGGTTCCGGCAGGAGCTGCGGGGCCAGACGCTGCAGGATGTGATCACGCTGATCATGTTCAGTCATGTGGGCTGGCAGCAAAAAGTATCGGTCAGCCGCCAGCCTGCGGGTGCGGCGGTGGAGGACATGATGCGCATCCAGTGGCTGCTTCTCCGGCCGTACCTGACCGAAGAAGGGCGCGCAGAACTGGCGCAGCTTACAACCGCATAAGAAACAAACAGGACCCCGGAAGGAAAACCTTCCGGGGTCCTGTTGTTGCAGAGAAAAATTATTCCTTATGGTCTGCCAGCCAGCGCAGGGCCATATAGGTGTAGGCGGCAGAGCCCTCGTACAGGACGCTGTCGTCAAAGCGCACCTTGGGGTGGTGCTGGCCGTAGAGATAGCCCTCCTTGGCGTTGCCGGCGGAGAGGAACATGCTCACGGTGGGCACTTCGTGGCTCACAAAGGCGAAGTCCTCACTGCCGCCGCCGGGTTTGCCGCCGGTGAGGGAGGTCATGTCCATGGCACCGCGGCCCAGCAGCTCGGTCATATAGGTCAGGGCGTTCTGAGCCAGGGGCTTGTCCACCACCATGCAGGGGCAGTAATCGCTGAAGGTGACCTCAGCGGTGCAGCGGTAGGCCGTGGCCACACCCTGCGCAATTTCGGTCATGCGCTGATGGATCTGGGCGCTGACCTTCTGTTCCGGGTCGATGGTGCGGATGGTGCCCCACATATCGGCACTGTCCGGGATGACGTTGGACGCCTTGCCGGCCTCGAACCGGCCGGTGGTGAACACGCCGAACCCGGCGGGGTCCAGCTCGCGGCTGTTGATCTCCTGCAGGGCAATGTGGATGTGCGCCGCCGCGGTGATGGGGTCGATGCAGGCGTTGGGCATGGAGCCGTGACCGCCCTTGCCGTGCACCACGATGTGGTACTGCTCGCAGCTGGCCATGGTGATGCCGCCGCCCGGCACCAGCACCATACCGGCGGGCAGGGGCATGCCGGCCAGCACATGGAACATGACCGCAGCGTCCACCTTGGGGTCCTCCAGCAGGCCGTTTTTCAGCATGTCCAGCGAGCCCTGGAAGATCTCCTCGGCGGGCTGGAACTCCAGCTTGACGGTGCCCTCGATCTCGTCCTCATGCTCCTTAAGCAGCTTGGCGGCACCCAGCATCATGGCGGTGTGCATATCATGGCCACAGCCGTGCATCTTGCCGGGCAGCTCAGAGGCAAACGCCTCGCCGGACTCCTCCTGCAGGGGCAGAGCGTCCATGTCGCCGCGCAGCAGGATCACCTTGCCGGGCTTTTTGCCGCCCGCCAGCGCAAGCACGCCGCACTTGCCGCAGTCCTGCGGGGCGTAGCCCATTTCGGTCAGGGCTTTCTTGACCAGTGCCTTGGTCTGGGGCAGGTCGAACCCGACTTCCGGGTGACGGTGCAGGGTGCGCCGCCATTCCTGCAGCTGGGGTTCCAGCTGCTTTGCAGCTTCCAACAGCTTTTCCGGTGTGATCATTCCAAATCAGCTCCCTTTCATTTTATCAAAAGTCTCCCAGACCCCTGCCAAAGACAGGAGCCGGGAGGCTTTTCAGCTTAATCTTCGTTTGCGTCGGTGGGCAGGCCTTCCGGATGGAACTTGGCGCAGGTGCACTTTTTCCACTTCAGGCCGCTGCCGCAGGGGCAGGGATCGTTGCGGCCGATCTTGATCACCCGCACGGGCTGGCCCTTGGGGGCACCCTTTACGCCGGGGGCACCGTTGCCGGGCACAAAGCCCTCACCGGTGGGCTTGGCAACTTGCTCCCGCTTGGGGGCGGCACCGGCCTGCCGGATCTCGATGGTCAGCAGCATCTTCACGCTGTCCTCGCGGATGGAGTCCACCATCTGGTCGAACATGTCAAAGCCCTCGATGCGGTATTCCACCACGGGGTCCTTCTGGCCGTAGCCGCGCAGAGCGATGCCCTGCCGCAGCTGGTCCATGTTGTCGATGTGGTCCATCCACTGGCGGTCTACGCACTTGAGCAGGCAGATGCGCTCCAGTTCCCGCATCAGGGGCGCACCGTAGCGCACCTCTTTGGCCTGCAGGATCTGCATGCCGCGGTTGTACAGCATGTCGGCAATGCCCTCGCGGGAGATGTTGTCAAAGTCGGCCACGGTGTAGCGGAAGTCGGCGTCCGTGGTCAGCCAGCCCTGATAGTGGCGGCGCAGGGCACCAAAGTCCCAGTCATCCTTCACGTCACCGGCCAGGAACTGACTGCAGCTGGAGTCGATGTTCTCCCGCAGCATGTTGTGCATCTCGGCGCTGATATCCTCGCCATCCAGCACCTTGCGGCGCTGGCCGTAGATGATCTCACGCTGCTGGTTCATCACGTCGTCGTACTTCAGCACGTTCTTGCGGATCTCGAAGTTGCGGCCTTCCAGCTTTTTCTGGGCGCTTTCCAGCGTGTTGGTGATCATGCGGTTCTCGATGGGAGTGTCCTCGTCGATCTTGAGGGTATCCATCAGGCTGGAGACGCGGTCGCCGCCGAACAGGCGCATCAGGTCATCTTCCAGGCTCAGGTAGAAGCGGGAAGCACCCGGGTCGCCCTGACGGCCGGCACGGCCGCGCAGCTGGTTGTCGATGCGGCGGCTCTCGTGGCGTTCGGTGCCGATGATGAACAGACCGCCTGCAGCGCGCACCTGCTCAGCTTCGGCATCGATCTGGGGCTTGCACTGGGCGTACAGCTCATCGAAGCGCTTGCGGGCAGCAAGGATGTTGGCATCCTCGGTATCGCCGTGGCCGTTGGCTTCGGTCAGCAGCATTTCCACTGCAGCCGGGTCGGCATCCTCGGGCTTTTCCGGGTTCAGCAGGTTTTCGCAGAAGTGTTCCTTGCGCATCTGGGCCTTGGCCATGAACTCGGCGTTGCCGCCCAGCATGATATCGGTACCACGGCCTGCCATGTTGGTGGCGATGGTAATGGCACCCTTCTTGCCGGCCTGTGCCACGATCTCGGCTTCGCGTTCGTGGTTCTTGGCGTTCAGCACGTTGAAGTCGCGGGTGTACTTCTGCAGCATCTTTGCCAGCGTCTCGCTCTTTTCCACGCTCACGGTGCCTACCAGCACGGGCTGGCCGTTCTTGTGGCATTCCAGTACCTGCTCGATGACGGCGCGGTATTTGCCGTTCACCGTCTTATAGATGGCGTCCGGATAGTCGATGCGCTGTTTGGGGCGGTTGGTGGGCACAGTGACGATGTTCAGGCCGTAGATCTCGGTGAACTCGGTGGCCTCGGTCTTGGCCGTACCGGTCATGCCGGACAGCTTTTTGTACATGCGGAAGTAGTTCTGGAAGGTGATGGTGGCCAGCGTCTTGCTCTCGGCGGCGATCTTCACGCCCTCCTTGGCCTCAATGGCCTGATGCAGGCCCTCGTTGTAGCGGCGGCCAATCATCAGGCGGCCGGTGAACTCGTCCACGATGATGACCTCGCCGTCCTTCACCACATAGTCGATGTCCTTCTGCATGACACCGTAGGCCTTGATGGCCTGGTCGATGTGGTGGGCCAGGGTCATGTTCTCGGCGGCGGCCAGGTTCTCGATGTGGAAGTAGGCCTCGGCCTTCTTGATGCCGCTGGCCGTCAGAGTGCAGGTCTTGTGCTTTTCGTCCACAACGTAATCGCCATCGGCCTGCTCGTCGGTGGAGACCTTATCTTCCAGCTCCACCACCACGCTCTTGCGCAGAGTGCGGGCAAAGCGGTCCACCTGGGTGTACAGGCTGGAGGAATCCTCGCCCTTGCCGGAGATGATCAGCGGGGTACGGGCCTCGTCGATCAGGATGGAGTCCACCTCATCGACGATGGCAAAGGCGTGGCCGCGCTGCACCATGTTGGCCTTGTAGGTCACCATGTTGTCGCGCAGGTAGTCAAAGCCGAACTCGTTGTTGGTGCCGTAGGTGATGTCGGCGGCATAGGCGGCACGGCGGGCGTCGCCGTCCATGCCCTGTGCGATCAGGCCCACGCTCAGGCCCAGCCAACGGTACAGTTTGCCCATCCACTCACTGTCGCGCTTGGCCAGGTAGTCGTTCACGGTCACCACATGCACGCCCTCGCCGGTCAGGGCGTTGAGGTAGGCGGGCAGGGTGGCCACCAGCGTTTTGCCTTCGCCGGTCTGCATCTCGGCGATGTCGCCGCGGTGCAGGGCAATGCCGCCGGTGATCTGCACCGGGAAATGCTTCATGCCCAGCACACGCCAGGCGGCTTCGCGGCACACGGCAAAGGCGTCGGGCAGGATGTCGTCCAGCGTTTTGCCGTCGGCCAGCTGCTGCTTGAAAGCAGGGGTCTGGGCCTGCAGCTCTGCGTCCGAAAGGGCCGCATACTTGGGCTCCAGTGCCAGCACCTGCTTGACAATGGGATTGACCTTTTTCAGCTCCCGGTCGGAGAAGCTGCCAAAGATTTTTTCAACAAGGGCCATTCGTTACACCTCATACAATAGAATCAGGACGCACACACGTCCGGAAAGGCACATCAATACAATCTATATGATACACCAAAGCAGCAGGGGCGTCAAATCTGCAAGGCTAGTTTAGCCGCTTTTTGCATGAACTTTCTGTAAAAAGATGCTGCCGGGGCGTTCATAAACGCAAAAACCACCCGTGATGCAGCCATCACAGGTGGTCGGTTTTGCATTATAAGCTCTCCAGCAGATCCGGCAGCAGGGCCAGGTCGTCGATGACATGGGGGCAGGCAGCTTCCAGCAGCGCGCGGGACTGGTGCCCGCCGGTGTACAGCACACACTTGGCGCCAATGGCGGCGGCCACTTCGGCATCATGCTGGGTGTCGCCGATCATCACGCAGTGGGCCGGGTCGATGCCGGTGCGGCGCAGATAGTCGGTGCCAAGCTGCACCTTGCTTACGCCGTAGATGTCTGCAAGGCCGAGCAACTCGGTAAAAAAGCCCTGCAGACCCCGCGCGGCTACCTGCTCGATCAGGTAGTCCCGGCGGGAGGCGGAAAGTACAGCCTGTTTCCAGCCGCGGCGGGCCAGCTCGGTGAGGGTGTCCACGGCGTGGGCCATCACCGGGCAGGCGTCCACCCCGGCATTGTAGTGCGCCATAAAGTGCTCTGCCAGCATGGGGTAGGGGTGCCGGGAAAAGTCAAACCCGGCAAGGCGGTAGTAGTCCTCAATGGGGAAGCGGAACAGCTCCCGGTACTGGGCCAGATCATACCGCTGCGGGTAGCCGTGGCTTTCCAGCATCCAGTTCAGGCACCCGTGGGTAAAATCCACATCGTCCATCAGGGTGCCGTTCCAGTCCCAGAAAATCATACCATTTGGCTGCATGGGGCCCTCCTGCGGCAAAGCCGCTTATTCCGCCCCAAAAATCTGGCTCAGAGCGGTGTTGCTTTCAATGATCTTCACCAGCAGCACGCCCAGAACGGTGCAGCTGATCAGCTCGCCGATGCCAACGGAGATGCCGTTGGTGATGCAGGCCAGCCAGATGGGGGCACTGGAAGAGGGGTCCGGGAACATGACGGCGATCTCAATGCCGATGATCACAGCGTTGAACAGCACCGGGGGCAGGCTGGCAGCCAGGGCCAGGCCCTTGAAGCGGATGTTCCGCAGCCGGTAGGTGACCAGGCAGGCCAGCAGGGTGGCCAGAGTGCCAAAGATCACGTCCACGATGGTGGAGCCCAGCAGGTTTGCCAAAAAGCAGCCCAGCACCACACCCAGGATGTACTCGGTGCCGAACACGGGCAGCAGGCACAGGGCCTCGGCCACGCGCACCTGCACAGCCCCATAGGAGAAGGGCTGCAGCGCCAGGCACAGCACCACATAGATGGCAGCCACCACGCCGCAGCGTGCCAGTTTACGGACGGAAGAATTCTGATTCATGATAATACTCCAGCGGTTTGATTTTGACCGCACAGGGCCGCCAGCCCCTGTGGGTTTGGCCCGGCGCGGTTCGAGACGCACCGGGGAGCCTAAAATCCTAAGTTGCTCTAAAGGAACTGCACAAAAAAGCACAGCAAAGGGGAGTATAGCATAAATTGGCACGGAATGCAACAAAAAATGCCATTGCATCATGCAATGGCATTGAAATGTTACCCTCTGGGGTGGCCGGTGTACACCAGAGCCACGGTGTCGGGGCCGGTGTTGGCCGACACCACGCCGCCCAGCTCAAACACCACCAGCGGAGCCTTGCCAAAGGCCTTGCGGCAGGCCTTTTCCAGGTCCTCGGCCTGCTTGATGTTGGTGTGGCCGATCATATAGTCAAAGTTCTCCACGCCGTCGGCGCGCTTTTTGCACAGCTCGATCATAGCGGGCACGACCTTGTCGTCGCCGCGCACCTTGCTCTCCACCTTGGTCTTGCCGTCGATCAGGGTAATGATGGGGCGCACGCCCATCAGCTCGCCCATGACGGCAGCCGCAGCGGAGATGCGGCCGCTCTTTTTCATCTGCTTCAGGCTGTAGGGTCCCAGGATGATCTCCATGCAGTTCATCTGCTTTTCAAACTCCTGGATCACATGGCTGATCTCGGCACCGTTCTTCAGCTTGCGGGCCATCTCGCACAGATACCAGCCGAACACCATAGAATAGGTGTGAGGATCCAGCAGGTGGATCTTCATATGGTGCTCCGGGCGCTCTTCCCGCAGCATCCCCTGTGCCATCAGGGCGTTGTTGTAGGTGGAACTGCCGGACTTGTTGATGGGCACATGGATCACATCGGTATAGCCCTCGTCCACATACTGGCAGTATTTTTCACAGAACTGGATGGGCGTGATGGCGGCGGTGGAGGGCACCCCCTTGGACAGACGCATCTTGTCGTAGAACTCGGTGTTGGTGCAGCTCTCCCGCTCCACATAATCCACATCGTCCAGCAGGATGTGGAAACTCATGATGTCGATGCCGTATTTCTCGGCCATCTCCTGCGGGATGTCGCAGGAGGAATCGGTCAGGATCGCGATCTTGCTCATAGTAACCTCATTTCCATTCGTAGTCTCGTAAATGTCCGTGGTCCAGAAGCTCCGGGAAATCCCACTGGCGCAGCACCTCGTACACGCCCACGGCCACGCTGTTGGACAGGTTCAGGCTGCGGCAGGTGTCCCGCATGGGCATGAGGATGCAGTGTTCCTGATTGGCGGCCAGCAGGGCTTCCGGCAGGCCGGCGTCCTCCCG
>ERZ1673748.2827-NODE-2827-length-12289-cov-4.029753_pt1 | contig 12289 bp, 10 predicted proteins | sample MGYA00580196_ERZ1673748 | MGnify/ENA primary metagenome ERZ1673748 (study PRJEB41218, sample SAMN15661796) | gut metagenome | host: Homo sapiens | place: Canada: London | collected 2015-08-20/2019-03-30 | study: EMG produced TPA metagenomics assembly of...
ATTCTCTTCTTTCTGCTGATCCTGCTGCTGTGCGTGCGGGAGACGGCGGTGGTGGACATCGTGGGCAAGATCCTGACCCCCGCCCTGCTGATCGGCCTGCTGGTCTTGATCGTGGTGGGCGTGGTGAATCCCATCGGGCCGGTGGGTGAGCAGCCGCTGGTGGAGAATGTGGCCGCCACCGGCGTGGAAGCCGGCTATCAGACCATGGACGTGCTGGCGGCCATCGTGTTCGGCTATATCATTCTGAAGAGCGCCCGGGAGAAGGGACACACGACTCCCGGCGCCCAGCTCCGGGTGGTGTCCGGCGCCAGTCTGGTGGCAGGCATCGGCCTGCTGGCGGTCTATCTGGGGCTGACTTATCTGGGCGCCACCACCGCCCGCTTCTTCGACATCACCGTGGACCGCACGTTCCTGGTGGTGTCCATTGTCCGGAACCTGTTGGGGCAGGCGGGCATCATCCTCTTTGCCGTGGTGGTGGCTCTGGCCTGCGTCACCACCGCTGTGGGGCTGGTCAGCGCATGCGCCGATTACTTCTCCGGCCTCTCGGGGGGCCGCGTTTCCTACCGCACGCTGGTGTGCGTCATCTGCGTGTTCAGTGCCGTGGTATCCAACTTTGGTCTCAATGAGATCATCGCCATCGCCTCCCCCATCCTCAGCGTGGTCTATCCCCCCACGCTGGTGCTGATCGTGCTGGCCCTGTTCGGCAGCCGCATCCGCCGGGACTGGGTGTTCCGCCTGGCGGCCCTGGGCGCCCTGGCAGTGAGCCTGCTGGAGGTAGTCCGCACCTACACCGGTGTGGAGCTGGCCTTTCTGGACCTGCTGCCCCTGGCGTCTCTGGATTTCGGCTGGGTGTTGCCCGCCGCTGTCTGCGGCGCAGTGGGCGCCCTGATCCCCGGCGGCCGGACTGCCGCCTCCTGATGCCATATTTTCATTTTTCACATACTGGAGGACTGATTGTATGAAACAGCACTATCAAGGTCTCGGCCACATTGCCGTGTATACGGCGGATATGGATGCCAGCATCGCCTTTTACGAGAAGATCGGCGGCAGCCTGCATCTCCGGGCCCCCGCCTGCTCGCCGGAACAGCAGCGGGAGCTGGCCCTTGTGGAGTTCGGCGGCTTCCTGGTGGAGTTGATTGCCGCCCCTGTGCCGGAGGGTGCGGGCTGCATCCCTCATTTCGCCGTCTATGTGGACGATGTGGACCAAGCCGCCGCGGATCTCCGCGCCGCCGGCGTGGACACCTTCCAGACCGCAGAGAAGTGCGTGATGCCCAACACCTTCGGCGGGTTGGAGAACTGGTTCTTCACTGGCCCCTCCGGGGAACAGATCGAACTTTTGAAGATGCTTTGAGTCCGCTTTGGCTGCGGAGCAGGGAGACCGTCCATTGTACGGTCTCCCTGTTTTTCTGTGCAAATACACCGCAGATATGGAAAATCGAGCTCTCTCCTGTGTCTGCGGCGGCCGTCAGCGCATGGGGATTTACAGTGTTTCGGCCTGCCCTGCCAGGGGCAGGCACACCACCAGCTCGAACCCGTTGTCCCGGACCCCGGCGTCCAGGGTGCCGCCATAGCGCTCCGCGATTTCCCGCATCCCGGGGATGCCGAAGCCGTGGGCGGCCTTGTCCGTCTTGGTAGTTGCAAGATCCGGCTGCACCGCGCCGCCCAGGGTGTTCTCCACCCGCAGCATGAAGAGTCCCTTGTCCGCCTTGCAGCGGATGGTGATTCGCCGTTCCCCGGCGCCCCGGCTGCCCTCGATGGCGTTGTCCAGAGCGTTGCCCAGCAGGGCGCACAGATCCATATCCGCCACAGGCAGGTCCCGGGGCAGGAAGACGGCGAAGTCTGCGGCGACTCCCTCCCGCTCCATGGCCTCCGCCTTGGCGGTGAGGACGGCATTGGCCGCCTCGTTTTCACAGAGCCGTCTGGTTCCCCGCAGGGCCGGGGAACCGGCTATCTGGTCCAGATAGCCGATGGCCCCCTGTTCATCTCCCTGCTCCAGAAAACCCCGGACCGCCGTCAGGTGATTCCGCAGATCGTGGCGGAGACGGCGCACCTGGGTCTCCTGCTGCCGGAGGCCCTGATAGTAGACCTCCCGCAGACCTGCCAGGCGATTTGCCTGCTCCAGCCGCTCGTGATCCGCCAGAATCAAAATGGCGAACAACAGGACCAGAGAGGTCAGAAATACAAAGGGCAGCACCACCATGCCCTGGTACATCGCCACGGTATTGACCTCGATAGAGTCATACCGCCGGAAGGTCAGCAGCACCACGGCAATCAGGGCGCACAGGGGCATGGCCGCTAGACCCAGCACCAGCTTCCACAGCCGCCGGGAGAGCACCACCGGCTCCCGGGGCAGGCGGCGGCGCAGCAACAGCCACAGCGGGCCGAACACCAGCGGGCGGGCCAGGCGCACCAGCACGTCATAGAGCGCATTCCTGTTGATCCGCTCCACATAGGTGTCCAGCAGGGCACACACGGACATCTCCAGGCAGAAGAGGATGATGCACACCGCCACCCGCCCTATCCGGTCACCCCGGGTAGAGAGGAGGAACAAGGCGAAAAACGCCGGCAGCGTATAGAGCAGGTTGGGGTCGCCGATCCAAATCACCATGCCGGTGGACCCCGCCAGGGTCAGAAAGAGCAGCACCCTCCAGAAGCGCCCATTCCGGGGGCGGACAAAGGGGGCACAGAGCTTGTAGAGGAAAAAGCCGCTGGCCGCCACGGTCAGAAAATAGCCGCAGTTGAGCCAGATCTGCCAGAGAACATCCCGCATCCTCATCCCTCCAGCTCCGCCCGGGTAAAGGCCAGCAGGGCCGAGGGCTGGCAGGACCGGCTGACCGGCAGCCGCCGGCCGTCCCGCAGCACCACCTCGCCGCCCTCCATCCGGTCCACAGCTCCTGTCCGAACCAGATACCGCTGGTGGATGCGGACAAAGTCCGCCCCCACCTCCGCCGCCACCGTGTCCAGCTTGCCGTAAAACGTGTACTCCCGTCCGGCGGTGACACAGGCCACCTGCCGCCGGTCCGAGACGAAATACAGAATGTTGGCAATGGGGATCCGGTAGTGGGTGTCCCCGCTGCGGCAGATGTAGGCCCGGTCCAAATCCCGGACCAGCGCCGCCTGTGCCCGGTCCAGCACCTCCTCCAGCTGTTCCGCCTTCGGGGGCTTTAAGAGATACCCCAGGGCCCCCACGGAGTACCCGTCAAAGATGTGCTCTGCATACCCGGTGACGAACACCAGCTGCAGTCCGGCGTCCGCCGCCCGGAGCCGCCGGGCGGTCTCCATGCCGTCCAGCTCCCCCATCTCCATGTCCAGAAACACCAGGTCCAGCTCCCCGGCGTGGCTCTCCAGCCAGCGGAGCAGTCCCTCGCCAGAGGAGAACTCCCGGAACTGCCCTTGAACGCGCCGCTTTTCCAGGACCCGCTCCAGAGCGGCCCGAAGCACCAGCCTGGCGTCGTAGATATCGTCACAGATGCCGATCCGCAGCATCCCCATCACCTCAAACCGAAAACTGCCCGCCGGGGTCCGGCAGGGGGCGCTTTTCGCCCTAAACTACCTGCCCATTCTACCACAGGAACCGCCGTCTGCCAAACCAAACTTGACGGCAAATCCGCCAAACTTGACATCCCCTCCCCTCCCAACGCAAAACTTGACATCCAGGCCGCCGCAGATGACACCCCCGTTTGCGGCGGCTCTTTTTTCGCGGTACGCTGGTGTCAACAAGGAGGGAAACACCATGACAAACGCCACTGCCATCTCCCGCTCCCGTGTGTGGAGCGTGCTCACCACTCCCGCCGCCATCCCCCAGACGGGGCCACGGCTGAAAACCAATCTGGACACGGATCTGCTGAAGCTCATCGCCATCGCCGCCATGCTGATCGACCACATCGGCGGCGCCTTTTTCCCGGAGGTGGGCGTGTTCCGCTGGATCGGCCGACTGGCCTTCCCTATCTTCTGCTACTGCCTGACGGTGGGCCTGCTGTACACCCACGACGTGCGGAAGTACCTGACCCGGCTGGGCATCTTCGCCCTCGTCAGCCAGCCCTTTTACATCCTGGCCTTCCACCCGGTCGGCGAATTCTGGGCCAACCTCACCAACTGGAACATCTTCTTCACCCTGTTCCTGAGCCTGCTGGGCATGTACGGCCTGAAGGAACGGAAATGGTGGCTGTTCGCCCTGGCGCTCTTCACCGTCAGCTGGTGGAACTTCGATTACTCCGGCACCGGCATCCAGCTGATGCTGATTTTCTACCTCTGCCGGAACCGGCCCCGCCTGGGCGCGGCCCTCTACCTCCTCAGTTATCTTCCGGCCCTGATGAACGGCTGGCCGGAGGATCCCCTGTGCCTGACGGTGGGCGGCCTCTGCATCGACTGGTCCATTTTCGCCGTGTTCGCCGCGCCCCTGATCTTCTGCGCCACGCACTCCCGCATCAAGATCAACCGCTGGTTCTTCTACGCCTTCTATCCCGCCCATCTGGCGGCCATCGCCCTGGCGGGGAATATCCTGTGAGACAGAAAGGAAGAGTTTTATGTTAACAGTCAAAGATCTGCACAAATCCTACCAAGTGGGCAAGACCACCTATGAAGTCCTCAAGGGCGTGTCCCTCACGGTGGAGAAGGGGGAGTTCGTGGCTGTCATGGGCCCCTCCGGCTCTGGCAAGACCACGCTCTTAAACTGCATCTCCTGCTACATCCCCATCGACAGTGGGGAGATCATGCTGGGGGATCGGCAGCTGGCAAATCTCAGCGAGGACGCTTTGGCAAAGGTCCGCAACCGGCAGCTGGGCTTTGTGTTCCAGGACTTCCTGCTGCTGGACGGTCTGACGGTCCGGGAGAACATTCTCCTGCCCGCCATCATCGGCGGCGCCGTCACCGGCCAGACGGAGGCCCGGGCGGACCAGCTGTGCGATGTATTCGGTATCTCCGCCATCCGGGACAAATACCCGGCGGAGATCTCCGGCGGTGAGAAGCAGCGTACCGCCGTGGCCCGGGCGCTCATCAACCATCCCCTGCTGATCCTGGCGGACGAACCCACCGGCAACCTGGACAGCAAGTCCAGCCGGGCGGTGATTCGCTCCTTTGAACAGGCCAAGGAATCCCTGGAGGCCACCATCTTCATGGTAACCCACGACTCCTTTGCCGCCTCCTTCTGCGACCGGGTGGTCATCCTCCGGGACGGAGTGGTGTGGCGGACCCTGGAAAAGGGCGCCACGGACCGCACCGCCTTTCAGGACCAGCTGTTGGACGCCATCCGGGACATGGGGAAGGAGTGAGACCATGCGGCACTTTTCCGACGCCTACGCGGCCCTGCGCCGCAAAAACAGGGGCCAGTATGCCTTGCTGGCAGGGTGCAGCTTCTTCTCCGTGCTGCTGATCACTGCCTATGTCTGCATGATGCGCTCCCCCACCATCCTCTCCGTCTTGCCGGAGGGCGGCGACAGCCGCAAGCAGGTGATGATGGTGTTCGTTCTGGCGGTCATCGGCTGCGCCGTGTTCACCGCCTATGCCGCCGGGCTGTTCTTCCGGCAGAAGTCCCGGGAGACCGGCGTGTTCCTGGCCCTGGGGGCCACCCGCCGCCAGCTGCAGCGGGAGATGGGCAAGGAGCTGGCGGTGATCTCCCTGGGCTCCTGCGCCGCCGGGGCGGCCTTAGGCGGCCCTCTGGCTTGGGGCGTGTGGCAGCTGTTCCGCCTGTTCCTGGTGGACTCCCAGGAGATGGCCCTGTCCTTCGATCCCCGGTCCTATCTGCTGTCCATGGTCTTTGCCGCCTACGTGGTGGGGATGCTGTTCTTCCTGGGCGGCCGGTCCATCCGCCGCACCAACATCATCGACATCGTCCAGGAGTCCCACAAGTCCGAGCCTATCCGCGAGGTAAAGCGGTGGTATGGAAGCGTGGGCATCGTCCTGGTGGTGATCGGCGCCCTGGCGGGGTATCTGATGCCGTCGTTCTTTGTCACAGTTCTCCAGTGGTATCCCCCCTCTGGGGTGGAGGCCGTCTTTTACCTGCCGGCGCTGGTCGGCATGTACATGATCCTGCTCCACACGGTGGTGAACGGCTGGCGGAAGCGCCATAAGTACCGGGACATCATCGCCACGTCCATGATGAAGTTCCAAGGCCGCCAGACGGTGCGGAACATGCTGGTGATGACGCTGCTGATCGCCGGTGCCTATTTCGCCTCCTTTTACGCCCCCATGCTGAATACCAGCTCCACCTACAGCTTCTCCACCCGGCCGGTGGACTTCGAGTACCACTGGCGGAATGATCAGAACTGGCCGGAGCGGGGTGAGGTGGAATCTCTGGCGTCGAAGCATGGTGTTGACATCACCTCCTGGACCCAGGTAGACGCCGCCACCCTGGGCTGTGACGGCACCGTCTCCATCGAGCAGAGCGCCGGAGCTCTGGGCACCACCTACACCAAGGAATACCGGGAGATCCAAGGCGGGGCCACCTATTTTTCCGAGAGCGCCTGGAACGCCCTCACCGGCCAAGCTGTGGACCTGGCCCCCGGCACCTGTGCCAATGTGCTGGATGATGAAGGCGGCAGCGACTACCTCTCCGGCGGCGACGTGACGCTGGTCACCAATATGGTCACCGGGGCCAGTCTGTCCGTTACCCCGGCGGAGCCTCTGTGTTTCACCATGCTGCTGGGCTGCTACGTGCTGGATGACGCCGACTACGAGATCCTCACCGCCGGACTCACCGACCTCTGGCGGGAGACCTGGGTATTCTTCAACGTGGCGGACTCGGAGGCCAGCTATCCCTTTGCCGACGCCCTGTTCAACGAGATCGTGGACCGCTCCGGCGACGATGTGCTGCAGATGGACGCCTACGACCTGGTAAGTGCGGCGCTGGCGGAGGAGGCCGGCGAGGTCTATGACTACGACCGGGCACATATCGCCGCCCATGGCTTCCCGGTGATAGAGCGGGAGGACCGGGACACCTCGGAGTTCCGCAACTACTGGCTCTACATGCCCCAGTTCCGGGTGCTGGATCAGAACGACTTCGTCACCACCATGGCGGTGTTTTTGGTGCTGTTCATCTTTATCGCCCTGATCTGCTTCGCGGCGGTCATCGTCATTGCCTTTACCCGGTGCATGACCATCGCCCTCACCAACGCACGGGTGTACGACGACCTGCGGCACCTGGGGGCGCCGAACCGCTATCTGTTCCGGTCCGTAAAGGGGCAGGTGTCCAAGGTGTTTCTTGTGCCCGTCATCGTGGGCACGGCAGTCATCTCCGCCTTCTACCTCATGATTATGTACTTCAATGATAACCGCTTCACCCCCGGCGAGATGGCCGGCATGGCCGTCTGTGCTGCGGTGATCGCCGTGCTTTCGGCGGTGCTCTATGGGGTATACCGCATCACCCGCCGCAGCGTCTGCCGCGCGCTGGGAATCCAAGGCAAGTGAAGCTTCCGCGCTGCCGGAAATTTGGTCCGGGGGCACAGGGATATTCCCTGTGCCCCCGGACCTTTTTGTTTATTTTCCGCCGCTGCCGGCGATCTTTCTCCACAAGGTGCTTCGGCCGATTCCAAGCCGCTTGGCCGCAGCGGACTGATTCATGTTCTCCTCCCGCAGCACCTGTTCGATCACTCTCCGCTCGATGTCCTCCAAGGTCCCGGAGAGATCCACCGCCGGCGGAAGGGCACTCACTTTCCGCATCTCGTTCTGCAGGACCACGGCCACCTCAGCGGCAGTGATATAAAATCCCGAGGACGCCGCGATCATCTGGCGCAGCACCTTTTCCAGCTGCACCAGATTCAGCGGCCACTCAAATTCCACCATCAGCTCCATGGCATCCGGCTCCATGCCCACGGTGGATTTGGCCAGCGCGGTATTGTACTGGGGAATCATCATATTGACAAAGGCGGGAATATCCTCCTTCCGCTGGGCCAGAGACGGCACATTGATGGTGAATCCGCTGAGCTGCAGATAGAGCCGGCTGGAGAACTGTCCCCGGGCCACCTCGGCAGACAGGTCGCAGCAGCTGGAGCTGATTACCCGATGGCGGTGGGTCATCTTGGTATCCTCAATATAGGTCCCCACCTGCTGCAGATCCTTCGGCAGCGTATCCACGTTTTCCAGATATACCGTGTATCCCGTGGCGTGAATGGGAGACGCGGCATTATTCAACAGCATGTCCCAGTTTTTCTCCGTCAGGTCCCTGCACTGCAGGCGCATCAGCGTGGTCCCCTCCGTGGCGCTTTTGGTGTGAATGCGACGGGCCACCACGCCCTTGTGGGTCCCCACCGCCCCCTGGATCAGAACGGGCAGCGCGGAACTGCCGGCAGTCTGGATGAGCTTGTCCATTGGGCGCAGATACAGCTCGCTGGAAGCCGGCAGGCTCTGCGCCTGGCGGATGTCCTCCGGGCCCTGGGCGATGGGGAGGCGATCGACGGCCATCTGGATTTTGTCTCCAAGCTGGATTATGAAGTGGAGCTGGCCGTTGTCCTGGGCAGGGACGCGCTCCATGTCCGGGAGGAAGATGTGGGCGACTACATCTTCGGATACAGCGTGGCCAACGACGTCAGCGCCCGGGACGTCCAGTACCGCCACAAGCAGAACTTCCTCGGAAAAAGCCTGGATACCTTTTTTGCCATGGGGCCGGTCATTGTCACTGCGGACGAATTCCCCTGCCCGCCCGCGCTATCCATCAGAAGCTTTGTCAACGGAGAGCTGCGGCAGAACAGCGTGACGGACCAGGTGTTCTTCAATATCCGCCACATCGTCAGTGAGCTCTCGCAGGGCATGACGCTGCCGGCGGGCACCATCCTCATCACCGGCACCCCCGCCGGAGTGGGGATGGGAATGGATCCCCCCTGCTTCCTCAAGCGCGGAGATGTGGTCACCTGCGAGATCGACGGGATCGGTCGCATCTCCAACCCCATCCGCTAGCGTTCTGTTTTGAAACGATTCCTGTCCAATCCCTTCAAGGGGCCCCGGAGGTTTTGCCATTGTCCTCCGGGGCCCCGCTCTTTTGATTCCACAGCTCCGCCGGGGTGCAGCTTCTTCTCGCCCATCAGGATCCGGGCCGGGCGTCTCTCCAGAGCCCGCCTCTGTCCGGATGCCGCCGTCTACTTGCCTCCTCTTCGTATCCGTCAGCCGATCCTTTAGCCGCCGTGATGCCCGAAGCCCATCCCGCGGGACGCCGCTCACAGCGTCCCGCAGGCCCTCCTGTCCGCTTGCCGGTGGGGCGGCGCTCCGGGGAAACATATTCCTCTGTTTGGGGCGGGCAGCTTTGGAGACGCGGTTGCCGGTGGCCGTTGTCCCGCGCTGCCCGGCAATTTCCCCCCACCGCAGAAAAAAAGCGCCCTCCGCGGCGGCGGGCGCTTGACAGGACGGCAGGACTGCCGCAGATCTCCGCGGCGGTCCTGTTCCGTTGGATTTGATTTTCAGGCAAGTCAGTCCACCAGCCTGCGGGACGGCAGCCGCCGTTTCCAGATGGAAGGGGCGAACAGAAGCAGCATGGGGAAGATCTCCAGCCGTCCCACCAGCATGTCGAAGGACAGCAGCAGCTTGGACCAAGGGGAGAAGCTGGAGAAGTTACCCATGGGACCTACAATCTCCAGACCGGGCCCCACGTTGTTGATGCAGGCAGCCACCGCTGTGAACGTGGTCACCAGGTCCAACTGCTCCAGAGACACCAACAGGCAGGACGCCACGAAGACCATCAGGTACACCGCCAGAAACAGATGGACGCCCCGGATGCTCCGCTCGTTCAGGGGCTTGCCCTCGAACTGGATGGCGGGCACCGCATTGGGGTGGAGCATCCGCCGCATCTCGCTGACAGACACCTTCTGCAGGATCACCACCCGGGCCACCTTGATGCCGCCAGCGGTGGAACCGGCGCAGCCGCCGATAAACATCAGCGCCACCAGAATGGCCTTTGAAAAGGTGGGCCAGGTGTTGAAATCCACCGTGGCATAACCGGTGGTGGTGATGATGGAGGACACCTGGAAAAACGCGTGCCGCAGGCTGGTGCCCACCGACTCGTACATGTGCACGATATCCAGGGTGATGGCAGCCACTGCCGTCGCCACAATGAGGACATAGGCCCACAGCTCCTCGGACCGGAACACGTCCCGGAACCGCCGCACCAGCAGGAAGTAATACAGATTGAAATTGATGCCGAAGAGCAGCATGAAAATGCCGATCACAATTTCAAAATAGGGGTTGTTATAAGCTCCCACACTGAGATTCCGGCTGCTGAAGCCGCCGGTGCCCGCACTGCCGAAGGAGTGGATGCAGGCGTCAAACAGCGGCATCCCGCCCGCCAGCAGTAGCACGATCTCAATGACAGTCATCACCAGGTAGATGCCGTAGAGGATTTTGGCGGTGTCGCTCATGCGGCTCACCAGCTTTCCCACCGCGGGTCCAGGCATCTCCGCCCGCAGCATGTGCATCCCGTGGCCATCCCCGCCCATAGGCAGAATGGCCATGACGAACACCAGAACACCCATGCCGCCCACCCAGTGGGTGAAGCTGCGCCAGAACAGAATGCCCCGGTTCAGCGACTCCACCTCCGTCAGGATGGTGGCCCCCGTGGTGGTGAAGCCGGAGACTGTCTCAAAGAAGCAATCTACAAAGCTCTCTATGGAGCCGGAGATGTAAAAGGGCAGCGCACCGAAGAGGGACACGGCAATCCACGCCAGCGCCACTACCGCCAGGCCGTCCCGTGCGAACAGAGACGCCTGCCGCGGCTTTTTGAAGCTCAGCAATCCTCCGCACAGCACCAGCAGCGCCGCAGGGAGCAGATACGGGACAGGGGATTCCCCATATCCCAGAGCCACCGCCATGGGAAGCAGCAGCAGCGCCGCCTCCACCAGCAGGATACGGCCAATGGCAAAGCCGATCATTCGATAATTCACAGAACTTACCTGCCTTCTCACTCTGCAAGGATATCCCGAAGATCCTCCAGCTGGGTGTCCGTGGTCACTACGATCACATCGTCGTGGAGGTGCAGGACATCATTGCCGGAGGGGATGACGATCTGCCCGTTCTGCCGCACGATACCTGCCAGTAGCAGGCCCCGCTTCAGATTCAGATCCCGCAGGGGCACGCCGGCGAAGGAGATGTCCGGCGTCACGCTGAACTCCAGAGCCTCCACCTTCTCATCCACGATGCGGTGCAGCGTTTTCACCTTGGAGGCGGAGGCGTTCTTCATGGCCCGGATATACTGGAGGATCAGCTCTGTGGTCACCGCACCGGTGGACACCACACTGTCGATCAGGCTCTCGGTGGAGACCAGCTCCAGCAGGGACTTGCGGTTGATCTTCGCCACCACCTTACAGCAGTCGCCGGACTGCTTGGCGGCGCTGAGTGCCATGAGGATGTTGGCCTCGTCCAGGCCCGTGATGGCCACGAAGGCGTCCGTCTGGCTGATTCCCTCCTCGCTGAGGAGCTCGCTGTCCGTCCCGTCTCCCACGATCACCAGCGCGCGGGGCAGTTTCTCGCTCATCTCCACGCACCGCTGCTCGTTTTGGTCGATGATCTTTACGGACATGCCCATCTCCAGCAGCTCAGATGCCAGATAGTAGCACATTTTGCTGGCGCCCACGATCATGACCGAAGAGGCCCGGGCCCGGAATACGCCCAGAAGCCGGAAGAACTTCTCCAGTTCCCGGGGTGCGGCGGTGAGATAGATCTTGTCTCCCGCCCGCAAGGTGAAATCGCCGGAGGGAATGATCGTCTCCCCCTGCCGGGCCACGGCGCAGATCAGCACCCGGACCTTGAAATTCCGGTACAGTTCCGAAAGCCGGGTGCCGTCCAGGGCCGTGTGCTCCGCCACCCGGTACTCCACCAGCTCCAGCCGCCCCTTGGAGAAGGACTCCAGCTTCATGGCGGTGGGGAACCGCAGCACACGGGCAATCTCACGGGCCGTTGCCGCCTCCGGATTGATGGCCATGGACAGCCCCAGCTCACTGCGCATAAACCGCAGCTGGCGGCCGTATTCCGGGCTGCGGATACGGGCGATGGTGTGCTGCACACCCATTTTCTTCGCCACAAGGCACGTGAGGATATTAATCTCGTCGCTGGAGGTAGTGGCGATCAGCAGATCGGCCTGCTCCACATCCGCCTCCTTCTGCACATCGTAGCTGGCGCCGTTGCCGCATACGCCCATCACATCATAGATGTTGATGATGTTCTCAACCAGATGTGGATTTTGGTCGATCACTGTGACCCTGTTCTCCACGGCCAGATGGCGCGTCAGGGCCACGCCCACCTTGCCCGCGCCCACAATGACGATCTTCATGCGGTCCTCCATCCTTTCTTCCGCCGGGACAGGTTCCGTTGG
>ERZ1673748.2843-NODE-2843-length-12235-cov-3.732348_pt1 | contig 12235 bp, 10 predicted proteins | sample MGYA00580196_ERZ1673748 | MGnify/ENA primary metagenome ERZ1673748 (study PRJEB41218, sample SAMN15661796) | gut metagenome | host: Homo sapiens | place: Canada: London | collected 2015-08-20/2019-03-30 | study: EMG produced TPA metagenomics assembly of...
TACCATCGGTCATTCCATACTCCGGATCATAATCACTGTCACCATAATTCAGACTCACAGAAACTGTATTATTTCCCGCACCGATCAGGTCTTCTTTGATCTGTTCACTTGTTCCCTTGATCGTAGACACGATCGCAATGATCGATGCAATACCAATAATGATACCCAGCATAGTCAGAAAAGATCGCATTTTATGAGACCAGATTCCCTGAATGGATATCCTCATATTTTCAAGCATAAAATACCACCTTTCTAATATCCATAGATCTCACTGGAAGAAACTTCCTTGGTCTTTGCACCTTCTTTTACCGTGTCACCATACGGAAAAGCAATCTTATCATCTCTGGTGATTCCACCGGTTATCAGTACACTGTAGCCGCCATTTACATTACCACCTACGGTAAGCACCTGTTTCTTCAGCACTCCGTTGTCATCCTTGTATACATAACTGGCTCCATTTTCTGACCGTACAAATGCTCTGTCCAGAACAATTCCTTTGCTCTGTGTATTATTTGTCAGAGAAATCGTCAGCCAGTCTTCGTCCGATACTTTGACGGTTTTGTCCGGAATCGTTGCAATATATGTATAATAAGATACATTTGGATTTCCATTGCCGGAATAATTATCACCTGAAACCGGATACTCAGATACATCGATCACCTCTGCTTCAAAATCACCATTCTGACTTGAACAGTTCAGTATCGTACCTTCCTTAACCTGATCCAGCATCAGTTCACTGACTGTACCTTTTACGTAGTAACCTTCTTTGCTTTTGATCGTCATAAAAGAATTTCCATCAGATGCGCCAGTCACCGGATCGCCTACTTTTGCAACCGTTCCGTCCAGCTTGCTGTATATTACCTCTTTTTTTACTTTTTTCTCGAGTTTCTCAATATTCAGTTTATTTTCTCTGATGTCCAGTTTCAGGCTGTCAATCTTAGTCTGCTGAATCTTGATCGCCTCATCACGTGAGATAGATGCCGAACCACCATCATCTCCACCGCCGCCTCCGTCTCCGCCTCCATCAGCCGGTGGCTTCTCATAATGAGATGCCCCGTCCAGCGAAAACTCGACTTCAGAGTTATCGGTTACCATTTTTTCCAGCAGGCCTCCATCTACAAGATAATAGCCTGTGCAGGATTCTTTACGGTCCAGCAGATTTGTTATCGTATCATTTTGATGAAACTCCAGCTGATACCAGTATCCTTCTCTGCCAGGTTCCTTCGTACCATCAGCCTGAAAAGCAGCCATTTTATTCAAAAAGGATCCCTTCGCAACTACATAGCCTTTTGCAGAACTGCAGAGGAATACATATGGATCATCCTCTGTACCTGTTCCGGTATAGGGTTCTGTATTTTCATCCAGAACCTGATAAAACATCGGACTTCCATCCGTCAGATCATCTGTTCCAGTGTCCGGTTCTGTGTCAACGATCTCGATTTCGTCTGTGAAATCTCCATCGGCATTATCATCCGGTATATTCGTCGGCTCCGGACTGATCGTTACTGTGGTATCATTTCCTGTCGTATCCGGCTCTTCAAACTCAACCTTCACATCTGTACTACTGTTGTCTGATGAATCTGCATTTCCATCTGAACTGTTCTCAGCGCCGCTCTCTGTTCCCTGTGTTTGTGCAGCTGCACTTTCGGAATCCTCAACAGCAGTCTCTTCTGTATTTGCAGATTCTATATCTGTCTTCTCCACAGCAGCCGCCAGAACCGGCTGGATAATTGCAGCCAGATAATTGCCCTTCACACTTCCACCCGTCGAAGCAGTTTCATTACTGTCATCCATCGCACTGCTTGTATCTGTATCATCCGATGTGCTGCCGGAAGTATCCAGTGTCTCCCCATCACTTTCTTCTATCTTACCACCGTTTTTCAGGCTGCTCAGCCTGTTAATCGCTTTATTCAGATCCTGTTCCTGCTGTTTTTGTTTCAGCTTGGCTATATTCAGTTCCATCTGAACAAGTGTCATATCAAAAGACATCAACTGATCCCCTTTTTTAACGGAATCCCCCTTTGATACATAGACCTCCTTAATGATCATATCTTTGTCTACGTTAACACTCTGCGTCGCACTGGTAACAATATTTCCATCAAGATTTGTATCATCCATGTAATACTGACCGGCCAGACTGTCAACGCTTACAACAGACACCGTTTTCTGATGAGACTTTTTATAATAGACTGCTCCGCCGGCAGATCCTCCTGCGACCAGAGCTGCGATCAGGATACCTATGATGATTTTTTTCTTCATGAACTACTTCACCTCTTTTTCCTTCAGCTCTCCATCGCGAATCATCACAACCCGCTTTGCATGTGCAGCAATGTCCGGATCATGAGTGATCATAAGGACTGTAACCCCCTCATCATTCAGCTTCTGGAAAAGCTCCATGACCTGAGCACCTGATTTACTGTCAAGTGCTCCTGTTGGTTCATCTGCCAGAAGGAGTTTGGGGTTATTTACGATTGCCCTGGCAATCGCAACTCGCTGCATCTGTCCACCGGAAAGCTGGTTCGGCTGAAAGTCTACACGATCAGCAAGTCCTACTCTTTCCAGTGCCTTCATTGCCCGCTCCCGTCTTTCTTTCTTCGGGACTTTGGCATAATTCAATGGAAGTTCTACGTTAGCAAGCGCAGACTGTCTTGGAAGAAGGTGGAAACTCTGAAATACAAATCCGATCTTATTAAGTCGGATATCTGACATATCATTTTCTGAACAGTTGAGAATGTCCTGTCCATCCAGAAAAAATTTCCCTTCTGTCGGCTTATCCAGGCATCCTATAATATTCATGAGTGTTGTTTTTCCTGATCCGGATGGTCCCATGATTGCCACATATTCTCCCTCTTCCATGGAAAAATTAACGTCCTTCAGAACCGGCACACTCATCTTTCCCTGCTGATAGTTCTTAAAGATTCCCTTTAATTCCAAAATCATTGTGCTTCCTCCGTATCCTCCTCTACCGGCATAAGATTATCATCCAGTATCTCACCTGAATCGGAACTTCCGTCTGTCATATCCATTGATTCATCCGATGAACTGTCATCCACAATGCTGTCATCAACTGCTTCCGGATCATCAACAACGGTTCCGTCATCGCTCATTTCATATTCACTGACACCCTCTGTATCAGCCGTATCCGGAAGAGGATCTTCACTGAAGCTGCTATCATCCAGCGGCTGCATATCTATGTTGCCTGTATCCATTGCATCTTCTATATTGGTCGTCGTAGACATTCCCGCCTCAAGTATATCAGACGGATATGCTATACAGTCATCCTTGGAAAGACCATCTGCAATCTCATATTATCCAAGTTCTTCATCATGCTGTCCCAGAATCACACTACGTTTCTCCAGTTTGCCCTTCTTATCTGCTGCCCACACATACGGACTGTCTGTATCTGCATCAACAATATAAACCTCACTTAACCAGATTCCTGTCTTTTGACTTTCCTGTCCTTCATCCATCTCAATATAAACATGCTGGCCAAGCATCAGCCCGTCTGATGAATCGAGATTTACATAAAACGGATAAGTACTGGTACTCGTCTGAGAATCACTGCTGTCCGTCATTCCGTAAAAAGAATTGTTATTATTGCCGGAAGATGCACTGTCCTTATCAATCGTTCCCATGGTTCCCTTCCAGGTCTGACTGTCATCCACACGAGATCGAATGATTACCGGTTCGCCCTCAACAATGCTGTTTACATTTAATTCATTGACTGTACCTTTTATACGGTAAGCACCTGTACTCAGAATTGTAATAAATGCATTGCTGCCCTCGCTGCTGCTATCATCAGAATAAGAAGAATCTCCTGAATCTGTATCATCCACGCTGCTGTTATCCTCTGTTGTCAGCTTCGATGTATCGATTTTCTGGATAACACCATCAATTGAACTCCGGACTTCTGTATTGCCGGTCGCGCTTTGGAGTTTGTCAATCTCAGCCTGCTTGCTTTTCTGACTGTATTCATTTTTCTTGAGATTCATTTTGTTTGTCTCAATCTCAATCGTATAAGAAAGCTGATTATCCTGACTTGCTTTTTTCTTTTCTTTTTCAAGCGTGGCAATCTGCTCATTCAGACTGCTTGCCTCATTTTTCAGGCGGTCAAGGTCAAGCTGTGCTTCTTCCAGGCTCTCCTGAATGCTGCTCAGATCATATTCAAACAAAAGCTGCCCTTTCTTGACCTGATCACCGGTCTTAACCTGGACTTCTTTTACTGTCCGTCCACTCTCCAGTTCTACAGAAACAGTCTCCTGAGGCTCAACTACTCCTGCAAAGCGGTTGGAAACTCCTGATGTCTGTCCGGTAAGGTCGCTTATTTTGGTTACATATACAGAATCTCCACTTGTCTCCTGCTGCCCAAATACGCCCATTTTCCAACATACTCCTGCAGCAGCGCCGCCACCAATTATCAATATCCCGAGAAGGATTAAAATACGTTTTTTCATAAATCTGTGTTTCCTCCTATCAGTCCAGACATTACTGACTTAATGATACACTATTCATGTGTTTACTTTGTAAAAATCACTTTTTAACTTATATATCATATCAGATTACACCTGAAAATGAAAGAGCTGTACAAAATCATCCCGGTTTTCACAATATTTTCATAAATGTCTTCCAAAACAGCATAAAATTACCATTTTTTGACTTTTCCATGCTTATCTGATAAAATATAAAGGATTATTTTTGAAAGGAAAGATACCTATGAAGATCGCAAAAGGTCTGATGCCATTTCTGCTGATTATCCTGGCTGTCATATGTTTGACCGGCTGTTCCCACGTGGATAAGACAGATGTACAGGCAGTTATCACAAATGAACTGGATCTATTGAAAAATCTGGACTCTGATACGACCCAGAAATATGTATCCTACAAAGAACTTTTTCCCGACGCTACCAAAGAGATCAAACTCTCAAATGAAGTAAAAGAAGTCTTTTCTCTCTTCTTCCAGAATTTTGATTACGAAATTCTGAGTGTAAACGTCGACAACGATAAAAAAGAAGCCACAGCTTCCCTGCGCTTATCCACAATAGATGCAGCCTCTCTTGCCAAAGATTACGGCGAAGCTTCTCTGAAAAATGCAATTCTCAAAGCGGCTGACAGCGAAGAACAGGCTACAGAAAAAAACACAGATTCCATGGAAGAACGTTATCTCCTGCTGGATCAACTCCTCAGCAATAACAATTATGCTACCGTAGAACGAGAATGTACTGTGGAACTTTGTAATAAGGGAAGTAATGATGACAAAGACGAATGGGAGATCATACGTTCACACTCCCTGGAGAACAATCTTGTCGGCGGTCTGATGACTTATCTGTCTGATAACAACCTCCTCTCACCTGAGGAAACCCTGACCGTCTATCTGAATACCCTTAAAACAATGAATACAGAACAAATGGGCAATTATCTTGGAATCGAAAGCCTGTTCAATACTTCCGATACAGACAAGAATTCTATTGCTACCGCACTGGTGGAGCTTTTTCACTCTACTTTTGATTTCAATATTTCCAGCTGTGACGAAGAAAGCTACAATGCTGTCATTCAGACTAAGATCACTACCTTTGACAGCAATGCGATCCTTACTGCCTATCAGAATGAACTGGATACTTATCTGAGTTCTGCCGATGCTGTAATTGATGGTTCTGTCAAACGTTATGAAAAATCCATGCAGCTGCTTCTGTCAAAAATCAAATCAAATACAGCGACTGTACAGACTGCTGCTGTTTTCCATCTTACCAATGATGGTGTTTCCTGGAAACTCCAGGACAGCAATGCTGCAATCGGAAATGCCATTTTCGGAACGCTCAGCAGTACTCCGGTATCCGAAGAAGCAAACGATACCGCTGATTCCTCTGAACAAAACTAATTTTTATACTTCAAAACGGCCGTCCCACATCCGGGACAGCCGTTTTCTTTTATATCTGCAGCCTATTTGCTGCTCTTATTCTTCTGTTGTTTCTTCTTTAGCTGTTTCAAGCCCAAGTTCCTCAAGCTGCTGTTCGCTTACCACACTCGGTGATTCTGTCATCAGACAGGAGGCATCTTTTACTTTCGGGAATGCAATGACATCACGAATACTGTCAACTTTTGCCATCAGCATAACCAGACGGTCAAGTCCATATGCCAGTCCAGCGTGAGGCGGAACTCCATATTTGAATGCATTCAGAAGGAAACCAAACTGTTTGTAAGCTGCATCTTTCGTAAATCCAAGCATCTCAAACATTTTTTCCTGAATATCATTCTGATGGATTCGAACACTACCTCCACCGATCTCATTACCATTCAATACGATATCATAAGCTTTTGCACGGATTTTTCCAAGATCTCCACTCTCGATCAGTGGGATATCCTCTTCCATCAACATCGTAAATGGATGATGCATTGCTGTATAGCGGTTTTCTTCTTCACTCCACTCAAGAAGCGGGAACTCTGTTACCCATACGAAGCGATATTCGTTTTTGTCAAGAAGATCCATCTGTTTTGCAAGTTCTACACGAAGAGCACCAAGAACATCATATACGACTTTGTTCTTGTCTGCTGCAAAGAGAAGCAGATCTCCCGGTTTACCTTCCATCGCCCGAACCAGAGCATCCATCTCTTCCTCTGTCATGAATTTAGCAAAGGAAGATTTGCGTGTACCATCTTCTGCAATAGCGATGTAAGCAAGACCTTTTGCACCATAAGTCTTGGCGAAATCAACAAGCTTGTCAATCTTCTTACGAGGCATGCTTCCCTGGCCTTCTGCATTGATACCACGGACACTTCCACCAGCCTCCAGTGCATTCTTGAATACTACGAATCCGCAATCTTTCACTACTTCACTTACATCATGCAGTTCCATACCAAAACGCATATCCGGTTTGTCAGAACCGAAACGGTCCATAGCTTCCTGCCATGTAATTCTCTGAATTGGAAGCTTGACATCCACATCCAGAACTTCTTTAAACAGATAAGCAAGGAATCGCTCATTTACATCGATAACATCGTCTACGTCTACAAAGGAAAGCTCCATATCGATCTGTGTAAATTCCGGCTGACGGTCTGCACGAAGGTCCTCATCACGGAAACAACGTGCGATCTGAATGTAACGGTCATATCCGGAGCACATCAGAAGCTGTTTGTACAGCTGCGGAGACTGTGGAAGGCCGTAGAAAGAACCTGGGTGAATTCTGGACGGAACAAGATAATCTCTCGCACCTTCCGGTGTACTCTTACCAAGCATTGGTGTCTCAACTTCCAGAAATCCTTCATCTGTAAAGAATTTACGGGTAAGCATCATTACTTTGCTCTTCATCATCAAATTTCTCTGAAGGTCCGGTCTTCTCAGATCAAGGTAACGGTATTTCAGACGAATTTCATCTTTTGTCTTGCTGTTCTCTTCGATCGGGAAAGGCGGAACCTCAGACTCTGCGAGAATTCTTAAAGATTCTGCACGGAGTTCCAGTGCACCTGTAGCAAGATTTTCATTTACAGCACCACCGCGATTCTCAACTGTACCGGTAACTGCGATTACAAACTCACTTCTCAGTTTGCCTGCTTTTTCAAAACCTTCCTGGTCAATGCTGCCATTTTCAAAGATCACCTGCATGATACCGGAACGGTCACGAAGATCAACAAAGACAAGACCTCCTTTGTTACGTGCCTTCTGCACCCATCCCATCAGGGTTACTTTGCTGCCGACCATATCCTTTGTTACTTCTGCACATCGGCATGTCCTGTGCAGACCTTTCATACTTTCAGCCATGATTTTTCTCCTTTTTGAAGCACTTATTTATTAAAGAATTCTACAAATTCTGTATATCCTTCCGCTGTCATCTGTTCCTTCTGGAATTTCTTATTTTTCTTCATGATAGAAATGTTGACCTGAACACCATTCCTACGTTCTTCTTCTGCCTGTTTCAGAATCGGAAGAAGTTTATCAGCCGGCATGTTCTTCTCGATCAGATATGCTTTCTTAGCTGCATTTGTCGGGATTTCATACCCTCTCTCCAGAAGCAGCATAACGATTCTCTCAAATCCAATGGAAAATCCGCATGCAGATGTATTCTGTCCGGTGAATTTACCGATCATCTCATCATAACGTCCGCCGCCACCAACAGAACCGCCAAACTCATCCATTGCGATCTCAAAGATCGGACCTGTGTAGTAAGACATTCCACGAACCAGAGTCGGATCAAAGGAAATCTTAAAGTCTGCATTTTTCACAGAATCAACTGCTGTGATGATGGTCTCAAGATCTTCTGCTACTTTCGGATCCAGAACATCACTCAGTTTTTCTTTGCAGTAACGTACGCCTTCAATATCAGTTGTAATTTCTTTGAACATACCAAGATAGATATCAATACTGTCTTTGCTGAAACCTTCTTTTTCCAGTTCTTCAGCTACACCTTCCAGACCAATCTTGTCCATCTTGTCCAGAATGATGAAAACTGTATCAAAGCTACCTTCCGGAAATCCACTGTACTGTGCCATAGCTTTCAGGATTTTTCGGTCATTGATACGGATCGTGAAATTATGGAAATCCAGTTTGCCAAGCAATGTCGTTGTTGCCATGACAAGTTCAATTTCTGCAAGATAAGTAGGCTCACCAAGAATATCAATATCACACTGCATAAACTGGCGGAAACGGCCTCTCTGCGGACGGTCCGCTCTCCAGACATTGCCCATCTGAAGTGCCTTAAACGGAGTCGGAAGCTGTCCTGCATTGTTGGAATAATATCTGGAAAGCGGTACAGTCAGATCATAACGAAGGCCTGAATCAACCAGATCAGCCTCACACTCTGCTGTATCCAGTTTCAGTTTTTCTCCTCGTTTCAGAATCTTGAAGATCAGTTTCTCATTCTCTCCACCCTGTTTGCTGCTGAGATTTTCGATATGCTCCACACATGGTGTCTCAATTGCAGAAAATCCAAATTTTCCATATGTTTCACGAATCATGTTCATCACATAATTACGAATTTCCATCTCTTTTGGTAAAATGTCTTTCATACCGGTAACCGGTTTCTTCTTTAACGCCATACTGTCCTCCTGTTATTTGTTATTGTGTACAACTCTCTGAAATGCAAGAAAAACTTCCATATCAAAATTTTTGATCTCATCGATCATAAGCTCTATCACTGTACTGACATCAAACGCTCTTCTGTAAGGTCTGTCTGAGCTCAGTGCCGCATAAACATCGCAGACACGCAAAATTCTGGCCCCAAGCGGAATGCTGTCCCCTCTGAGATTCGACGGATAGCCGCTGCCATCATAATTTTCATGATGATACAAAACACTCTGAAGTACCAGCTCTGAATACCCCTGATCCTTCAGTTCTTCATATCCCAGCGAAGAATGCATACGGACATACTTCAGTTCTTCTATCAGAAGGGGATCATTTTCCTGTCCGTTGATATAGCCGGTAAGCTTCAGCTTCCCAATATCATGGAGCATTCCGGCAATCGCCATCTGATAACAGAACTCCTCGTCCTGCCCCAGTTCGGCAGCTACAGCATACGCAAGATTACTGACAGCAATTCCATGATTCAGTTCCTCAGAAAGATCAAAATCCAGCAATCTGTCACCAGACTTGAATATTTCCGCCTGTCCCGGCTCTTTCTCTGCTGTCTGCAATACGTCCACCTCCTGCTGTCATAACCAGGTATTGATTCCTTTGCGTTTTCGTTCTATCATTTCATCAATACGGTCAATGTAATTTGTAACATCTTTGACATTTTCCACACGTTCAATACGTTTGCCCTGATCAAAGACAAGCTTGGAAGAACCGCCGGCCCCCAAAGCGATGATCGGCTGTTTTTCCTCCATAATCAGTATATTGTAAATCCCGGCTTTGTCAACCTTTGCATAGCCAACATTTTCAAAATTTCCCTTCATATTCTTCTGTCTGTACAGATAATAAGGGCCCATTTCCATTTCGTAGGCTGCTTTCATGGTCATGTCCATGATCTCCTGGTTGTTCTCAAAAGTCATTTCCTGATATTTATCTTTAAAAATATTCAGTCGTGCTGCCCTCTTAACAGCAAGGGAATGTACGGTTATGCTGTCTGGTGCAAGTGCTTTCACTTCATTCAATGTGTTTTCTACCATTATCTTATCTTCTCCAGGCAGACCAACGATCAGATCCATATTGATGTTGTCAAAACCACACTCTCTTGCAAGCATAAATGCCTGCTTTGTTTCCTCTACTGTATGACGTCTTCCAATAATATCCAGCGTTTCCTGATTCATCGTCTGTGGATTTACAGAAATCCTTGTAATCGGATAATTGCGAATCATCATCAGCTTTTCTCTGGTAATACTGTCCGGTCTTCCTGCTTCAATCGTAAATTCTGCAAGATTCTCGCAGCAAAAATTCTCCATCAGTGCATCCAGAAGGACTTTCAGCTGCTCCGGTTCCAGCGTTGTCGGTGTACCTCCTCCAATATAAACCGTATCCAGTTTTCTGCCTTTTGCTTTCATGATTGCAGCAACTTCTTTTATCTCTTTGCAAAGTGCTTCCAGATACTGGTTCACACGGTTCTTCCACTGTTTCAATGGATAGGAACTGAAAGAACAGTAAAGACATATACTCGTGCAGAACGGGATTCCCACATACAGACTGTAACCATTTTCATAATCAATATCTTTGAGAATCTCTCTTTCTCTGTTCGCTATTGTGATCGCAAGTGCTGTTTTCTGCGGACTCACCATATAGCGCTCTCTCATTTCCTGTGCCGCTTCCGTATTCTTCATACCAGATTCAATCAGTCCCATTGCAAGTTTCGCCGGCCGGATACCTGTCAGGTTTCCCCAAGGAAGTGTTTTCCCCGTCAGCTTTACTAATAACTTGTACAGTGCAATCTTAACAATATCCTTACGCTCCTTACGAATCGCATGTGCACGTTCTTTTGCCTCACTGTCATCAGCATCCACACAAGAAATAAGGGCATCCGAAGACTGCCCTTCTATAAACTCTGCACTTGTCACGCCTTTATTCTCATGGTCCTCATACCGGATCACACAGGAATCACCCTGCTTTTCAATCCGAAAATAAAGATCACAGCCCGCTTCCTCTTCTTCATAGAAAGAACAGATCTCACTTCCCGGATAAAACGCACGGATCAGTTCATATATATCGTGTTCAAACTCTCTGTCCTGAAACAGAATACCAATCTTATACAAATGGATTATACCTCTTTTCATAACCAATCGTTGTTGACGTATCATGTCCCGGATAAACTTCCGTATCATCCGGAAGTGCTTCCAGCAGTCTGTGCAGACTGTTTACAATTGCCGCGGTGCTTCCCTCCGGAAAATCAGTTCTTCCCACCGACCCACAGAAAACAGTATCTCCGCTGAACAAAACTCCTTCATCTTTCAAATAATAGCAACAGCTTCCTAACGTATGTCCGGGAGTCTCGATCATCTGAATCGAAAAACCTGCCAGTTCCACAACCTGAAGATCCTTAAGATAGACATCCGCCTTCAATGTATAGCTGCTCATGTGAAATGCTGTCAGATTGATTCTTGGATCCTGCAGCGTCTTTTCTTCTTTGGCACATGCATAAATTGGAATATTATATTTTTTTTTGATTTCTTCTGCTGCAAGAATATGGTCAAAATGACCATGTGTCAGAAGAATTGCAACCGGTCTGCCCTGCATTTCAAGAACCTTCTGTTCGATTCTGTCGGCATTATCGCCCGGATCAACGATCAGCATTTCTTCTGTTTCTTTATTTTTCAGGAAGTAACAGTTCGTAAACACACTTCCAACAATACATTTCTGTAAATCCAGTCTTTTCATACTATTATCCTCATCTAAATCAACCGGTTGTACGTTCTACGTCGATCACACTTTCTACCTGACGTATCTTGGCAACAAGTGATGAAAGCTCTTCTTTGCTTCCAATCTCAAAGCTGATTGAAATCGTCGCCTTTTCCTGCTTGCTTGTACGGCTGTTAATGCTTCTCATATCAATCTTTCTCTCTGTAAAGATTTTGGAAAGATCCACCAGAAGACCAGTACGGTTATTTGCATAGACCTGAATCTCAGCCATATATTTCTCAGAACCTTTATTGTCCGTTGGCTGCCATTCAGCTTCGATCAGACGGGATCGATCCATTTCCGACATATTCAGCACATTCACACAATCTGTACGATGAATGGTAATTCCCCGTCCCCTTGTAACAAATCCAACGATTTCGTCTCCAGGGATCGGACTGCAGCACTTTGAAAAACGAACTGCAAC
>ERZ1673748.2852-NODE-2852-length-12196-cov-3.253933_pt1 | contig 12196 bp, 10 predicted proteins | sample MGYA00580196_ERZ1673748 | MGnify/ENA primary metagenome ERZ1673748 (study PRJEB41218, sample SAMN15661796) | gut metagenome | host: Homo sapiens | place: Canada: London | collected 2015-08-20/2019-03-30 | study: EMG produced TPA metagenomics assembly of...
GACGCATATCACTAAAATCTATGCGACAACTCCGGTTTCTTAAATTTGAAAATATTCTTTTATCTGTCCCAGTATTATCCCCATCAGCTTTGTCCTTGCTTCTACACTCGCCCATGCTACATGTGGTGTAATCAGCAGTTTTTTGCTGTCTTTTATTTTTCGCAGCGGATTCGTCTCACTCATCGGCTCCTGACAAAGTACGTCAAGTCCGGCTGCAGCTATCTCGTCATTTTCCAGTGCCTCATACAGATCCTGCTCGATTACGATCGGACCACGTCCGAGATTCAGGAAAATACAGGTTTTTTTCATTTTTGCAAATGCTGCTTTATCCATTAAGCCCTCTGTATGTTCATTTAACGGTGCATGAATGGATATAATGTCAGATTTTGCAAGCAATGTATCCAGATCTACCTGTTCGTAACCTTCCTGCGCCGAACGCCCTGATGCAGAGTAATAAATAATCTGTGCTCCAAATGCTTTTGCGATATCCGCAACTCTCCGTCCAATTGTTCCCAGACCTATGATCCCCCACGTTTTTCCACTGATCTCCGTAAAATGCTCTGCAAAATGCGTAAATATTGTATCATTGATGTAACGCTCTTCTTTTACATAATCATCGTAATAACGTATCTTTTCCAGCAGATAGAGAAGCATTGCAAAAGTGTGCTGTGCCACCGTTTCTGTCGAATAGCCAGCTACATTTCTCCATGCAACTCCTCTTTTTTCCAGATATTCTTTATCCAGATTGTTGGTCCCCGTTGCCGTCACACATACCAGCTTTAAATTCTCTGCTTTTCCAATCGTCTGTTCATTGACCTGTACTTTATTTAAAATAATCACATCTGCATCCTGAACTCTTTCCGGTACTTCTTCTGATGTAGAAAAATCGTATTTTACGACTTCACCTAACCTGTCAAATCCAGAAAGATCAATATCTTCTCCAATTGTTTTTACATCCAAAAAAACTATTTTCATAATCTGTTCCTCACTTTATCACTGTAATTTGCAACTTTTTCTGTTCATTATCATAACAAATTTATTTTACGAATACAACCTAAACAACCGTTGACATCCTTATCCTATGGCGCGTATACTAAAGAAATGAAGAGCATTTGCGATTATATCCAGATATAATTAGCAGGTGTTTTTTTTGGTCTTTCTGGCAAGCCTTTGCTTTTTATAAATCACATTCCATCAACATCAAGGAGGTTATTATCATGAATCAGAACAAAGCTTTGGAACTTACAAAAGATATCGCAACTGACATTATCGGAGGAATCCTGATCGCTGTCGGTGTCTATAATTTTGCTGCCGCCGCAAAATTTCCGATGGTAGGGGTAAACGGAATCGCCCTGATCTTTTACCAGTTGTTTGGACTGCCGATCGGTACTGTTGCCTTGATCCTTAACATCCCGATCGCCATCTGTTGTTTTCGGCTTCTGGGACGCAGATTTTTCCTGAATTCAGTCCGGACGATCATTATTACTTCCATAATCATGGACGTGATCGCACCGCTGTTCCCGGTTTATCAGGGTGACAGACTTCTTTCTGCCATCTGCTGCGGTGTCCTTTCCGGACTTGGTTATGCAATGATCTATATGCGTGATTCTTCAACCGGCGGCTCTGACTTTATCATGATGTCGATCAAAGCACTGAACCCTCACCTTTCCCTTGGAAATATTGCATTTGCACTGGATGCAGTAATTGTGATCCTCGGAACCGTAATTGTATCCCGTGACGTGGACAGTCTGATCTACGGTCTGATCGTCAGCTATCTGCTCTCTCTTGTTATGGATAAAGTTATGTACGGAATTGATGAAGGAAAGCTTGCCCTGATCGTAACCGATCCCGAGCACAGCACTGAAATCTGCTTTAAAATCGATGAGGTTCTCGGACGCGGCTCTACAATTTTAAATGGTATGGGAAGTTATTCCAAAGATGATAAGCACATCATAATGTGCGCCTGCAACAATAAGCAGATGTACGGAATCCGCAAGCTGATCAAAACGATTGATCCAAAGTCCTTCCTTGTAATCATGGAATCGAATGATGTAGTGGGTGAAGGATTTAAAGATGAGTAAATTGCGGTCAGCTTTTTCAGACAGCTAAGCAAATCATCCGTATCACTTGTTGGACACTTTGCATCAAAAATAGAATTTCTGATAATAAAAACCGGAGGCTCATGTGTCTTTTTACACAAGCCTCCGGTTTTTCTATAATCTGCCAAGCCAATACTTCGCTTTTATACACACTCTGATTCCCTGTCCTTTTTAAGTCCGGCTCTTCCTATGAATTCAGATCTTCTGTGATTGATTTAAGGTTCATGAAGTTTGTCAGATAATCTGCTGTACCAGTCTTCGCATCTGTTCCGGACATGTTAAATCCACCAAATGGATGCTGAAGTACAACTGCTGCTGTAGATTTTCTGTTAAAGTATAAGTTACCTACCTGGAATTCTACTTTTGCTCTCTGGATATTTTCACGTGTCTCACTGTATACAGATCCTGTCAGACCATATTCTGTCTGGTTTGCTACATCAAGTGCTTCATCAAAAGAATCTACTTTGATAACAGCAAGGACTGGTCCAAAGATTTCTTCATTGGCAATTCTTGCATCTCTCTTGATATCGCGGATTACAGTAGGATCAATATAATATCCTTCTGCGTCACTGTATGTACCACCGAATACAACATTTCCTTCTTTACGTCCGATCTCGATGTAATTGGTAATGCTGTTATAAGCGCCCTGGTTGATAACCGGTCCCATCGCTGCATTGCTTTCGCCCGATCCCTGGTTCGCCTTCAGTTCTGCTGCGCATTTTACAACTTCATCTACAAACTCATCATATACATCTGCCAGAACAATTGCTCTTGAGCATGCAGAGCATTTCTGTCCCTGGAATGTAAATGCAGAGCTTGCAACTCCATTTGCTGCTTTCTTGATGTCTGCTGTTGAATCTACGATAATTGCATTCTTTCCACCCATCTCAGCCACAACACGTTTGATCCATCTCTGTCCGTCAGCGATCTTGGCTGCATGTTCATTGATTCTGCATCCAACTGCTTTTGATCCTGTGAAGTTTACAAATCTTGTAAGCGGATGTTCTACGATGAAGTCACCAATCTCTGATCCTGATCCAGGAATGTAACTTACTACGTCAGCCGGAATACCGGCTTTCTGGCAGAGTTCTACGAATTTGTATGCAACGATCGGAGCGTCTGAAGATGGTTTGCAGCAGATCGTGTTACCGGTAACAACTGCAGATACGATCATTCCACCAAACAGTGAGAGTGGAAAGTTCCATGGAGAAACAGCCACACCTACACCGAGCGGGATGTAAACGCATTTTGTAAGTTCATCTGTAGGAACCAGCTCTTTTCCTTTTTCCAGATTCTGGATATGCATTACATAAGAATTGATAAAGTCAAGCTGTTCGCAAAGTTCTCCGTCAGCTTCTCCCCAGTTCTTTCCACTTTCAAGGACATTCCATGCATCCATGATGAAACGGTTCTCGATCAGAAGTGCTGCAAGTCTTCTTAATACACGTACTCTTTCTTCTACAGATGTCAGGCTCCATTTTTTGAATGCTTCGTAAGATGCCTTGATTGCCTCATCAGCCTGTTCTTTGCTGCATGAGCATGCATATCCGAGTACTTCCTTTGTAGCCGGTGATACAGAAGCGATCTTCTTTTCTGTCTCAACTTTTTTTCCACCGATGATCAGCGGGTAAACAGCACCTGCTTCTGCATGAGCCTGTTTGAATGCTTCTTCTATTTTCTTTTTATTTTCTTCCAATGTGAAATCAACTTCTACTGCGTTTTTAAATCCTGTAAGCATGTACTTATGTCCTCCTTGAACTATGGTCTATAAATTGTTTATTATTGTAACAGCAAATTTTCTCCACGTCAATATGTTAAAGTAAAAAAATGTATTTTCGTATACAATTATACCGTTTATATTTAACAAATAACTTGCATATTTTCGTTCTATTGACATTTTATCTCAATGGATATAAGATATTATCTAAATTGTTCTTTTTAGAACATTTTTATAAAAAAAACGGAGGTGTATAGATGAACATTACAGACCTACTTGTATTAATGCAGAGAATTGGGAAAATGCATGAACAGAAGTTGAAAGAATTATGCCGCCAGTATGATCTCTCGCTGATCGAGGCTAAGATCATTGCTTTCTTACATAATAACCCCACAAAAGATACCGCAGGTGATATCGTCGAGCTACGGATGCTCTCAAAAGGGAATGTATCCCAGGCAGTTGATCTTTTATGTCAGAAGGGGCTTCTTTCAAAAACAGCAGACCAGACGGATCGCAGGAAAACGCATCTTTCCCTGCTGCCATCATGCGAAAATGTTACCGGAGCAATCGACACGTTCCAGTCTGCTTTTTACCACAATCTGTTTGACGGATTTTCATTAGAAGAATTCCAGATGTTCGCCTCGCTGAATGAACGTCTGGCATCCAACGTAGCAACTATTTATCACAAAGGAGATTATTAGACATGAACAAAGACAAAGATTTTCTGGGTACTGAACCCGTCGGAAAGCTGATGTTCCGGCTGGCACTTCCGACGATCACCGCACAGCTCATCAATATGCTGTACAACATTATTGACCGTATTTACATCGGACACATTCCTGGTAATGGGGCACTTGCCCTTACCGGAGTCGGCGTATGTATGCCACTGATTATGATCATTTCCGCTTTTGCCGCACTGGTTGGAGGCGGTGGTGCACCGCATGCTTCGATTGCAATGGGAAAAAATGATCTTAATACTGCAGAACATATTCTGGGTAACTGCTTTTTCCTGCAGATTCTGATTTCTATAATCCTGACAGTCATCCTGCTGTTTGGTAACCGTACTTTTCTTCTTGCCTTCGGTGCCAGTGAAAATACGATTGAATACGCTGTAAATTATATGAACATTTACGCTGTCGGCACTATTTTCGTCCAGCTTACCCTTGGCATGAATATGTTTATCACCACACAGGGTTTTGCCAAAACAGGTATGCTCTCTGTTCTGATCGGAGCAGTGATGAACATTGTTCTGGATCCGCTGTTTATCTTTGCATTCCATCTGGGTGTCAGAGGTGCTGCGCTTGCCACAATTCTGTCACAGGCAGTCTCCTGCATCTGGGTTCTTTCTTTCCTTTGCGGAAAAAAGACGATCCTGCACATCCGGAAAAAGAATCTCATCCTGAAACCGGAGATTATTCTTCCTTGTGTCGCTCTCGGGCTTGCCACATTTATCATGCAGGCTAGTGAGAGTATCATCTCTGTATGTTTCAACTCTTCTCTGCTGAAATACGGAGGAGATATCGCAGTTGGTGCCATGACAATCCTCACCAGTGTCATGCAGTTCGCAATGCTGCCACTGCAGGGTCTGGGACAGGGTGCCCAACCAGTCCTGAGCTATAATTACGGTGCAAAAAACAGAGATCGTGTAAAAAAAGCTTTCAGGCTTCTTTTAACAGCAAGCCTCTGTTATTCCACAATTCTGTGGGCATTTATTATGCTCTTCCCTCAGGTGTTTGCCGAAATGTTTACTTCCGATTCTGCACTGCTTGGTTTTACTAAATCAGCACTCCGGATTTACTGTGCCTGCCTGCTGCTTTTCGGAATCCAGATCGCATGCCAGATGGCATTTACATCATTCGGAAAAGCAAAGGCTTCGATTGCTGTCGCTGTTACACGTAAATTTATCCTGTTGCTGCCACTGATCTATCTGCTGCCGCATATTCTGACCGGGAACAAGACCAATGCAGTGTATATGGCTGAACCGATTGCAGACTTCCTGGCTGTATCTTTCACGACGGTTTTGTTTACGTTTCAATTTAGGAAAGTGTTGAAAGAACTTGAGGGGTAGTCGCAAGAGGGCATAAAAAATAATCCCTGGTAGCTGCTAAGTTGCACGAACCATTCCAACGAGCCTTTCAAAGCATCAATTGTGTCAGCAATGGCTTCCACAATTGATTAAGTCTCGTTTCCATCGTGCAAAGACGCAGCTACCAGGGATTATTTTTTATTTACGTTGTTGACTGAGTTTTACTTCTTTGACTGGGTGTTGAACTGGAGCCGTAAATCATTGTTTTATATTTTCAAATGGATTTACACTTTACCTCAATTAGGCTTCCTGACCATCAGCGATTTTGGATGTTTCTTTTTCTGGGAATAATAATGTGAAAATCTTTCTTACCAGTGGACCGGCGAAGCAGAGCTGCCAGAAGAATGCCATCGGGAAGTTGATTGCTGTGGTCTGGAACCAGACGGATATGAACTGGGTTCCCGCATTCTTGAAGAGCAGGGTTGCTGCGAGGCTCATAAGTGGGCACATTCCGATGATGGATACTACGGAAATGGCGATCACCAGGTGAAAGTTATTATCTCTTTCCAGATTAACAATGGAAAATGCTTTTTTCTTTGCAAATGGTCCGATCAGGAAAAAATCAAGGATGAATGCAATTGGTCCCATAATGACCAGCTCGTGGAATGCATTTAAAAATACCTGGTTGTTCATTCCTCCTACGTTGAGAGCAATGTTGTAACAGATCATGGTATAAACCATCACGAACACCATGATAATTGTGAAAATAACGTCTTGAAATTTGTTTTTTGGCATAAAAATATCCTCCTTCATAATAAGCGTAACAGAAAATGTGTTGTTCGTTCATCATTCCGGAGGAATGTATCGTTTCCAATATAACCGAGATTCTATTCTTTTTTCTATATGGCATATGCCAGACAACGCCATATCAGCAAGGTTTATAATACCTCAACTCTTTAAAAACAGTCAAGTATTTTTTCAGATACATTGAATCATTTTTATCTCTTTTTTCCAAATAAAGAACTCCATACCGTCAGGATCGCTCCTGCAAAAAGAGCCAGATCCGAGAGATTAAAAGTGATATCCGAGAGTTTCCTGTTCTTTGTTTTCAGAGACAGATAATCGACCACATAACCTCTTTTGAAACGGTCATAAGTATTACCAACTGCTCCGCCCAGCATCAGCGATGTTCCAAGCTTTGCCAGTTTGCGTCCCGGTTCTTTCCAAAGAAGGTGCTCCCAGAAAAACAGGATTCCAAGTGCTGCCGCCGACATGCCTTTTACCAGCTTTGGTCTGCAATCCAAATGATTCATCATCAGACCTTTGTTGTGGACTTTGCGGTAGATTCCTTTTCCCTTCCAAATCCGGCGTTCTTCCCCGTCTCTTACATTTTCTTCAGTATATTTTTTAATTCCAAGATCGCACCCGGCAACAAAAGCTCCGGTTAAAATGCTCAGGATTTCCATAATTATTCTCCTTTGATGCGCGCGATTTCCTGCTCGCATACCTCTGTCTGTTCTTCACGCTTTTCGATTGCTTCGCAGAGTGCGATAAAATCGGTATCTACCACTTCCCCCTGTTTGAAACGCTCATATACCAATCGTCCGATCTCTGTCATATCCCGCTCGCTGTCTCGCTTCAGACCATAGATCTCATTTTTCTTTTTCTGAATATCGATCGTATCTCCTGCCTTCTTTCCAAGATCATCCACGGTATCTGAAATCCGCTTTCCTATTGTATCAAAAAAATCACTCATTTACTTTTTCCCCTTTCGCATCTGCGTATTTTTCAGAACCGCCTGATCTGCTCAAAAGTACGGTAAAGGTTCAATGCTCCATATCCCCATTCCTGGTTCGGATAATTCATGTCTGTCTTCCGTGAAGCTCCCAATATCAGCAGATTCTTCATCTGTGATGCATCCAGATTCACTCCATGCCTATCCAGCCACTCCATAAAAAGTGCCAGTGCTCCGGAAGTGATTCCAACTGCTATACTGGAACCAGATCTTGCAACAAACTGCCCCCTTAAATTGATCCCTGTCACATTGATCCCCGGCGCAGCAAAATCCGGTTTGATTCTGTTATCTCTAGTATAACCTCTTCCCGAACTGACTGCAATGCTATTTTCCTTTCCATTATAGTACGCTGCACAGACCACCGCCCCGGTATCCCCTGGTTCCATCACCGTATATTCCGGATTTGCACGGATAAAATAGACATTTCCCGTCAGAAACTCTTCCATTGGAAGCCAGATATGAAAGATTCCATTCCCCAGCTCCAGTGTTTCCGGTATAATCTTCCAGATTCCGCTTCCCGGTCTTTCAAACTGAAAAAATGCCAGCTGCGCCCCGGTCGTCTCTACCAGAACCCGGTAATTAAATATTACCCTGGTCTGCTCGAATACAAACACATACTCTCCTATTCCCCGTTTGAGCGAGATCGGTCCTACTGTCTGTCCTGTTGGAGATGCGATAGAAAGAGCCAGAAGATTCGGAAGTTCTGTCCATAGTTCCATCACAAAACCTCTGGTATTATTTCCTACATTAATCTCGACCGGCAGATTATTTTCCTGTTCCAGAATTCCCAGATAATGATGCCTTTTATCTGCCTCGTTGCCACTTCCGGTCACAATCCCGATTCCTTCGCTCGCCGCTACATTTTGCAGATACTCTGACAGAATTGAATATCCTCCATGTCCTCCAAAGCTTGTTCCAACTGCCAGACAGATCACCAATGGTCTTTTCAGCTCTTCTTGTACCTTCTGCAGATAAAAAACCGCCGCTACCAGATCATTTTCCTGATAGCATCCGGCATCCCGGTCTACAAAATAGTACTCCCGTAAATATTCTTTTGCCTCTTTCAGCTTCACGATCACCATCTCTGCCTCCGGCGCTGCCCCGATAAACAGATTCTCCGGATTTGCCCCTCCGCATGCCACACTTGCAACAAAAGTGCCATGTCCGTCCGTATCAAATGACGGAACGGTTTCCTTGGGATTCTCACTTAGGATTGCCTGATTGATTTGTTCCTTCGTATATTCACTTCCATATCCGATTTCCCGTGGCGCTGTTCCACTTTGTTCTTCCTGATCCCAGATTCGCTGGATTCTGGTCGAACCATCCAGATTCCGGAAAATGGGATCCAGATAGTTGATCCCAGTATCAATGATCCCAACCAGAACTCCTTCACCACTCAGTTCCAGACCAGGTATATTCTGAACCGCAGCAATTCCCGCCTGCTGGATTGCTGCCATATCCAGTGTTGTATAACACTTCGGAACCATTGTATAAGGATAATCGGCAAGTGACTTTTTTCTGTCTTCACTCTGGTCAATATAAAAAAGCTCAAAACCGTATTTCAACGGTATCCGGCATCCGTTTTCCAAAGGAAAGTTTTTCCCAAGAGCACCGGTATCCCTCATCATAAAATCCCTGTATTCTTCTGACAGGATCTTTTCTTTACATTCTTCCTGTAGCATAAAAATCCCTCATATACTTTCTTTTGGAAAATATATGAGGGATTTTTCTTTCTTATTACTATGATACTGGACGGTTACGCATTTTGCACTCCATATCCATTCTTTATTCGGTACGTTTCTTTTCAATATCCTCGTAGAAGGAAGTCACTTCTTTTCCTTTTTCCAGGGTACTTACATTCGGACCACTCTTGAATACGATTTTCAGAAGAATTGGTGTGATGATCGTTGTGATCACTACCACGATGATAACCGGTCCGAGGAAATTGCCGCCCAGCATACCGAGTGCTTCTCCCTTGCTGGCAACGATCAGCGCAACCTCACCACGGGAGATCATTCCGACACCGATTCGTGCACACTGATAATTCTTATATCCACACATCTTCGCACCAAGGGCACAGCCAACGATCTTTGTCAGGATCGCAACAATGGTAAGAACCACTGCAAAGCCTACAATTGCAGTACTCATCTTCGGAAGTTCTACCTTCAGTCCGATACTTGCGAAAAATACCGGTGAAAGCAACATATAAGACATAGTATCAAATTTCTTCAGCACGAAATCAGATTTACTTGTATTAGAAATGATCAGCCCTGCGATAAATGCACCGGTGATATCTGCAACACCGAAGAATTTCTCTGCCACATAAGCCATCAGCAGACAGAATACAAATGCCATGATCGCATGACGTCTGAGTCCCTTTTCCGCCTGATCTGTCCACTTTTTAAATACCTTGTAAAAGATAAATCCAATCACACCTGCAAATGCAAAGAATGCAACAATCTTCAGTAATACAACTGAAATCTTTACCGATTCATCTGCCATACTTGTTACCAGTGTCAGTGCAACGATACCAAGCACGTCATCAATGATCGCAGCTCCAAGAATCGCATTTCCGGATTTGGTTTTTAATTTACCAAGTTCTTTTAATGTCTCTACCGTAATACTTACGGAAGTTGCTGTCAGGATAACACCGATAAAGATATTCTGCAGAAATACGTTGCAGGATGCATCGGATGCGATCACATCCGGACGGTTAAAGAACATTGCAGTCGCATAACCGCCGATCAGTGGAACGATAACACCTATCAGTGCAATAACGAAGGATGCTTTTCCACTTGCCTTCAATTCCTGTATATCCGTTTCCAAACCTGCACAAAACATCAGCACGATAACACCGATCTCCGCAACGTTATGTATAAAGCTTGTCTCTGTCAAGATCCCAAGCATCGCCGGTCCAAGAAGAACTCCTGCAAGAAGTGCCCCTACAACCTGTGGCATCTGTACCTTTCTGGTCGCAAGACCAAGTGCTTTAGTACAAAGTAAAATAATTGCAAGATCCAGTAAATACTTATAAGTCTCCATTCTCTCTCACTCCTGTTTATATCTTGTTTTTTTAGACACATTGTCTAATGTACACCTTTTAATACAATTTTTCAACAAAAAAATACCCGTAAATCTTAAATTTACGGATATTTCCCATTCTATTTTTGTATGATCGCCATGTTTTTTTGATATATGAAGGTTATTGTTATACTCAGTGATGCTCAAGCCTTGGTACAGACTGGCTTCTCAGCTCGATCAGCGGTCCTCCGGTTCCTTCGATATATGCCTCCGTGATCGTCACTTCCCCGATGCTGTCATCCTTCGGAATCTCATACATAATATCCAGCATGAATTCTTCAATGATTGCACGCAGTGCACGGGCTCCGGTATCCTTCTTCATTGCCTTTCTTGCGATCGCATGAAGTGCACCATCATCGAATTTCAGATTGACCTCATCCAGTGCCAGAAGCTTCTGATACTGCTTGAGGATCGCATTTTTCGGCTCTTTTAATATCTGAACCATCATCTCTTCATCCAGTCCCTGAAGCGTAAATACGATCGGGAGACGTCCCAGAAATTCCGGAATCATTCCGAAGTTACGCAGATCTTCTGTCGTCACCTTCTCCAGTATTTTCTTATCATGATCATATTTGTCTTTCAGATCCGCTCCAAACCCGATAGAAGAATTCTTCATCAGTCTTTCCTTGATGATCTGCTCAAGATCCGGGAACGCACCGCCACAGATAAAAAGAATATTCTTTGTATTGACTGTAGTGAGCGGAACCATCGCATTCTTACTATTGGCTCCTACCGGCACTTCCACTTCGCTGCCTTCTAACAGCTTTAACATTCCCTGCTGTACGGATTCTCCGCTGACATCTCTCTGGCTGGTATTCTTCTTCTTCGCAATCTTGTCGATCTCATCGATAAAGATAATTCCCTGTTCCGCCTTATCTACGTCGTTGTCCGCAGCTGCAAGGAGCTTTGATACTACACTTTCAATATCATCCCCTATGTAGCCGGCCTCGGTAAGAGAGGTCGCATCTGTAATTGCAAGCGGCACATCCAAAAGTTTTGCCAGTGTCTTTACCAGATACGTCTTTCCAGAGCCGGTAGGTCCGATCATCAGCATATTGGATTTCTCGATTTCAATCTCATCCATTGTATCCGTTGCCACTCTTTTATAATGATTGTATACAGCAACCGACATTACCTTCTTGGCGTATTCCTGTCCTACTACATATTCATCCAGTTTCGCTTTGATCTTATGCGGAGCAGGAATATCCTTGATATTCAGGATCGGTTCTTTTTCTTCTTCCGGCTTTTTCTTTTTCACACGCTGGCTCTTCGGGATCTGTGCATCCATGTCTCCAAATCCCATCATCGGTCCCATGTTCATAAACTGGCTGTAATCCATCCCGCCAAAATTTATATTGTTCATTGCATCAAAGCTTTTTTGCATACAGTCCGGACACACGCAGATATTGTTCGGAAGATCGATCATCTTTCCGGTCACACTCTCCGGTCTGTGACAGATGAAGCAGACCTTTTCATAG
>ERZ1673748.2894-NODE-2894-length-11994-cov-12.761454_pt1 | contig 11994 bp, 7 predicted proteins | sample MGYA00580196_ERZ1673748 | MGnify/ENA primary metagenome ERZ1673748 (study PRJEB41218, sample SAMN15661796) | gut metagenome | host: Homo sapiens | place: Canada: London | collected 2015-08-20/2019-03-30 | study: EMG produced TPA metagenomics assembly of...
ATATGCACAACTTTTTAAACATAAATCTTTTATAATTTAATTCCGCCAATAGGTATAGTAAAACCATGCTTAAGATGGGCTGGTGGAAAAAATTGGTTAATCAAATATCTTCCTCAAATAATAGGAGATACCGCATTTGATAATTACCATGAACCTTTTTTAGGAGGAGCTTCCGTATTTCTATCAATCAAGCCTTCACAACAAGCATTTTTATCTGATCTTAACGAAGATCTTATAAAAACATACATTGCTTTAAGAGATTCCCCGTATGATATAATTAAAGTTTTATGCACATATAGCAACGATAAAGATTCATATTACAAAATAAGAAGCGAACATCCCCAAGATGAAATAACAAGAGCGGCCCGTTTTATATATCTAAATCAGACTTCATTTAACGGTATATATAGGGTGAATCTCAAGGGGGAATATAATGTTCCCTATGGATTTAGAGAAAAAGAATTTCTCAATGAAAAAACGTTATTAGATGTAAGCAACGCACTACAAAATGCAATTCTCAGATATGGGGATTTCGATCTTGTAAGACAAAATATAAAGCCTAATGATTTGGTGTTTTTGGATCCGCCATATACAGTCTCGCATAATAACAACGGGTTTATCAAATATAACCAAAAAATATTTTCTTTGGAAGATCAGATTAGGTTAAACTCTTTGATCCAATATATCAAAAAAATTGGAGCATACTATATTCTTACTAATGCTGCTCATGAAACCATTAAAGAAATATTCAATAATGGAGATTGGTGCATAGAATTGAATCGTGCGAGCCTTATTGGGGGAATAAATGCAAAACGAGGTCAAACCAAAGAATATATTTTTACCAATCTTATAAAATAAGAGACATGAAAGAAGAGACCAAACAAAATATTCTCAATTCATTGGTTTCGGGGAAATCCCTAACAACCGTGCTCTCGGCAAAAGCGAAAGAATTTATGTTTGAGAGTGTGCAGAATGAATTGGTGACCAAATATGAAACTGATGGATGGGAGGTTTACAAGCGTTATAAAACATCTATTAGAATGCAAAGGCGGAAACCAATGGATATGGCATTTGAGGATGACGTTTGGGCTCTTTTTGCACGCATGGGATTCTCATTCCTTAATAAAGATCGTAACTTTAGGTTACCATATAGTAACGATGAAAAATTAACCCAGCAAATAGATATATTTGTTGCGGATGAGGAAACCATATTAATAATTGAATGTAAAGTTGCAGGGAATCCTAAGCAGAGTAACTTCAAAGAAACTATAGAGGCGATAGGAGGTAAGAAAGAAGGATTGATAACTACAATTCAACAGTTATTTCCTGATACCAAATATAAGATTAAGTTCATTTTTGCCACAAAAAATTATTACTTGTCAGAACAGGACAATGCACGATTAAATAACTATGGTATAATTCATTTTGACGAAGAAACTCTTAAATATTATCAGGAGCTTACAAAGCATTTAGGGACTTCGGCCAAATATCAATTATTGGGAAGTATTTTTGAAGGTCAAACGATTCCTGAATTGGATAACCGAATACCTGCCATTAAAGGTAAGATGGGAGGATATACTTATTATTCCTTTTCGATTGAACCTGAAAAGCTACTCAAAATAGGTTATGTTTTGCATAGGAATAAAGCCAACAGAAAACTCATGCCTACATATCAACGTTTAATTAAAAAGTCAAGACTAAAATCAGTTCAGGACTTCGTTGATAATGGAGGCTTTTTCCCGAATTCAATAATTATAAATATTGATACAAATGGAAAATCTGTTAGATTTGATAGTGCAGGAAATCAAGTAGAAAAGAGTATTTCAAGGATAGGAATTCTTCATTTGCCAAAAAAATATCGATCTGCATATATTATTGATGGACAGCATAGGCTATATGGTTATGCAAATTCCCCATATAAAGCGACAAATTGTATTCCAGTAGTTGCTTTTATTAATTTGGAGAGAACGCAGCAAGTCAAATTATTTATGCAGATCAATGAGAACCAAAAGGCTGTTCCCAAGAATCTACGGAACACCTTAAATTCCGATTTGCTATGGAATTCAGAAAACCGAACGGAACAAATTAAAGCATTAAAACTTCAAATTGCCTTGAGTTTAGGAGAAGAAATGCAATCCCCGCTTTATGATCGTATTATTATTGGAGAAAATATCAAATCGGCAACGCGTTGTATAACGATTGATACTATTAAAGTCGGTTTGGACCGTGGAAACTTTTTTGGGACATTCGACAAAGATTCTATCAAAACGGATGGAACCTTCTATAAAGGAAATAATGATGCAACATTAGAGAGGCTTTTTCCTTTTATTGTAGGTTGTTTTGATTATATAAAAAATAATTTACCAGAAGAGTGGTCAAAAGGAGATGCAGATGACGGTTTTTTAACAATAAATGCCAATGTTGAAAGCCTGCTTCGTTTATTTAGCGATATTGTCGATCACATTGTTAAAGCAAAGGGTGTAAACCCCAAAGTTGATTCGACACAAAATGTCATGCAGGAAATGGAATTTTATTTGGATCCAATTATAGATTTCTATAAAAATTTGACATCGGAATCTAAAATAGAATTAAAGAAAAGCTATGGTATAGCTGGGCGAACAAAAGTTTGGAGAATTTTGCAACGCGAAATATCAAAGGTTCGTACTGATTTTCATCCGGACGGATTAGATAAGTATTGGAAAGATGAAGACAAACGATATAATGAAGATTCGTTCAGATTCATTCGGGATATTGAAACCTTTATGAAAGAGGATTTTAAAACTAAATTAGAGCAGGCTTATGGAAGCCAATGGTTTAAAAGAGGTGTACCCAAAGCCGTCTATGATAAAGCCAACCAATTAGCATCTGAAAAGAATTATGAAATCACAGATGCATCTGAGGAATATTCCCCATGGGATTGTTTAACCCTCATAGACTATAGAAGAATAGCTACTTATGGGAGCAACTGGAGAGATATATTTGAAAAATATTACACCAAACCCGGGGAAGAAAAAGGTGGAAATAAAGAAGCCAAAACAGAATGGATGCAGAAATTGGAACGCATCAGAAACAATAATTTTCACACATATAGTGTAAAAGAAGAAGAGTTTGAGTTTTTATCAGAATTACATAAATGGTTAATAGAAACTTCTGATTAGGATCTTAATTTTTAGTTAAATTGGTGGGGGAACCAAAAAAGTAAAATTTTTTGGGTTGATGTTTGCTGGCAAAATGGTTAAAATCAATGTTTTGCATTTTTTTTGGTTCGAATAAATAAGGTTGTGACTCCGTTATCTTATCAAAAGATCATAGGCTATGAGCGAGATTGAGATTAAGCAAATGCAGGAGAAAATCGATGCAGGCATTTTGTTTGCCCAAAAGCGTCTGATTGAAAAGACCAAGAAGGAGGACGGCGAACTGGTTGTCGTGCGCGACGGAAAGGTCGTGCGCATTAAGGCCCGCGATCTGAAATAGGAATTTTGGGTCGGTTGTCTGAATGAATAATCCCCGGCATTTTCGGATGTCGGGGATTCACTTTTCAATTTTGATTGGGTAGGCGAATGATGCGTGGAACACAGGTGGAACACGCGAAATCGCAACAACTCTCGATAATGGCAAGTTGCAACTCTTTGAATGCGTGGAAAATCCGTTGAAATATAGTTTGTTAAATTTATTAGAAAAAGTAAAATTTAATTCTGGGGGGCGCGTGGTCGCAAGTTCGAATCTTGTCACCCCGACAAGCTGAGAGTCAGCCGCTTATGTGAAAACATAGGCGGCTGATTTTGTTTTGGCGGCAGTGGCTGAAACGGGCGGCTGACGCCACGGCCGACGGGGAAAAGGGGCGGGGCCGTCGGACGCCGGGCCGGGGAATGTCGATTTTTTTTCGTATCTTTGCACAAAACCCCGTGTTGCGGCCGTTATTATTCATGTCGTGCAGACCGCAGATTTTTGCCTTTATACCCCTTCGATAGCAATTCTGGATGTTTGCGGCGGAAAAAATGTCGATTTTCCCCGGAATGTTTTTCAAATGCGGAGGAATTTGCCGGGGGTTCTTGCGATCAGCGGATTTCTGCGATTTTTTTTCGCGCCGGGCCTGTCCCGCACTTCGTGAGACGACGCCCGCGATGCGGGATTGCGGCGGTCCCCTGTCAACAGATGCTTAACACGAAAAACAACAGCTTATGAAACAAAGAAAAATGCTTGCGCTCACGCTCTACCAGCTTGGACAGCTTTACCGTCACGAGTTACCCGAACTTGTCGCCGCCGCCGAGGCGAGCGGCGACGCCGTGCAGTTCCGAAGGCGTCTGGGCGAGTGGGTCTCCCGTTCGGAGTCCGCGCAGGGCGATGCGGGCGAGCAGATTCGGCTGCTGATCGATTACGACGGGCGGGAGGTCGATGAACTGTCTACCGGCGAGCGGATGCCGGTGCGGACGCTGACGCTGTTGTGGCAGTTTCTTACGGGCTGTCTGGAGAATGTGGAGATGCGCACGGACCTGTTTATCGACCTGTTCTACCTGTTCAAACGTCTCGGAGGAGCGGAACTGCCGCCGCTTTCGATGCAGCGTGTCCGCATCCGCTCCGAGCGCTGGCCTTCGGGACTCGATGCCGAGGTGCGGGAGATCAGGGCCGACAACAGGGAGCGCATGCTGCATCTGCTGGTGCAGAAGATCGAGAACCGCAAATCGACGCCCTCGCGGTTCCGTTTCGCGGAGGGGATGAGTTATGAAGACAAATACCGTCAGGTGGCCATCTGGTGGAACGATTTCAGGTTTCATCTGGCGATGGCGGTGAAAAGCCCCTCGGAGCTGAACCGCTTTCTGGGCAATTCGCTTTCGGCGGAGACCATGTACCTGCTGTCGAAGGCCCGCAAGAAGGGGATGCCGTTCTTCGCCACGCCCTATTATCTCTCGCTGCTGGACGTGACCGGAAAAGGATACGGCGATGAGGCGATCCGCAGCTATATCCTCTACTCGCCGCAGCTGGTCGAGACCTACGGCAGCATCCGCGCGTGGGAGAAGGAGGACGTCGTCGAAGCCGGAAAGCCCAATGCCGCGGGGTGGCTGCTGCCCGACGGCCACAATATCCACCGCCGCTATCCGGAGGTGGCGATCCTGATTCCCGACACGATGGGACGCGCCTGCGGCGGGTTGTGCGCGTCGTGCCAGCGCATGTACGATTTTCAGAGCGAACGGCTCAACTTCGAGTTCGAGAGCCTGCGGCCCAAGGAGAGCTGGGACCACAAGCTGCGCCGCCTGATGACCTATTTCGAAGAAGACACGCAGCTGCGCGACATCCTTATCACGGGCGGGGACGCCCTGATGAGCCAGAACAAGACGCTGCACAATATACTGGAGGCCGTATACCGCATGGCCTGCCGCAAGCGCAAGGCCAACGCCGGGCGGCCCGACGGCGAGAAATACGCCGAACTGCAGCGCGTGCGTCTCGGTTCGCGCCTGCCGGCCTATCTGCCGATGCGTATCGACGACGGATTGGTGGAGGTGCTCAGGGAGTTCAAGCAGAAGGCTTCGGCGGTCGGCGTGCGGCAGTTCATCATCCAGACCCATTTCCAGTCGCCGCTGGAGGTGACGCCCGAAGCGCAGGAGGCGATCCGCAGGATACTCGCGGCCGGGTGGCTCGTCACCAACCAGCTGGTCTATACCGTCGCGGCGTCGCGACGCGGGCATACCACCCGGCTGCGGCAGGTGCTCAATGCGCTGGGTGTGGTCTGCTACTACACTTTCTCGGTGAAGGGGTTTCAGGAGAATTACGCCGTCTTTACGCCCAACAGCCGATCGCTGCAGGAGCAGCACGAGGAGAAGATTTACGGCCGGCTGACGCCCGAACAGGCCGGGGAGCTGGATGCCGAGCTGGAGAAGGGCGGCGACACGGCCGAACGGCTCCGCCGCTTTATGAAGAGACACCGGCTGCCGTTCCTTGCGACCGACCGCAGCGTGCTGAACCTGCCGGCCATCGGCAAGAGCATGTCCTTCAGGCTGGTGGGCATTACGCCCGAAGGCAGGCGCATCCTGCGCTTCGACCACGACCGCACGCGCCGCCACAGTCCGATCATCGACCGGATGGGCGAAATCTATATCGTCGAGAACAAATCGCTGGCCGCCTACCTGCGCCAGCTGGAAAACATGGGCGAGGATGCGGACGATTACGCCAGCATCTGGAACTATACGCACGGCGAGACCGAACCCCGGTTCGGGCTTTACGTATACCCCGATTTCCCGTTCGGGGTGACCGGGCGGGTGAGTAATCTGGAACTGGAGTGATTCGGTACGAAACGGCGATGAGGAGGCCCGGCGGAAGCGATTCCGGCCGGGCCTCGAAACTGTTGCATATATCAGGAATATTTATTATCTTTGTAAGAACGATAAATGAAAACCGGCGCCGATGTCCGGAGTGCCGTTCGGGGCATGTTCCGGTTTTCGTGCAGGCAGAATTATGAAACAGTCCGAAAGATTGATGTCGCTCGACGCCCTCCGCGGGTTCGACATGCTCTTCATCATGGGGTTCGCGTCGTTTGTCGTGGCCGTGTGCGGCTTGTGGCCTTCGGCCGTGACCGATGCGGCAGCCGCTTCGATGAGCCATGTCGCGTGGGACGGCTTCGCCCATCACGATACGATCTTTCCGCTGTTCCTCTTCATTGCCGGGGTCAGCTTTCCCTACTCGGTCGCCAAGCAGCGTGCGGGAGGAATGTCCGAAGGGCGCATCTATGCCAAGATCGTCCGCCGGGGACTGACGCTCGTCGTGCTGGGCATGGTTTACAACGGACTGTTCAAGCTCGATTTCGAGAATCTGCGGATCGCGAGCGTACTGGGACGCATCGGACTGGCGTGGAGCATCGCTGCGGTGCTGTATCTCAATTTCGGCGTGAAGACCCGTGCGGCAATCGCCGTCGCGGTGCTGGCCGGTTACGGAGCGCTTTCGGCGCTGGTCGCGGCGCCCGACGCCGCAGGCGCCGGGCCGCTGACCTTCGAGGGGAATCTGGCAGGCTATATCGACCGGCAGTTCCTGCCCGGAAAGCTGATATACGGGTCGTTCGATCCCGAAGGGCTGCTCAGCACGGTGCCCGCCGTGGTGACAGCCATGCTGGGCATGTTTACGGGCGAATTCGTAAGGCGCGGCGATATTCGGGGCGGCCGCAAGACGCTTTGGATGGCCGCGGCGGCCGCGGCGCTGCTGGCGGCGGGGCTGGCCTTCAGCGGGGTGCTGCCCGTGAACAAGAAACTGTGGTCGAGCACCTTCGTATGCGTCGTGGGAGCCTACTCGCTGGGGATGTTCGCCCTGTTTTACTACCTGATCGACGTGCGGGGCTGGCGCCGCTGGACGCTCTTTTTCCGCGTCGTCGGGCTCAATTCGATTACGATTTATCTGGCCCAGCGTATCGTGGGCTTCGGACGTATATCCGACTTCTTCCTCGGCGGCATCGCGTCGAAATGCCCTGAGGCCGTGGCTGCCGTGATAAGCAGTGCGGGTTATGTGGCCGTCTGCTGGCTGTTTCTCTACTTCCTTTACAGAAAGAACGTTTTTCTGAAAGTGTAGTCGCATCTGCGGATTCCGTAATGTGCCGCGCGGAGGTGCGGCTGGCGCGGAGTTTGCTCCCCGGTCCGTTAAAGTTTAAAATCAAAAAATCCCGTTATGAACAAGACGATTCACCGCGCCGAGTCGCGCGGTTATGCCGACCACGGTTGGCTGCAGACTCACCATACGTTCAGTTTTGCAAACTATTACGATCCCCGCCGGGTGCATTTCGGCGCCCTCCGGGTGCTGAACGACGACACCGTGGCTCCGGGCGAGGGTTTCGGAACCCATCCGCACGACAACATGGAGATCGTGTCGATCGCGCTGGAAGGCGCGCTCAGGCACGGCGACAGCATGGGCAACATGAAAGTCCTGCGTCCGGGAGAGATTCAGGTGATGTCGGCCGGCACGGGCATCACGCACAGCGAGATGAACGCCAGCGAGACCGAGCCGGTCAAGTTTCTGCAGATATGGGTGCTGACCGACGCGCAGGACCACACGCCCCGCTACAATCAGGTCGAGCTGGCGCCCGCCAAGCGCAACGTTCCGCATGTGATCGTGGCGCCCGAAGGCCGCGGCGGCGAGCATGTGGGATGGGTGCATCAGGACGCTTGGTTCTATACGCTGGACCTCGACAAGGATCGTGTGGTCGAATACCGCATGAATACCCGCGGCCACGGCGCCTACGTCTTCGTGATCGAAGGCAGCGTCGAGGCGGCGGGCGAGGAGCTGGGACCGCGCGACGGCATGGGCATCACCGGGGCGGACGAGTTCCCGATCAAGGGAGAAACCGACGCGAAGGTGCTGATTATCGAAGTTCCCATGGAGGTTTGACAAGACGAAGCAAAGGAGTTTTCCGGCAAATTCCTTCCTCCTTCGGGTGCGGCGAACGCTTCCGAAGGGGAGTGCGAAGGAAAAGGGCTGTCCCACGGGACAGCCCTTTTTTTGCGTCGGTCGGCGAAGGCGCCGGAAAGATGGGTTTTGCCGGGAGGGGTGTTGCGCCCGGCGCCGCTGCGTCAGAATTCCGAGGTGAAGTGGAACCGGATATCCTTGAAATTCTCCTGCGCGAGGGCGAGTCCGTAGCTCGTGTCGGCGAGGAAGACGTCGCGGCCGTGCTTGTCGACGGCCATGTTGGTGTGCTTGCGGCGCTTGAAATCGGCCAGCTGCGCGGCGTTGTCGCTCTCGATCCAGCAGGCTTTGTAGATCGAGATCGGCTCCCAGCGGCAGGCGGCGTTGTACTCGTGTTCGAGCCTATACTGGATGACTTCGAACTGGAGCGCGCCCACCGTGCCGATGATCTTGCGGCCGTTGAGGGAGCTGACGAACAACTGCGCCACGCCCTCGTCCATGAGCTGGTCCACGCCTTTGGCGAGCTGCTTGAATTTCAGCGGGTCGGCGTTCTCGATATAGCGGAACTGTTCGGGGGCGAACGACGGGATGCCCGTGAATTTGAGCTTTTCGCCTTCGGTGAAGGTGTCGCCGATCTTGAAGTTGCCCGTGTCGTGCAGGCCCACGATGTCGCCCGGATAGGCGAAGTCGATCATCGACTTCTTCTCGGCCATGAAGGCCGTCGGCGACGAGAATTTGAGCTGCTTGCCGCTGCGCACATGCAGGTAGTTTTTGTTGCGTTCGAACGTGCCCGAACATATTTTGAGGAATGCGATGCGGTCGCGGTGGTTGGGATCCATGTTGGCGTGGATCTTGAAGACGAAGCCCGTCATTTTGGGTTCCGCAGGCTCCACGATGCGGGTTTCGGTCGGGGCCGGGCACGGCGAGGGGGCTATGCGCACGAAGCATTCGAGCAGCTCGCGCACGCCGAAGTTGTTGACCGCCGAACCGAAGAATACCGGGGCCAGTTCGCCCCGCAGGTAGGCCCCGCGGTCGAAATCGTCGTAAACGCCCTCGACCAGCTCGACGTCCGAGCGCAGCTGGGCCGCGAATTTGTCGCCGATCTGGGCCTCCAGCTCCGAAGAGGCGAGGTCCGAGATTTCGACGGTCGAGGCGTCGGCCGTGAGCTTCTCGTCGGAGGTGAAGAGCGAGAGGTTTTTCTCGTAGAGGTTGTATACGCCCTTGAACGTGGGGCCGTTCGAGATCGGGAACGCCAGCGGCCGCACGCGGATGTTGAGCTCCTTTTCGACCTCGTCCAGCAGGTCGAACGGCTCCTTCGAGGGGCGGTCGAGCTTGTTGATGAAGACGATTACCGGGGTCGAGCGCATGCGGCAGACCTCCATCAGCTTGCGCGTCTGCGACTCGACGCCCTTGGCGCCGTCGATGACGATGATGACCGAATCGACGGCCGTCAGCGTGCGGAAGGTGTCCTCGGCGAAGTCTTCGTGGCCCGGAGTGTCGAGAATGTTGATCTTCGCGCCCTTGTATTCGAAGCCCATCACGGCCGTGGCGACCGAGATTCCGCGCTGGCGTTCGATCTCCATGAAGTCCGAAGTGGCGCCCTTCTTGATCTTGTTGCTCTTGACGGCCCCGGCGACGTGGATGGCGCCGCCGAAGAGGAGCAGTTTCTCGGTAAGGGTGGTTTTACCCGCGTCGGGGTGGGCGATGACCGCGAAGGTGCGGCGGCGTGTGATCTCTTCCTGTAATGTCATGTAACTGAATGTGTGTCTGTTTTATTGCGGGGAGTGCCGGGCGCTGTTCCGCCGGCGGCAATCCTTAGTTCTCCTTCGGGTAGTCGGCATTGTAGTGGCAGCCCACCGACTCCTTGATTTCGCGGCCCTGCTTGATGACCAGATAGGCCACGGCGATCATGTTGCGCAGTTCGCACAGTTCGCGGTTGGGCTTGGTCTTGTTGTAAAGCTCTTCGGTCTCCTGCCACAGGATTTCCAGCCGCCGCATGGCGCGCTTGAGCGAGAGGTTCGAGCGGACGATGCCCACGTAGTTGGACATCAGCGTCTGCATTTCGCGCTTCGACTGGATGATCATCAGCATCTCCTCGGTGTGCTGCGTGCCTTCGAAGTCCCAGTCGGGAATGCCCTCCTGAATTTCGACCCGGTCGAGCAGCGACGATGCGTGGCGCGCCGCCTGATCGGCGTATACCACCGCCTCGATCAGCGAATTGGAGGCCAGCCGGTTTGCGCCGTGCAGTCCCGTGCAGGAGGTTTCGCCCAGCGCGTAGAGCCGTTTGATGGAGGTTTCGCCGTTGGTGTCCACCTTGACGCCGCCGCAGCAGTAGTGCGCCGCGGGAGTGACGGGAATCCAGTCCTTGGTGATGTCGATGCCGATCGAAAGGCACTTTTCGTAGATGTTGGGGAAGTGGCTGCGCACGGCGTCGGGATCTTTGTGCGTGACGTCGAGGTAGACGAAGTCCGATCCCCGCTTGGTCATTTCGCGGTAGATGGCGCGGGCCACCACGTCGCGCGGCGCCAGCGATTTCATCGGGTGGTATTTGTCCATGAACTCCTCGCCGCCGGGCAGGCGCAGGATGGCCCCGAAGCCGCGCATGGCCTCGGTGATGAGGAAGTTGGGCTTCTCGCCGGGGTTGTAGAGCGTGGTGGGGTGGAACTGGATGAACTCCATGTTTTCGGTGATCGCCTTGGCGCGGTGGCACATGGCGATGCCGTCGCCCGTGGCGACGACCGGATTGGAGGTCGTGGAGTAGATGTTGCCGCAGCCGCCCGTGGCGACGACGGTGAATTTGGCCAGCATGGTCTCGATTTCGTTCGTTTCGAGATTCAGGACGTAGGCCCCGAAGCAGGTCAGGCCGCGGGTGTGGCGCGTGACGAACTCGCCCAGATGGTGCTGCGTCAGCAGGTCGATGGCGAAGCGGTGTTCGAGTACGGTGATGCCGGGATGCCTGCGGACCGACTCGATGAGCGCCCGTTCGATCTCGGCGCCCGTCAGGTCCTCGTGGTGGAGGATGCGGTGCTCGGTGTGGCCGCCTTCGCGGTTCAGCTCGAAACGCCCGTCGGGAGTCTTGTCGAAGCGCGTACCCCATTCGATCAGGTCCCGAATCAGCTCCGGCGCCCGGCGCACGACCAGTCCGACGGCCTCTTCGTCGCATTTGCCCGCGCCGCAGACCAGCGTGTCGCGGATGTGTTTCTCGAAAGTGTCGGGGGCGTAGGTTACCGAACAGATGCCGCCTTGCGCATAGTTGGTGTTGCACTCGTTCATTTCGCCCTTCGTCACGATGGTGACGTGTCCGTGGGCGGCGGCTTTGAGCGCGAACGAAAGGCCCGCCGCGCCGGAACCGATAACCAGAAAGTCGGTTTTCATAGTTTTGCAAGCGTTAAGCGTCGCAAAGTTATAAAAAATGCCCGATAATCCCATTTCCGGCCGGAAAAAGCGTACGGAAAAATGGGGCAACGGCTCCGGAACGGATCCCCGGAGCGGTAATTTTTTCGGCCCGGCAGGCGATATTTCGAATTTTTCTCTAATTTTGCCTTAAGCTACCCAGAATAAATTACGAACTATATTAAAAAATGCGGAAAAAGAGTAATAATATCGGAGAATGGT
>ERZ1673748.2900-NODE-2900-length-11973-cov-11.237456_pt1 | contig 11973 bp, 10 predicted proteins | sample MGYA00580196_ERZ1673748 | MGnify/ENA primary metagenome ERZ1673748 (study PRJEB41218, sample SAMN15661796) | gut metagenome | host: Homo sapiens | place: Canada: London | collected 2015-08-20/2019-03-30 | study: EMG produced TPA metagenomics assembly of...
GCAATCCGGGAAACCGGACCAGGAAAAAACTTGCAGGCCATAACAGTATCTACATGGCTCATGCAATATATTGAATTTGCACGATCTTGTAGGCCGGATAAGGCGTTCACGCCGCATCCGGCATGAACAAAACGCACTTCGTCGACAAGTTGGGTGCCGGGTTTAAGCCCGGCATTATTTTTATCCCGGCAAAAAACACTCTTCAACACACTGAATAAAAATGTGCATCGCCGGGCTAACCGCTTTTCCGGCATGGTGAGCGCACATTGCCGTAATGGTCTGCGACTGTTCGCCAAAAGGCAATTCGATTAATTCGCCACTCGCAAGTTCATTTGCCACTGTAAAGCGCGGCAGGTAACTGACCCCGATATTTGCCGCGACACAACGCTTGATGCTTTCGATACTTATAAGCTCAATGGTGTTTTCCACCGTGATCCGTCGCTGGCGCAGCGTGCTCTCAAATATCTGGCGGAAGACACATTGCGGTTCATTGATAATAAAACTACAGGCGTTATGTCTTCCCGGCTCAGTAAAATCGACATCTGCAATTTGCGGTGAAGCTACCAGCACCAGCGATTGTTCACCCAACTCTCGTCGGTTCAGAGCATCATCATTCCCTACGCGGTAAAAGACGCCGACATCAGCCTCATCATTCAGTAGCGCATCACGGATCACGTAACAGTTCAGAGACTGCAACGATAAACACACTTTTGGTGCGCGTTGCCGAAAACGCTGCAACACCTGCGGCATTCGGTAAGAAAGCAACGTTTCGCCTGAAACAACGCGTAGTTCCCCGTCCGGATCCGACTCTTTTTTGGCAGCCTCACGAAGGGTATCCATCACTCTGGTGAGTTCATAGATGTGCGGCAGCAGCTTTTTTCCTTCGCGGGTAAGGCACATTCGTCGACCAATTTTCTCAAATAACTGGACTGAGAACTCCTGCTCAAGCTGCTGAATATGAAAAGTCACCGTCGATTGTGTGCAGCACAATTTTTGCGAAGCTCGCAAAAAGGAACCCTCTTCCACCACGGTTTTAAGTGTAATAAAACGGCGCAGATCCATAACCCCAAACCTATCGAAAATATCGAATTTAGAATATTAAAACATTCATTTTTTTAAATGTTTCGTGTCGGGTACTGTCTACCAAAACAGAGGAGATAACAAGTGACACCGACCCTTTTAAGTGCTTTTTGGACTTACACCCTGATTACCGCCATGACGCCAGGACCGAACAATATTCTCGCCCTTAGCTCTGCTACGTCGCATGGATTTCGTCAAAGTACTCGCGTGCTGGCAGGGATGAGTCTGGGATTTTTGATTGTGATGTTACTGTGTGCGGGCATTTCATTTTCACTGGCAGTGATTGACCCGGCAGTGGTACACCTTTTGAGTTGGGCGGGGGCGGCATATATTGTCTGGCTGGCGTGGAAAATCGCTACCAGTCCAACAAAGGAAGATGGGCTTCAGACAAAACCAATCAGTTTTTGGGCCAGCTTTGCTTTGCAGTTTGTGAACGTCAAAATCATTTTGTATGGCATTACAGCACTGTCGACATTTGTCCTGCCACAAACGCAGGCGTTAAGCTGGGTGATTGGCGTCAGCGTTTTGCTGGCGATGATTGGGACGTTTGGCAATGTGTGCTGGGCGCTGGCGGGGCACCTGTTTCAGCGATTGTTTCGCCAGTATGGTCGCCAGTTAAATATCGTGCTCGCGCTGCTGCTGGTCTATTGCGCGGTACGCATTTTCTATTAATGAAAAAAGCGGAAGAGGTCGCCCTCTTCCGCTTAGTAACTTGCTACTTAAGCCTTACAGGCTTTCAGTAAAGGTACGAGCGATAACGTCGCGCTGCTGTTCCGGAGTCAGAGAGTTAAAGCGAACTGCATAACCGGATACACGGATGGTCAGCTGCGGATATTTTTCCGGATGCTTAACTGCATCTTCCAGAGTTTCACGACGCAGAACGTTTACGTTCAGGTGTTGACCACCTTCAACGCGAACTTCTGGTTTCACTTCTACTGGAACTTCACGGTACTCAATGTCACCCAGTTTGCTTACTGCAACCACTTCGTCTTCTGCAAAACCTGCTTTCGCAACGATGCAACGCGCTTCGCCTTTTTCGCTGTCCAGCAGCCAGAAAGAGTTCAGCAGATCGTCGTTAGCGGCTTTAGTAATCTGGATACCTGTAATCATGTGATGCCTCCCCGGCAAAATTATTTGATTTGTTCAGCCTGTCGCGGCCAATTGGTAAAACCATTGTTGCTTGAGTGTATATATACTCCTCAAACACCCTTGATTCTTTGATTTAAATCAATAGAAACCACATATCGAATGTGGTCACAAATGGATTTTATTGTTTTACATCAACTTATGCAGGTGTGAAATTTTACCAATTTACATTTTTTTGCACTCGTTTAAGTCTAAAAAATGAGCATGATTTTGTTCTGTAGAAAGAAGCAGTTAAGCTAGGCGGATTGAAGATTCGCAGGAGAGCGAGATGGCTAACGAATTAACCTGGCATGATGTGCTGGCTGAAGAGAAGCAGCAACCCTATTTTCTTAATACCCTTCAGACCGTCGCCAGCGAGCGGCAGTCCGGCGTCACTATCTATCCGCCACAAAAGGATGTCTTTAACGCGTTCCGCTTTACAGAGTTGGGTGACGTTAAAGTGGTGATTCTCGGCCAGGATCCTTATCACGGACCGGGACAGGCGCATGGTCTGGCATTTTCCGTTCGCCCCGGCATTGCGACACCGCCGTCACTGCTGAATATGTATAAAGAGCTGGAAAATACTATTCCCGGTTTCACCCGCCCTAATCATGGTTATCTTGAAAGCTGGGCGCGTCAGGGCGTTCTGCTACTCAATACTGTGTTGACGGTACGCGCAGGTCAGGCGCATTCCCACGCCAGCCTCGGCTGGGAAACCTTCACCGATAAAGTGATCAGCCTGATTAACCAGCATCGCGAAGGCGTGGTGTTTTTGTTGTGGGGATCGCATGCGCAAAAGAAAGGGGCGATTATAGATAAGCAACGCCATCATGTACTGAAAGCACCGCATCCGTCGCCGCTTTCGGCGCATCGTGGATTCTTTGGCTGCAACCATTTTGTGCTGGCAAATCAGTGGCTGGAACAACGTGGCGAGACGCCGATTGACTGGATGCCAGTATTACCGGCAGAGAGTGAGTAAATTTGCGGGAAAATGCCGGATGGCAGAGTTGCCACCCGGCTGATTTATCAGGCTTTATTCTGACGCCACCATTCGCCAAGAAGAACGCCGGTTGCGACAGAGATATTCAGCCCGGCAACGTTGCCAGTACCATCAATCTTCACGCGCAGATCGTTCGGATCGCGTGCGGCATCCGGTAACCCTTCATATTCCTGACCCAGCACCAGTACCATTTTCGCTGGCAGACTGGTTTTGAACAGCGGTTTACCCTGCTCGCTGGAAGTTGTCACTACGGTGTAACCCGCCTGACGGAAATCATCCAGCACGTTAACAATGTTGTCGCCAGTAATCGGCTGAACGTGCTCTGCGCCGCCTTCTGCGGTACGGATAGCCGCCCCAGACTCCAGCAGTGCTGCATCCTGCACCACAACACCTTTCACGCCGAAGTGCGCACAGCTACGCATCATGCCGCCCAGGTTATGCGGGTTAGATTCGTTTTCCAGGGCCAGTACACAATCCTGCGCGCCAGCCTGGCTTACCCACTGCTGCACGGTTGTACCGTTACGCTTTTTGATCAGGAAGCAAACGCCGCCGTGATGTTCCGTGCCTGACGCTTTTGTCAGTTCCGCTTCATCCACCACATGGTACGCTTTGCGGTTTGCCGCCATCCAGCGCAAGGCTTCTTTAAAACGTGGCGTTACGCTCTGGATAAACCAGGCGCGAACAATCGCTTCCGGACGGCTCTGGAACAGTGCCTGACAGGCGTTTTCTCCGTAGACGCGGGTTTCTTCCGCACGCTGACGACGCAAAACTTCCGGATCAATAAAACTTTTACCACTGATGCCACCGTGATCGGCCTTTTCCGGCGTCTCATCACCCGGCGCGCGGGAAACCGTGCGCCACGGCGAATCTTCCCACTTGCGGTCACGGGGCTGACTCTGTTTGTCATCGCGGGCGGGGCGACGGCCACCGTCAGCACGAGATTTTCCTGGACGCCCGCCCCCTTTCCCGGTACGCGGGTTGTGGGTACGTTTATCAGAATCATCATCACTGCGGACATACATCACTTTGACCTTGCCGCTTTTACCTTTCATTTCATCGTTCATGCTTTTCTCCACCAGCGCTGCGCGAAGCGCGCAGATTACCCGAAGTCCGCGCGGTTCGCCATGATTTCGTTCCAAAGCCTGTGTCTATCATACCCATTGAATAAAACAGATTGTTGTCTGGAACAATGTCCCCGATAATATGTAACATATTAGAAACATACCGGCGTCGTTGCCGATAAGTCTCCTTACTCATCCCGAGGTTAGTTATGAATACCGTTTGTACCCATTGTCAGGCCATCAATCGCATTCCCGACGATCGGATCGAAGATGCGGCAAAATGCGGACGCTGCGGTCACGACTTGTTTGACGGAGAGGTGATTAATGCGACCGGTGAAACGCTCGACAAATTGCTGAAAGATGATCTACCTGTGGTGATCGACTTCTGGGCACCGTGGTGCGGCCCCTGCCGTAATTTCGCACCAATTTTTGAAGATGTCGCGCAAGAGCGTAGCGGTAAAGTGCGCTTTGTGAAAGTGAATACCGAAGCTGAACGTGAATTAAGCAGTCGCTTTGGAATTCGTAGTATACCGACGATCATGATTTTCAAAAACGGTCAGGTTGTCGACATGCTTAATGGCGCAGTACCGAAAGCGCCGTTTGATAGCTGGCTGAACGAATCTCTTTAATCTTACCGGGGCGCATCTTGTGCCCCGTTTTCTCCTCTGCGACAATGGCGTTTTTTCGACGCTCTCTTATGACCGAAAACGCTGTTCTCCAGTTACGCGCCGAGCGTATTGCGCGCGCAACACGTCCTTTTCTTGCCCGCGGTAATCGCGTTCGTCGCTGCCAACGCTGTCTTTTGCCAGAGAAATTATGTCTCTGTTCGACAATTACCCCAGCACAAGCAAAAAGTCGCTTCTGTTTGCTGATGTTCGACACCGAGCCAATGAAGCCCAGTAATACCGGGCGTCTGATTGCTGATATTTTGCCTGATACCGTTGCGTTTCAATGGTCGCGTACCGAACCCTCGCTAGATTTGCTGGATCTGGTACAAAACCCGGACTATCAGCCAATGGTGGTCTTTCCCGCCTCGTATGCTGATGAGCAACGGGAAGTGATCTTCACACCACCTGCCGGTAAGCCTCCGCTATTTATCATGCTCGATGGTACCTGGCCGGAAGCTCGCAAGATGTTTCGTAAAAGTCCGTATCTGGATAATCTTCCCGTCATTTCCGTCGATCTTTCCCGGCTTTCTGCCTATCGCCTGCGTGAAGCCCAGGCTGAAGGCCAATATTGTACTGCCGAGGTAGCCATCGCACTGTTAGATATGGTCGGCGATACCGGGGCGGCGGCAGGGTTAGGCGAGCATTTTACCCGCTTTAAAACACGCTATCTGGCAGGAAAAACGCAACATCTGGGTAGCATCACAGCAGAACAGTTAGAAAGCGTTTAAAATCATTCGGTCACTTCTGCGGGAGACCGGTATGAGTCAGCGAGGACTGGAAGCACTACTGCGACCAAAATCGATTGCGGTAATTGGCGCATCGATGAAACCCAATCGCGCAGGTTACCTGATGATGCGTAACCTGCTGGCGGGAGGCTTTAACGGACCGGTACTCCCGGTGACGCCTGCCTGGAAAGCAGTGTTGGGTGTGTTGGCCTGGCCGGATATTGCCAGCTTGCCCTTTACACCAGACCTTGCGGTTTTATGTACCAATGCCAGCCGTAATCTTGCTCTTCTGGAAGAGCTCGGCGAGAAAGGCTGTAAAACCTGCATTATTCTTTCCGCCCCGTCATCGCAACACGAAGATCTCCGCGCCTGCGCCCTGCGCCATAACATGCGCCTGCTTGGACCAAACAGTCTGGGTTTACTGGCTCCCTGGCAAGGTCTGAATGCCAGCTTTTCGCCTGTGCCGATTAAACGCGGCAAGCTGGCGTTTATTTCGCAATCGGCTGCTGTCTCCAACACCATCCTCGACTGGGCGCAACAGCGTGAGATGGGCTTTTCCTACTTTATTGCGCTCGGCGACAGCCTGGATATCGACGTTGATGAATTGCTCGACTATCTGGCGCGCGACAGTAAAACCAGCGCCATCCTGCTCTATCTCGAACAGTTAAGCGACGCGCGACGCTTTGTTTCGGCGGCCCGTAGTGCCTCGCGCAATAAACCGATTCTGGTGATTAAAAGCGGACGTAGCCCGGCGGCTCAACGTCTGTTGAACACCACGGCAGGAATGGATCCAGCGTGGGATGCGGCTATTCAGCGTGCCGGTTTGTTGCGGGTACAGGATACCCACGAACTGTTTTCGGCGGTGGAAACCCTTAGCCATATGCGCCCGCTGCGTGGTGACCGGTTGATGATTATCAGCAACGGTGCTGCGCCTGCCGCGCTGGCGCTGGATGCCTTATGGTCACGCAATGGCAAGCTGGCAACGCTAAGCGAAGAAACCTGCCAGAAACTGCGCGATGCACTGCCAGAACATGTGGCAATCTCTAACCCGCTCGATCTACGCGATGACGCCAGCAGTGAGCACTATATTAAAACGCTGGATATCCTGCTCCACAGCCAGGATTTTGACGCGCTGATGGTTATTCATTCGCCCAGCGCCGCTGCTCCCGCAACAGAAAGCGCGCAAGCATTAATTGAAGCGGTAAAGCATCATCCCCGCAGCAAGTATGTTTCTCTGCTGACGAACTGGTGTGGCGAGCACTCCTCGCAAGAGGCACGACGATTATTCAGTGAAGCCGGGCTGCCGACCTATCGCACGCCGGAAGGAACCATCACTGCTTTTATGCATATGGTGGAGTACCGGCGTAATCAGAAGCAACTACGCGAAACGCCGGCGTTGCCCAGCAATCTGACCTCCAATACCGCAGAAGCGCATCTTCTGTTGCAACAGGCGATTGCCGAAGGAGCAACGTCACTCGATACCCATGAAGTTCAGCCCATCCTGCAAGCATATGGCATGAACACGCTCCCCACCTGGATTGCCAGCGATAGCACCGAAGCGGTGCATATTGCCGAACAGATTGGTTATCCGGTGGCGCTGAAATTGCGTTCGCCGGATATTCCACATAAATCGGAAGTTCAGGGCGTCATGCTCTACCTGCGTACAGCTAATGAAGTCCAGCAAGCGGCAAACGCTATTTTCGATCGCGTAAAAATGGCCTGGCCGCAGGCGCGGATCCACGGCCTGTTGGTGCAAAGTATGGCTAACCGTGCTGGCGCTCAGGAGTTGCGGGTTGTGGTTGAGCACGATCCGGTTTTCGGGCCGTTGATCATGCTGGGCGAAGGCGGTGTGGAGTGGCGTCCTGAAGATCAAGCCGTCGTCGCGTTACCACCGCTGAACATGAACCTGGCCCGCTATCTGGTTATTCAGGGGATCAAAAGTAAAAAGATTCGTGCGCGCAGTGCGCTACGCCCATTGGATGTTGCAGGCTTGAGCCAGCTTCTGGTACAGGTTTCCAACTTGATTGTCGATTGTCCGGAAATTCAACGTCTGGATATTCATCCTTTGCTGGCTTCTGGCAGTGAATTTACCGCGCTGGATGTCACGCTGGATATCGCGCCGTTTGAAGGCGATAACGAGAGCCGGCTGGCAGTGCGCCCTTATCCGCATCAGCTGGAAGAGTGGGTAGAATTGAAAAACGGTGAACGCTGCTTGTTCCGCCCGATTTTGCCAGAAGATGAGCCACAACTTCAGCAGTTCATTTCGCGAGTCACCAAAGAAGATCTTTATTACCGCTACTTTAGCGAGATCAACGAATTTACCCATGAAGATTTAGCCAACATGACGCAGATCGACTACGATCGGGAAATGGCATTTGTAGCGGTACGACGTATTGATCAAACGGAAGAGATCCTCGGCGTCACGCGTGCGATCTCCGACCCTGATAACATCGATGCCGAATTTGCCGTGCTGGTTCGCTCGGATCTCAAAGGGTTAGGCTTAGGTCGACGCTTAATGGAAAAGTTGATTACCTATACGCGAGATCACGGACTGCAACGTCTGAATGGTATTACGATGCCAAACAATCGTGGCATGGTGGCGCTGGCCCGCAAGCTCGGGTTTAACGTTGATATCCAGCTCGAAGAGGGGATCGTTGGGCTTACGCTAAATCTTGCCCAGCGCGAGGAATCATGAGTAAGGTACTGGAAATGTTGACCACTTAATCGGGACTGGTGTTATTATTGCCCGCTTATGTCGTCTGCATTGCACAGAGGACCCTTCAATGAACAGAGAAGAAATGCACTGTGATGTTGTCAAAATTTAAGCGTAATAAACATCAACAACACCTTGCCCAACTACCCAAGATTTCTCAATCAGTTGATGATGTCGATTTCTTTTACGCTCCCGCCGACTTCCGGGAGACGCTGCTGGAAAAAATAGCCAGCGCGAAGCAGCGCATTTGCATTGTCGCCCTGTATCTCGAACAGGATGACGGTGGCAAAGGCATTCTGAACGCGTTGTATGAGGCTAAAAGGCAGCGTCCGGAACTGGATGTGCGGGTGCTGGTCGACTGGCATCGTGCACAACGTGGACGCATTGGCGCTGCGGCATCTAACACTAACGCTGACTGGTACTGCCGCATGGCGCAGGAAAATCCGGGCGTAGATGTTCCGGTTTATGGCGTTCCAATCAATACCCGTGAAGCCCTTGGTGTTCTGCACTTTAAAGGCTTTATCATCGACGATAGCGTACTTTATAGCGGTGCCAGCCTGAACGATGTTTACCTGCATCAGCACGATAAATATCGCTACGACCGTTATCATCTGATCCGTAACCGTAAGATGTCAGACATTATGTTTGAATGGGTTACACAGAATATTATGAATGGCCGCGGCGTTAATCGTCTGGATGATGTTAATCGGCCAAAAAGCCCGGAAATCAAGAACGACATTCGCCTGTTCCGCCAGGAGCTGCGTGATGCCGCTTATCATTTCCAGGGCGATGCCGACAACGATCAGCTTTCCGTAACGCCGCTAGTGGGGCTGGGGAAATCGAGTCTGTTGAACAAGACTATTTTCCATCTTATGCCTTGTGCCGAGCAGAAACTAACCATCTGCACACCTTACTTCAACCTGCCAGCAATCCTTGTGCGCAATATTATCCAGTTGCTGCGCGAAGGGAAAAAGGTCGAAATTATTGTTGGTGATAAAACCGCGAATGACTTCTACATTCCGGAAGATGAACCTTTCAAGATAATTGGCGCATTGCCTTATCTCTATGAGATCAATCTGCGTCGTTTCCTGAGCCGTTTGCAGTATTACGTCAATACTGACCAATTAGTGGTTCGGTTATGGAAAGATGACGACAACACCTATCACCTGAAAGGGATGTGGGTTGATGATAAGTGGATGTTGATCACCGGTAATAACCTGAACCCGCGCGCCTGGCGTCTGGATCTGGAAAACGCCATTTTGATCCACGATCCGCAACTGGAGCTTGCGCCACAGCGAGAGAAAGAACTGGAGCTGATCCGCGAGCATACCACCATCGTTAAGCACTATCGCGATCTGCAAAGTATTGCCGATTATCCGGTGAAGGTTCGTAAACTCATCCGTCGTTTGCGCCGTATCCGCATCGACCGATTAATTAGCCGCATCCTGTAATCACAACCCCGTCCTGTACGGGGTTTGTTTTTTGGAGGCCACGTTTTGCGTATTCTTTTTGTCTGCTCGCTATTGTTACTTTCTGGATGCAGCCATATGGCTAACGATAGCTGGAGCGGGCAGGATAAAGCTCAACACTTTATCGCCTCGGCGATGCTTTCCGCCGCCGGAAATGAATATGCACAGCATCAGGGGATGAGCCGGGATCGCAGTGCCATGTTTGGATTGATGTTCTCTGTCAGTCTGGGGGCGTCAAAAGAGCTTTGGGATAGCCGCCCTGAGGGGAGCGGCTGGAGCTGGAAGGATTTTGCCTGGGATATCGCCGGTGCAAGCACCGGCTATACCGTCTGGCAACTGACTCGTCACTAAAGCCGCATCCCTTTTCCTTTACGGTGCAATGTTAGTGAAACCAGAAACGCCACCACGGCCATCAAGGTCACATACCAGAAGAAGGCTGTTTCCATTCCTATTGATTTCAGCGACAACGCTACGTACTCCGCCGACCCACCAAATATAGCATTGGCGACCGCATATGACAGACCAACGCCTAATGCGCGAACCTGTGCCGGGAACATCTCAGCCTTCAGTATTCCACTGATTGAAGTATAAAAACTCACTATCAGCAGGGCGCACATCACCAGACCAAAAGCGGCATAAGGCGAGGAAACGTTCTGCAATGCTGAGAGAATAGGAACGGTAAAAATGGCTGCCAGCGAACCGAAACATAACATTGAGGTACGGCGACCAATCTTATCCGACAGCGCGCCAATGAGTGGTTGAATAAGCATGAATACAAACAATGCGGCAGTCATAATGCCACTCGCCACGTTGGCATGCATTCCCGCAGTATTTACCAGATACTTCTGCATATAAGTGGTGAAGGTATAGAAACAAAGGGAGCCCGCAGCGGTAAAACCGAGAACCATGATGAATGCACGGCGATTGCGCCATAATCCTTTCAGAGATCCAGCTTCTTTTAAAGCGCGCGTTTCTTGTTGTGAAGTTTCATCTAACTGACGACGTAACCACAACGCCACAACAGCTAACACAGCTCCTAACGCGAAAGGAATACGCCATCCCCACTCTCTGAGTGCAGCGTCTTCCATGGTATGTTGTAAAACCACGACAACCAGTAGGGCTAGCAGTTGTCCGCCGATCAACGTCACATACTGAAATGATGCGTAAAAACCTTTGCGCCCTTCAACGGCAACTTCACTCATATAGGTGGCGCTGGTGCCATATTCTCCGCCAACGGATAATCCCTGGAATAAACGAGCGAGAAGCAATAATGCCGGAGCCCAGGTACCGATTGTTTCGTAGCCTGGCAAACAGGCGATAACCAGTGAGCCGAAACACATCATACACACCGATAATAGCATCGATTTTTTGCGACCATGTTTATCGGCTATGCGACCAAATAGCCAACCGCCTATTGGGCGCATCAGAAATCCCGCAGCAAAAACACCTGCTGTTTGCAGTAGTTGAGTCGTCGTGTTCCCGGAAGGGAAGAAGATGTGGGCGAAGTAGAGTGAACAGAACGAGTAGACATAGAAATCGAACCACTCGACCAAATTACCTGAAGAGGCCCCCACAATTGCCCAAATGCGGCGACGAGTATCACTACTTGTCAGTTTGCTGTCTGCCGTTACAGTACTTTCAGCCATGCCATTATGTCTCCTGCCGTAATCCGATGCTTTTGTCGGTCGCTGTTGTTTATTTTTTTTGGTAAAGAAAATGTTATACATTTGTTGCGTATCGTTATGCAACCTTAACCATGAATTTAGTTAGCAGGAAAATGGTTATTGAGGAGCTTAAGGATAAATTTCTGGTAAGGAGGACACGTATGGAAGTAGGCAAGTTGGGGAAACCGTATCCGTTGCTGAATCTGGCATATGTGGGAGTATAAGACGCGCAGCATCGCATCAGGCATTTTTTTCTGCACCAGCGCAAAAAGGCCATCCTGACGGATGGCCTTCTGCTTAATTTGATGCCTGGCAGTTCCCTACTCTCGCATGGGGAGACCCCACACTACCATCGGCGCTACGGCGTTTCACTTCTGAGTTCGGCATGGGGTCAGGTGGGACCACCGCGCTAAGGCCGCCAGGCAAATTCTGTTTTATCAACACGTCTCGTTATGACCTGTCGATTTA
>ERZ1673748.2909-NODE-2909-length-11916-cov-7.494731_pt1 | contig 11916 bp, 5 predicted proteins | sample MGYA00580196_ERZ1673748 | MGnify/ENA primary metagenome ERZ1673748 (study PRJEB41218, sample SAMN15661796) | gut metagenome | host: Homo sapiens | place: Canada: London | collected 2015-08-20/2019-03-30 | study: EMG produced TPA metagenomics assembly of...
GCCGGAGCGGTGCTTAAGCCGTAAGGCGGGAATTGTGCGGTGTTGCCTTAGGTTTGCGGCAAGGAACCACCCCTCAGGCCGCTTCGCGTCCAGCTCCCCTCCAGGGGAGCCACCACAATCATGGGGTCCCCCGCCCTACTGGCCCGGCAAATATTTCACTGAACCTATGCCCCAAAATACAAAAATGCCGCAGCAGACTGTTACATCTGCTACGGCATTTTTATTTAGAGGTTAATGGGCTGGTTACAGCTCATTGTTCGGCTGTGGGATTACTGCAGAACGCCGGTGTTCTTATCAAAGTGATAAGTACGGCCGTCGATGACTGCATCGCCCTTAGCCATGGTGCCATAGATCGGGTCGAAATAGTAACGCTTGTCAGCGCTCCAGCCCTTGATCATGTGGCCCTGTGCATCGTAACGGACCCACTTGCCGGTACCATCGGGCCTATCAGCCCACTGGCCAGCTTCGGATTCCTGATAGACATCCTTGCTGGTGGCTTTCTTGCCCTGATCAACAGAGTCCAGCCAGTACCAAGCATCGGAAGCCGGGTCATAGATTTCCTTGCCGCGGCCTTCCAGACCCTGGCGAACGCCATTTTCGTACCAGTAATCGGCGCCATTGATGGTTACCCACTGTTTATCAAGGCCAATGCCGGTGTTCTGATCGAAGGCGCACGGTACGCCGTCAATTTCGGTAACACCCTTGGCCATGGTGCCATAGGTCGGGTCAAAGTAGTAAGTGCCCTTCTCGGTCGTCTGCCAGCCCTTGACCATGTGGCCGTTCTCATCGTAACGGACCCACTTGCCGGTGCCATCGGGCCTATCAGCCCACTGGCCGGCGTCGGATTCCTGGTAAACGTCCTTGTTGACGGTCATTGCGCCGCCCTGGACAGCATCCAGCCAGTACCAGGCGTCGGAATCGGGATCATGGATCTCTTTGCCGCGGCCGGTGGTACCCTGCTTCACGCCCTTTTCGTACCAGTACTTCTTGCCGTTTTCTTCAACCCAGCCGTTCTTCTCGCCGTACTTGGCGGTGTAGTCCTTGCCGTTGAAGTTGACAGCAGCGGTGGTAACGCCGCTGGTCTGCTTTACCGTTGCATCCACGAACTGAGCGCTTGCGCAGTTCTTATCGGTGCAGGTAAAGACAGCCATTGCGGTAATGGTGGTCTTTTCAGCAGCGCCATGAGCGGTGCGCGTTTCGGGTTCAGTAGACGGTACCTCAGTCGGCTCCGGCACAGCAGTCGGCTCCGGCACAGCAGTCGGCTCCGGCACAGCAGTCGGCTCTGCCGGCTTTGCGGTCGGAGTTGCGGTCGGAGTTGCGGTCGGAGTTGCAGTCGGAGTTGCAGTCGGAGTTGCAGTCGGAGTTGCAGTCGGAGTTGCAGTCAGTGCTTCAAACACAGCGCTAACGGTAACATCAGCGGCAGGCATCTTGAAGGTAGCCTTGCCCTCGGTCACGGCCAGCTTTTGGGTCTTGGTTTCGTCGCCGCTCTTATAGCTGTAGGTCAGGCTGTCAGCCTTGAGCTGGTAGTTATCAGCTGCCTTAACGGTAACGGTAACGTCGGTGCCCTCAACAGCTGCGGTCGGGTCTACGGTAACAGTGCCGTTCTCAGCAGGAGCTGCGGTAACCTTGTATTCCTTAACAAACTCTGCGCTGACGTTGACAGGGTAAGCAGGCATTGCAAAGGTGTAGGTGTTGGCTTTTTCGGTATCAGCCTTCACTTCAACGGTCTTATCGGTGTTGTCAGCGTCTTTGTAGGTAACCTTCACGCTGCCAGCCTTCAGGGCATAGCCGGTTGCGGGCTTAGCAGTCAGGGTTACGGTTTCCTTCTCAGCTGCTTCTTTAGCGGAAGCAGTGATCTCACCATTGGTCAGGGCAGCAACATTAACCGCATAAGTCTTAGCGTTCTTTGCAACGCTGATGGTCACATCGCCGTCCGGCATGGTGAAGGTGTAAACCGTCTTCGCCTTTTCGGTGGTAGCCTGGGCTGCGGCTTCGTCCTGCGCTGCTTCCTGAACTTCAGTCAGAGCAACATCGGTATTGCCGTTCTTTGCGGTAACGGTAACGATATCGGTGCCTTCCTTTTCTACGGTCAGGGTAACGGTATCGTCCTTGATGTAGGTGTTGCTGGTGGTGCCCAGGGTCAGGGTAACGCCTGCAACTGCATCGGGCAGGGTAACGGTGTGGGGGGTGCTTTCGGTTGCGGTATGGCAATCAGAGCACAGGTACACATTGTTGCCAACGGACTTGGTTTCCAGCTCGTCCAGAGCCCAGGTATGGCCCTTGGGCAGTGCGCCGTCAGCGTACTTCTTTTCACCCTTGGTCAGGCCGTACTTGTTGGTGCGGGCCTGGGTGTAAGCGGGGGTATCACACCATGCTTCAACGGAAACATCGGTGGTTGCGCCGCTGCTCAGGTCGCTGACCATGTCGGACATCGGCATGGTTTCAACCAGGTTAGCGCACCACATGAACTCTTCGTTCTTGTTCTTCTCGTCAGAGCTGCCCATGTTCTGGTTGTAACTCGGGTTGTAGTTCCAGGACTCGGTCTTGTAGCTCTTACGGTTTGCATAAGAAGTGCCGGAGGCATCGGTCTTGACTTCTGCCTTGCCGTCCACCAGTTCCTTATAGGTGTTGGACAGGTTGGTGCCGACAGAAACGACCAGCTGATCCTTGGTGGTGTTGATGCCGGTGATCACAGTCTGGCCCTGCTGGGTGGTGGTAGCAAAGCTGTAGCTGTCACGCAGGGTCAGGCCAGCCAGAGGATGGTTCTTGAAGGTGCCCAGATACTTCACACTGCTGGTATCCTGGGCGCTGTCCATGATAACCATGCTCATGCCGGGAAAGTGGGTATCGGGAACCATGTTGCCGTCCTTATCCTTGGTCAGCTTAATGCCGCCATAGACGGTGTTGTATTCCTTCACTTCTTCCACTGCGCCGGTGGTCGGGTCCATACGGTAGATGGCGTTGTTGACGTTGAAGTACAGCTTGCCATCATACAGTGCGGTAGAGTGTACCAGTGCGGGGTAGATCCGCTTTGCAGCAGCGTCTGCCAGGCACTCGGTGTTCAGGTTGTTTTCAACCTTGGTATGCTTATCTTTTGCACTGGTATCGATCTTATAGATGGTGCCAGCTTCGGCCAGAACCTTGGCATTGCTGTCGTCATCATTGAAGTTGCTGCTGGTTTCCTTCAGATCGTTGTAGTACATCAAGATGATATCAAACGGGTCATCCGTCTTGGTAAAGCTGCTCATGCTGAAGCCGCCGGGCCTGCTGCTGCTGGAATCCTCTTTGCGGATATAGTAGTTCGCATTACGCGGACGTGCTTCCAGAGTATCGGGGCCCTGGTTCTGCATCTTCTTCATGAACTGCTGCATCTGGGAGTTGTTACCAGAGCTGCCGGAACCAGAGTTGCCGTTGTTGCCGTTCTCGGACTGCTGGCGGCGCATGTTGTTATACAGGTTCTGGTTGGTCGTGGTATCAACGTAATAGAAGTAATTATTGTCGAAGTAGATGGGGCTGCAGATAGAGGTGAACCAAGTATCCTCGTAGCAGGTATCGGTGTAACGGGTCTCGTTCTTGTTCTCCGCCTTGGTGTAAGAGTAATGCGGCTTGCCGTTGTTCAACACAACATTGCCGTCATCATCCACATCGGGATTCTTGTTCTTGGTGTAGGTGTAGCCATCGTACAGCGAGTCAATGTAATCATAGTACTTGCTGTAACGGCCTTCCAGACCGGAGGGAGAAACCAGGAAGTTGACATGGCGCATGTCGCCTGCGTTCTCAACGCGGGTCTGGGCCATGCACTCGGTGTTCACGTCATCATAGCAGACGTCAACATAGTACCAGTTCTTGTTGGCTTCGCCGGTGGTCATCGTAGCAGAATTGCTGTCGCCCTGCAGCTTGTTGACCTTGACTGCGTTGAAGTAGTGGACGTTGTTGAACATGCCGCCGCCGAACGCATTACCGGCAACACTGGTATCAGAAGTATCGCAGTAATACAGGATCTGGGCAAAGTCAACAACAGCGTTATCGCCTACTTCATCGGGGGTCTTCCAAACTTCTTTGCCGTCAACGGTCTTTTTATAGATTTCCTTGTTGTCAGGCAAATTCTGGACCATGTAGTTAAATGCAGCTGCATAGCCCAGGCAGATGCAGCCATACTCAACGCCCTTAGCGCCGATCTCGCCGCCCAGCAGGGCACCGAAAGCAGTCGTCTGGATGGGGTCGTTGTTGCCGCCGCCGGTGATATCGCCCATGGAGCCCATATCGAATTCTGCAACCTGGGAGATCCAGTCGTGCAGGATCAGCAGCTTGGTAACATAGTCAGCGCTGTCACCCAGCTTGGCAACCTGTGCCAAGCCTGCATCACGGATGGCTTTCAGAGCTTCGCCATAGTTCATGACGTAAGACATGAACGCCTGCGGCAGCATGTTCAGCATGAATGCCATGGTGGTTGGCGGGACATCATCGTTCGGATCAATGCTGCACAATACCTTGATTGCGCCCATGGTGCCGGTGATGCTGCCATCCTCGCCCTGCTTCTGAACGCCCTTGGAGGTCCAGAACGGGGCAGCCACGCCGAAGTACTCTGCTTCGTCCTGGTTGAACTGCGACAGCTGGAAGTAGTAGTAGTTCATCTGCGCAGTCGAGACATCGTAAGTATTGGTGACCTGGTTGCCCTGGTCGTCCACATACACGGCAGTCTTCTGGCTGTCGTACAGCAGCAGGCTGTTCTTGCCCTTGTTGTCGCCGCTCTGATAGGTGAAGTTCACCTTGCTTGCGTCAACCGGGTTGTTCTGCATATCGTACCAGTTGCCGCCATCCATTGCGGACACCAGGGTAACGCCGGTGCCGCCGGAGGTGGTATCCAAGGTCGGGGTGCCGCCCACGTTGATGTAGACGGAATTGTTATTCTGGTCTACCACAACGCTGACCGGCATGGTCATTACCGGCTGGGTTTTGAATTCTTCGCCGCAGACAGCACACTTGAAGGTGATGCCGGTGCATTCCCAGTCAATGGTAACGGGAGCGCCGGCAGAAATTTTGCCGGTTTTGCTGTCATAGAACAGCTGGGCGTTGCTGTAGTCAGCTTCCAGCTTGCCCTCGACCTTCTTCATTTCCCAGTTGAAGGTAGCAACAAAGTTGCCATCTGCATCCTTGGACACGGTATGGCTCTGGCAGGGCAGGGCGGCAATGTCGTCGGTGCGGGTGGTGGGTTCCTTGTATTCCTTCTTAACCGGGCTCTTGTCAGCGGGCACGCTGGCAGAGTAAACGGTCTTGCCGGCAGCGCCGGGCTTTGCCTCGGTGGTATCCTTGGTTACGGTGCCTTCTACCTTCTGGTAGGCATCGTCCTTTTCACAGGTATACACAGCGGTGTAAGCCCAGCCGTCATCGGTCTTGGTCCAGTAACCATCGGGGGTTTCCTTCCAGGTATGGGTGTGGCCATCCTCCGGGTTGGTGTCATTCCAGTACCATTTCGGCTCGCCATAGGTATGGCCGTCCGCAGCGGCGCTGGCCGCAAAGGTATCGGAGTTTTCAGCAACGTAAGCCTGTGCGTAGCTGTCAGCCTGCTGCGCAATCACTTCATCATCGCTGTTGGTCATGGACTCCATCGCAGAGGTCATGCCGGAGCTGCCGGTAAAGGTAACGGCGGTCACAACGCCTGCGGCGTTCGTCTCATAGCCCAGGTCGGTAACGGCGCTGGACAGATGATACGTTTTGATGGTGGCAGCCATCACCGATGCCATCTCGTCCTTGTTCAGGCCATAGGCTTCGGTGTTGATCTTGCCGGCTGCGGCGTTGGCGTACATGGCATCGGCCAGTGCATTTTCCAACGCTGCAAGGCTCATGCCCGCCTTGCTCTGTGCAGTCGCTTCCAGCTTGGCATCGTCCTGCTCCAGTTCATGCACTTCGCCCTGGGCAGCCAGCGTTTGGGCTGTCTGCTTGATCAGGTCTGCGGTGCTGGTGAACTTGGGCAGGGACTGCACAGCGCTGGCCGCGCTTGCTGCGCTAGCTGCAACAGACTGCGCTACCGAAGAATCAATCTTGGTAGTTTCGGCTGCTGCGGGAAGCGCCACGCTCTGGGCAACCATGGCTGCTGCCAACACGGATGCACCAAAACGCTGAAGGTTTTTCTTCATAGTTTTATCCTCCCTTAAGTGTTACTACTTTCCCCTTTTGTGTGAAAAGTGGTACGGCAGATGTGCGGCACTTTGCAGGTGTTGATTGCAAAACGCCTGGTTGTGCTCCCTCGGTCTGGCGATCCCCTGCTGGGCTGCGGCCTGCTTTTGGGGCTTTTGGCCCCGGCACAGCGGCTGACAAAACGTTGTACCGGCTGCATGCCTTGATCCCGCAAATGATAACCGTTCCGACACATCTAGGTATATACATTATATCACAGTTGCCAGAATTTGCATAGTTCATTAGAGCGGTTTCTAGGTAAATTTTTGTCCTTGAATCAACTGAAACCTGTTTTTCGCACATTATTTGCGCTGCGGTGCGGTGACCCTTTGGCGGTATTTATTAACATTTTTGAATGGTTTATTCCTGTTTTTATCAAATGATTAAACATTTACCCCGATAATGTTCTTTGCAATCTCTTAATCCAATCATCCGGTATTGTGACCGCGCATTTTTTGCCATTTCGGTTTGGCTTGTTGTTGAGAGATTTGGCAGAGATTGGAGGAAACTTGAAGGGAAAATTGGAGGTTGAGAATTGCCCATTATAAATTGTACCGTAGAGAGCGTTCCTGACCGTTCCGAAAACTTAGGGATAGATCAATCCTTACCCCTTAACCGCGACCTGAAATACACCTTCCCAAGGTAGGGCGGTGTGAGTGCCCCCTCCTGCTCCACTTTTTCAAAGTTCCGAATGGTGTCCTCTCCCCTATCTACAATTCCTGATGTTTTCATGATGCGTTCCTTGGTCTTCCACACCCGGCCTTTGCCCCCTCCCCGTCCCCATAAGTCGTACACAACAAAAAGGCCCCTGCCTTAACAGCAGGAGCCTTGAAAGCTATATCACAAGCCGAAAATTACTTCTCGATCTTGGAAACAACGCCGGAACCAACAGTGTGGCCGCCTTCGCGGATAGCGAAACGCATGCCTTCTTCCATGGCAACCGGGGTGATCAGCTCAACGTGCATATCAACGTTGTCGCCGGGCATGCACATCTCAGTGCCTTCGGGCAGGGTGATGATGCCGGTAACGTCGGTGGTACGGAAGTAGAACTGAGGACGATAGTTGTTGAAGAACGGGGTATGACGGCCGCCCTCTTCCTTCTTCAGGACGTAAACATGGCCATCGAAAGTGGTGTGGGGATGAACAGAGCCGGGAACAGCCAGAACCTGGCCACGCTCGATCTGGTCACGGTCAATACCACGCAGCAGAGCGCCGATGTTGTCGCCAGCCTGAGCGAACTCAAGGCTCTTGCGGAACATTTCCAGACCAGTGATGGTGGTGGTCAGCTTCTCTTCCTTCAGACCAACGATTTCCATCTGATCGCCGACATGAGCAGTACCACGCTCAACACGACCGGTAGCAACGGTGCCACGGCCGGAGATGGTCATAACGTCCTCAACGGGCATCAGGAACGGCTTATCAGCAGCACGGTCCGGGGTCGGGATGTAGCTGTCAACAGCGTCCATCAGCTCCCAAATGCACTTGTATTCCGGAGCATCGGGATCCTTGGAAGTGCTCTCCAGAGCCTTCAGAGCGGAACCACGGATGATCGGGGTGTTGTCGCCGTCAAAATCCTGGCTGTCCAGCAGTTCGCGAACTTCCATTTCGACCAGGTCGAGCAGCTCTTCGTCGTCAACCATATCGCACTTGTTCAGGAACACAACGATCTTGGGCACGCCAACCTGACGAGCCAGCAGGATGTGCTCACGGGTCTGCGGCATCGGGCCATCGGTTGCAGCAACAACCAGGATAGCGCCGTCCATCTGAGCAGCACCGGTGATCATGTTCTTGATGTAGTCAGCATGGCCCGGGCAGTCAACGTGGGCATAGTGACGCTTCGCGGTGTGGTACTCAACGTGAGCGGTATTGATCGTGATACCACGAGCCTTCTCTTCAGGAGCCTTATCGATGCTGGAGTAATCCATGAAGTCGGCGTCGCCCTTCAGAGCCAGAACCTTGGTGATAGCGGCAGTCAGAGTGGTCTTGCCGTGGTCAACGTGACCGATGGTACCGATGTTGACATGCTCCAAAGAGCGGTCAAATTTTTCCTTTTCAGCCATTGGAAGTATCCTCCTTTAATTCAAACAGATAAAATAGCCTGTTGTAAGGCTATCATACTAGATTTTTCAAGAAAAATCAAGTATTTTGCGCGAATTTGTGCAGAATCAGCCCTTATTGCGCTCGGTCATGATCTTATCTGCAACACTCTTGGGAACCTGCTGGTAATCAGCCGGCTCCATGGAGTACTGGCCACGGCCCTGGGTCTTGGAACGCAGGTCAGTAGCGTAACCGAACATCTCGGACAGAGGAACCATAGCGGTGACACGGGCAGTGCCATCGGTGGATTCCTGGTTCTGGATCGCGCCGCGGCGGCTGTTCAAGTCGCCAATGACGTTGCCCATATACTCGTCAGGAACAACAACGTCAACCTTCATGATGGGCTCCATAATGACGGGATCAGCCTTCTTCATAGCATCCTTGAATGCCATGGAGCCGGCGATGGAGAACGCCATTTCAGAGGAGTCAACTTCATGATAGGAGCCGTCCCACAGAGTGACCTTGACATCCACGACAGGATAGCCAGCCAGAATGCCGGACTTCATCGCGCCCTGGATACCGTTGTCAACAGCGGGGATGTATTCCTTCGGGATAGCGCCGCCAACAATACCGTTGACAAACTCATAACCCTTACCCGGGTTGGGCTCAATCTTGATCTTAACGTGACCATACTGGCCCTTACCACCGGACTGACGTGCGTACTTGGTTTCCTGGTTAGCATCCTTGCGGATGGTTTCACGGTAGGCAACCTGAGGTGCGCCAACGTTAGCTTCGACCTTAAACTCGCGGAGCAGACGGTCCACGATGATTTCCAGGTGGAGCTCGCCCATACCGGCGATGATGGTCTGACCGGTTTCTTCATCGGTCCAGGTACGGAAAGTCGGGTCCTCTTCAGCCAGCTTAGACAGGGCAATACCCATCTTCTCGCTGCCAGCCTTGGTCTTGGGCTCAATGGCAACGCGGATAACCGGCTCGGGGAAGTTCATGGACTCGAGGATGATGGGATGCTTCTCATCGCACAGGGTATCACCAGTGGTGGTGTTCTTCAGACCAACAGCAGCGGCGATATCGCCAGCGTAGCAGATGTCGATATCCTTACGGTTGTTTGCATGCATCTGCAGGATACGGCCGATACGCTCGTCCTGATCCTTAACAGAGTTGTAAACAGTGGTGCCAGCCTCAACGGTACCAGAGTACACGCGGAAGAAGCACAGCTTACCGACATACGGGTCAGTCATAATCTTGAATGCCAGTGCAGAGAACGGCTGATCATCAGAAGAAGTGCGATCTTCTTCCTCGCCAGTCTCCGGGTTGGTGCCCTTGATGGCCGCAACGTCGGTCGGAGCAGGCATATAATCAACGATTGCATCCAACAGTTTCTGAACGCCACGGTTCTTGTAAGAAGAGCCGCAGACAACAGGAACGATCTCGTTGGAAATAGTAGCCTTCCGCAGAGCAGCCTTGATTTCTCCCTTGGTCAGCTCTTCGCCGTCCAGGTACTTCATCATCAGCTCTTCGTCGGTCTCAGCAACAGCTTCGATCAGCTTGTCATGATATTCCTGAGCCTGTTCTTTCAGGTCTTCAGGAATTTCCTCAACGCGCACATCATTGCCCATATCATCATAGTAGATATCGGCTTTCATGTCGATCAGATCGATGATGCCGCGGAAAGTGTCTTCCTGGCCGACAGGCAGCTGGATAGGCACACCGTTGGCATGCAGACGATCATGCATCATCTGTACGCAGCGGAAGAAGTCAGCACCCATGGTATCCATCTTGTTGACGTAAACCATGCGGGGAACCTTGTACTCGTCAGCCTGGCGCCAAACGGTTTCAGACTGAGGCTCAACGCCACCCTTTGCGGCCAGAACGGTCACAGAACCGTCCAGCACACGCAGAGAACGCTGAACTTCAACAGTAAAGTCAACGTGGCCCGGGGTGTCGATGATGTTGATACGATGACGGTTCTTTTTGAACAGAGCCGGATCGTGCTGGGTCTCGGTGTGGCTCCAGTAGCAGGTGGTTGCAGCGGAAGTGATGGTAATACCACGTTCCTGTTCCTGCTCCATCCAGTCCATCGTAGCAGCGCCGTCATGAACTTCGCCGATCTTATGGTTAATACCGGTGTAGTACAGAATGCGCTCGGTGGTGGTGGTCTTGCCTGCGTCGATGTGGGCCATGATACCGATATTTCGGGTCATTTGCAGGGATACGTCTCTCGGCGTTGCCATGGCTTAAACCTCCTCAGTAAGCAGATCAATAACGGTAATGCGCGAAAGCCTTGTTGGCTTCTGCCATCTTGTGGGTATCTTCGCGCTTCTTGACAGCGCCGCCAACGTTGTTGGTAGCGTCGATGATCTCGGCGGCCAGGCGAGCGGACATGGTCTTTTCACCACGGCTGCGGCTGTACAGAGTCAGCCAGCGCAGGCCGAGGGTCTCGCGGCGGGCGGGGCTGACCTCCAGGGGAACCTGGTAGGTGGAGCCGCCGACACGGCGGGCCTTAACTTCGAGGCTGGGCATGATGTTTTCCATGGCCTTCTCGAACATTTCGAGAGGATCGTTGCCGGTCTTCTCTTTGACAGTCTCAAAAGCTTCGTAAACGATCTTCTGAGCGACGCCCTTCTTGCCATCCAGCATGATGCTGTTGACCAGACGGGTGACGAGCTTGGAATTGTAAATAGGATCAGCCAGAACTTCGCGCTTTGCGATTTTACCTCTTCTGGGCATCTTTCTTCCCTCCTTCACATTAATGATATCATCGGTACTCGAAAGTTAAAGAAAACTCCCGTTATGCCACAAAAGGGTCAGCTGACCATTTTATGGCGAAAAGATGTTTCCTTACTTCTTGGCACCGGCCTTGGGACGCTTTGCGCCGTATTTGCTGCGAGCCTGGTTACGGTTTGCAACACCCTGAGTATCCAGAGTACCACGGATGATGTGGTAACGGACACCGGGCAGGTCCTTAACACGACCGCCACGGATCAGGACAACGCTGTGCTCCTGCAGGTTATGGCCGATACCAGGAATGTAGGAGGTGACCTCGATACCATTCGTCAGGCGGACACGGGCAACTTTACGCAGAGCAGAGTTGGGCTTTTTGGGGGTCATGGTACGAACAGCGGTGCAAACACCACGCTTCTGGGGGCTGTTCATGGTGGTGTACTGCTTCTTCTGGGAGTTGTAGCTCTTCTGAAGGGCAGGAGCAGTGCTCTTGGTTACCAGGACCTCACGGCCTTTGCGTACGAGCTGGTTAAAAGTAGGCATTTCTTTTCTCCTTTCTTGATTATTCCGCGCAGTTTTTTGCGGGGGTTGTGCTTCCATTTTGGCCGCACTTGACCCCTTAACTCACGCATTTATTATAATAGCGGATAAACCACGCTCTGTCAAGAGTATTCACAAAAAATATTTCAAATAATCGTGCAAGATGCTGATTTTCTGCACTGTGGGTTCTAATTTTGCACTTAAGGTGTCTCTGAAAACAAAGAAGACGACGGATATTTCGCAAACGCAAGCAGAATTTATGGCAAAGAGCCCTTGGAATCCTTTGCGGATTCCAAGGCTTTTTAACGCAAAATCCCGCTGTGTTTGCAGAAACAGACTAAATTTTCGAATTTTTCAGATACACCCCTAGGGCAATACCGCATAATTCTAAGTGCCGATACGGCGAGCGAGGTGCGGCAG
>ERZ1673748.2914-NODE-2914-length-11871-cov-6.254401_pt1 | contig 11871 bp, 9 predicted proteins | sample MGYA00580196_ERZ1673748 | MGnify/ENA primary metagenome ERZ1673748 (study PRJEB41218, sample SAMN15661796) | gut metagenome | host: Homo sapiens | place: Canada: London | collected 2015-08-20/2019-03-30 | study: EMG produced TPA metagenomics assembly of...
TATTGTTGATCTGCCTCCTTATGGGACTAGTGTTTACGATACCACTTACTTCGAGGAAGATATGGGATGGCTGAAAAACTTAGCCAACAAAACCCATATGAAAACGGCCGAAAAAGTAATCCGCAGGCAGTTGACGATAAAACCCGGCATGTTATTGGTACCTTTTGAGTTGGTGCAAAATGAAATTTTGTTGAGAAGATTGGATTATATCGATGATGCGAATATGATCGTTACGGAAGATCCGGACAACCCTGCTCAGGTGAATGTTACCCTCATTTGTAAAGATCAGCTTTCGTGGGGAGCGACGGTCGAATCGAATTTCTTGAATTCTTTCGATATCGGACTCGAAAATAAAAACTTTATGAAATTGGGACATGTCCTGAATTATGAGTTCAGTTACCGGGGAACCAAAGACAAAAAATGGGGAAACGAGTTGGAATATAAGGTGAACAGTCTTTGGGGGACTCATATCAACATCCGGGGATATTACCGCAATGATTACCGTGAAAAAGAAGTTTTCGTAGATGTCGAAAGGCAATTCCTGACCAACCGGATGAAATGGGCCGGAGGGATGGGAGTAGGACGTGTTTTTTATTCGGATGATTTACCGGACCGGAATGTAAACCGGTTGGAAGAGTTGTTCAATTATCATTATCAGGACGTATGGTTAGGTAAATCTTTTTTGTTGCCTTACCGGTATAGCTATAACCAGAATATGTTTCTGACGGGTCGTTTTTTCACGACCCTTTTCAACAATCGTCCTTTGGTTACAGACGATACCAACCATTTGTATTATAACCGGAGGGATTATTTTGCCGCTTTTACTTACATCAAAATGAAGTATTATAAGGCCAATCTGATCTATGATTTCGGGCGTACGGAAGATATTCCTACGGGATTGATGCTTAGTCTGACCACGGGGTATGAAAAGAGTGAATTCGATAATTATGGCTATATCGCCGGAGAGTGTCACTATTCCCATTTTAATAAATACGACGAGCGTTATTACGCCCTGGAAGCAGCCTTGGGGTCTTATGTCAACGAAGACGGTTTCACCCGGGGAACGCTGAAATTGGGAGCCAGTCATATCAGTAATTTGTGTAGCTGGGGCAGTTTTAAATTCCGTTTCTATAACGACGTACATTATGTGAAAGGAATCCGGCGTTATCCGGGCGATTTTTTGTATATGGAAGATCGGAATATTCGCGGATTTTCATCCGATACACTAAGAGGAAATCAAAAACTGTCGTCTTCTTTGGCGACTACTTTTTTCTTGCCCTATATTAAAAAAGGATTCCGGGTTTCCATTTCTTCTTTCTGTGATTTCGGTGTGATTGCCGCCGACAATAAAAAATTGGTACACAGCAAAACGTATTGGGGATTCGGGGTAGGAGTCAACCTGAGAAACGATAATGTCGTCATTAAAAATATTTCTTTTCGTTTTGCCGTTTATCCTACTATTCCTGAGGATGGCAGGAGTTTTCAAGCGATACTTTCCAGTGGGAACAGAGGCAGTTTTTATGATTATCACGTAACAAAACCACAGGTGATTCAGTATGAATAGGAAATACGGATAGATCATGACAAGTTTTGCGTCATCTGATATTTGGTTAGCTTTTATTATGACTCTGGTTGCAGCGATTTCTACTTTTATGGGAGCGATGACGTCGTTATATTTCAGAAAAGTCAACCAGGTTACCCTCTCGGTCATTTTGGGATTTGCAGCCGGAATAATGATTTATACCGCTTTTATGAAACTGATGCCCGATTCGATCAGCATCCTATCCTCCCAATTGTCTTATGCTCAGACGAAAATCACCAGTACGGTCTGGTTTTTTGTCGGTATCGTTTTGTTGTATCCTTTAGGATATCTGGTGAAGTTGTGGAAGAAAAAAGAGGTGGAACGCTACGACGCTTCACTTCAATATTACCGGCGGGTAGCGATATTGGTGCTTCTGACGATTACCGCCCATAGTTTCGTCGAAGGGCTGGCGACTTTTCTGTCGTTTTTGGCTACTCCTTTGGTGGCTATTCCTCTGGTTCTTTCTATTATTGTCCACAACTTTCCCGAAGGGATGACGATCGGAGCCCTGTTTAATAAAATCAGTGATTCGATGAATCGCCGCCGGGCTATATTCTACAGTGTGATCGCTTCCTTATTCGAACCGATCGGAGCCCTGATGGCTTATATTTTTATTCTGAAATATTCTAATCCGGTTTTAACCGGAATACTGAAAGCTTTTCTTTCCGGACTATTGGTAGCCACTGCACTGAATGAACTGATTCCCAATTCCCAACTGAAAGGGAACCGGAAGGTGTCGGTACAGAGTATTATTTTAGGCATGTTTATTATGGGTGTCGTCTTGGTCAGTGCTTCGATTTTTTAAAATTTTACAACAATTGTAATTATTTTCAGAATTTTTTAACGTTTCTCCGGTCTGAGGTTTGGAGGATGTGCCTCTGCGGTTTATCTTTGCTGAAAATATAAAGATAGGGTATTTTTTTGATTCATAAATAATTAATTGGTTGTAAATGAAAAAAGTCTTCTTGTTTTCTTTATTTTTGGTTTTAGGGTTAGTTCTTTCACAGTGTTTACCGGTTTGGTTGGGGGAGGCATTCCTGACAGCTGAAAAGGTAGCGAAGACTTTGATGTTCGTTTGTCTGGCATTTATTATGATTAATGTCGGGCGGGAATTCGAATTGGATAAAACGAAATGGAGATCTTATGCTGCCGATTATTTTATAGCTATGGCTACTGCTGCCGTGCCCTGGATTATGGTCGCTTTTTATTATATGTTCTTATTGCCTGCCGATTTGTTCGGGAATTGGGATGCCTGGAAAGAGAATTTATTATTGAGCCGGTTTGCGGCCCCTACTTCTGCCGGTATATTGTTTACCATGCTGGCTGCTGCCGGGTTACGGCGCGAGTGGATCTATAAGAAGACCCAGGTGCTGGCGATCTTCGACGATCTCGATACGATCTTACTGATGATTCCCTTGCAAATATTTATGATCGGTTTTAAGTGGCAGTTATTTGCCGTGGTGATTGTGATCACTTTTTTATTAGTGATCGGTTGGAAAAAACTGGGAACGATCCGGTTGTCCCAAACCTGGAAATCTATTTTATTTTATGCTGTATGTATCGTAGCTGTAACGGAAAGTATTTATCTTTTGACCAAGTGGATGATGGGAGCTGACGGAGCGATTCATATCGAAGTATTGTTGCCTGCCTTTGTCTTGGGAATGGTGATGAAGACTGTCCATCAACACGGGAACCGGGACGAAAAGATAACCGGAATGATTTCTTATCTGTTTATGTTTCTGGTGGGGTTGAGTACACCTCAGTTTATCGGTATCGATCATGGACACCGGATTACAGAAGCTGTGGGGATTATTGCTGCACAGCCTATGCCTTCCTGGGAGGTATTGGTTGTGCATGTGATCGTTGTTACTTTACTTTCGAATTTGGGAAAGATGTTTCCGTTGTTTTTCTATCGGGATCGGCAATTGGAAGAGAGACTCGCCCTTTCTGTCGGTATGTTCACCCGGGGGGAAGTTGGGGCCGGAATTATTGTCATCGCTATGGGCTATAATCTGGGCGGTCCCGCTCTGATTATTTCTGTATTGAGTTTGGTACTCAACCTGCTTTTGACCGGTGGTTTTGTGGTCATTGTGAAACGTTTGGCACAACAGGCTTATGGACTGAAAGAATAGACGGAATAAAGATACCTTTTCTTGGGAACAATGGAGAAAAGAAGAATAAACTTTCATTCTCCGTTTCTCCAAATTTATGGTAGGTTTGAATAAGTTCATAAAGTCTATGGACCTGCGGGTGTGGCCGGACGGAACCGGAGTTTGTATTATTTCGCCTCTTTCTTCTTAAATAACCGTCGGAAAAATCCTTTCTTTTCTTTGGTTTTTTCTTCGGTAGTTCCGGGATGTTTCACTTTTTCCAGTTTACGGTTCGAGATCTTTTCGAGCAGGTTCAAATGTTCTTTGAAGGTCGGTATTTCCGTTTCTTTTTGCTGAGATGGTAAGGCAAAAGGGAAGGAGAGTCTGTTCCAAACCTGATAATTCGGGCTCTCCAGGCAATCTTTCATAAACCGGCCGAAAATAGGCATAGCCATATTGGCGCCTTGTCCTAAACGGATGGTGTTGAAATGGATGTTTACATCGTTGGCTCCGACTCTGATTCCGACGACTATCTGGGGATTATATCCGATAAACCAGCCGTCTACCTGATTTTGGGTCGTACCGGTTTTCCCGGCCATTTCATTATGCAGACCGTATACCGAACGCAATCTTTGCCCTGTTCCTTCGTCGATGACTGCCGAAAGCATATTGCTCATTAAATGGGCTTCGTTTTCAGGCAGTACTTGCCGGGGAATTTCGGGCTGAGCTTTGAATATCAGATTACCCTGGCGGTCCTTGATTTCTTCCAGGTAATAAATCGGACGGAGGTTTCCGTTATTGGCAAAAGTTATAAAAGGACGAACCATTTCCTGCAAGGGGATATCGGCTACTCCCAAGGCTAAAGAAGGATAGGGAGGAAGCTCGGAGGTGATACCCAAACGGCGGGCATGATCGATAACGGTGTCTATGCCCGTCTGAAGCAATACTTCGACAGCGATGGTATTGATCGATTTACTAAGGGCTCCTTTCAAGGTGTAATATCCCTCGTAATTGTTGTCCGAATTGCGTGGGGACCAGTCGTCATATTCCGGATAGGTTTTCTGTTCATTTTTGTAATAAGCGTCCAGACGGGTCCCCTGATGTATAGCTGCACTGTATACGACCGGTTTAAAGACCGATCCTACCTGGCGCGGGGCTTCAACCTGGTCGTATTGGAAATATTTATAGTTCAGATCACCGACCCAGGCTTTTACTTTCCCGGATTGTGGTTCCACAGCAATCATCGCCGGATGCAAAATCTTCAGATAATGCTTGATCGAATCGATCGAAGAATAATCTACCCGCATTTCTCCCTCTTCCGGGCTGTATACCAGCATCGCTTTTTTTTCATTCAGAATTTTCAGTATGTCTTTTTCAGCCAATCCCTGATGTTTCAATCGTTGATAGACCGTACTGTTCTGAATAGCATTTTTCAGTATCGCGGGATTTTTGTCCCAGGGTTCTTGTTTACCCAGGTGGGTGTAATAGGATTGCTGTAATTTTTTCATGTGCTCTTGAACGGCATTTTCTGCATATTGCTGCATCTCTGCGTCCAGAGTTGTTTTCAGGATAAGACCGTCCTTATATAGGTTGTAGTTCGTACCGTATTTTTCGTTGTATTCTTTGAGGATCCGGTCGGTATCCCGGCGTATTTTTTCGCGTAAATAAGGAGCCAGACCGGAAAAATGGTTGACCGGAATGTAATGCAGCTGTAGTTCTTCCTGCTTTATTTTTTCACCGGTCTCTTCATCCAGATAATCGTATTTCATCATTTGGTCGATTACCGTGTTGCGACGGTTGAGCGCCCTTTCCGGATGCAGACGCGGATTGTAACGCGAAGGTCCTTTGAGCATACCGATCAAAGTGGCTGCCTGAGGGATAGTCAGATCGGAAGCAGAGGTTGAAAAATATTTTTGAGCGGCACTCTCGATACCGAATGTATTTTCCCCGAAAGATACCGTGTTCAGGTAAAGGGTGAGGATATCGTCTTTGCTGTAAATGTTTTCCAAACGATGGGCTGTAAACATTTCTTTGAGTTTCACAACCGGTATAAAGGTCACCTGCTGTTCGTCCCGGGGATACAGATTTTTAGCCAATTGCTGACTGAGCGTACTTCCGCCGCCTGAACTACGGTGTCCCAGCAGAACAGTTTTGAAAAATACCCTCAGCATACTGATTTTGTCTACGCCTTCATGTTCGTAAAAACGGACATCTTCGGTCGCGATCAGGGCTTTGACGGCATAAGGGGAAATATGATTGAAATTGACATTGGTACGGTTTTCGACATAATATTTACCGATCAGCAAGTTGTCTTCGCTATACAATTCCGAAGCTTCGTCATTACGGATATCCCGCAATTCGGCATAATCCGGTAGCTTACCCCAAAGACCGGCATATACCGAGTAGACAAATAGAGTGATACCGATTGCGAGAAACAGGATAAATAGCACCCCGTATTTCAATAGCTTGAACTTGTGGTGGTGCCGGTGAGAAGAAACCGCTTTTTTATGTTTTTTCTGATATTGTTTTTGGGCCATATGCTGAAAAGCTAAGCATATAATTCGACTTAGCCGGACAAAAATACAAAATAATTTCTTTTATCGGTCGGACTTCGGCTAGTACCGACATGCCCGCTGGCAGTTTGAAGGGTACGAGGATGAAGTGAAACCTGAAATGCTGGGGGAAAGTGAAGAAAATATTTAAAAGAAAAGTCCGGATGTAAAGTCCGGACTTTATACCTAAGGAAACAGAAGGGTTATTTGATGATTTCAACCATGGCACAACGATTCCATTTGTTGTTGTTTTTGTAGTAAGGTTTTTCTTTACCTACATATTCGATAACCATCCGGTTAGAATTGATGCCGTAATCTTTTTTCAACATATTGGCGACAGCCTCGGCTCTTTCTTGTGAAATCCGGAGATTTACATTGATCGGACCGAATTTATCGGCATAACCTACGATGCGGATTTTGACATCCGGGTTGTTTTTCATGAAAGTTCCGATATTGTAGATCAACGGGTCATAAATATCCTGAACCACGGCGCTATTGAATTTGAACGGGATGGTAGAGGGGATAGATTCTACGATTTCTACATTTTTCGTTTCAACCGGTCTAACCACTTCTTTCTCGATAACTTTGATCTCTGGCGGACGGTTCTGTAACTGAGTCACTTGATTAGCTAATACCAGGTTGGCGGCAGCCATTTCGTCGATGACAGCTTGTTTCGGTGCGGTACGGAAACCTCTGCCTTTGAAATAATAGGTAACCCCTGCAGTAAGTCCACCCAGCCCATCGTTCGGGAAACCACCGGTTTCTACCATCTTATCGTTGAAGATCATGCCCTGGAATTCGATGTTGGCATCGAATCTTTCAGAAATCTTGTATTTGGCTTGAATACCGCCATGGATGGTGAAAGATTGCTGATGTTTCCGGGTCATACCTCCGACACCGAAGAAAGGAACGATATCGAATTTACGGTCGGGGTTGTATTTCGCGAAGAAATTTATCAATCCCATCATAAAGTCGATGTTCATGTGCATATAATGCATGTGTAACATACTTCCGGCATTATCGGTGAAACCGTGTAATGCTCCGCCACCGCCTTGTAACCGTAATCCCCACCAGGGGTTGAACATTTTACCTACAGCCAACTCAGGCATAAAAGTAATCGTGTTTTTAAATTTTGCCTGTGAGGAATGTTCGGCAAAGAAAGCATTCGCTCCAAAATTTGCAGAAACAAACCAGTTATGCCAGAATGGGTTGGCTTCAAATGAGGTTTTGTATCCCGGAAGACGTTGTTCTATAATGACTTCCTCGACTTGCGCCTGGGCCTTTGTTATTCCACATAGACCAGCAACCAAAACAATTAACATTAATCCTTTTTTCATAACATTTTTATAATTAAGTAACTTATAATATTGACATTACATTTCGTTTGTTGTTATTATCTTTTGATTTAAAATAATAGAGGTGTCAATGAACTTGTATTTTAATGTCAAAACTTACCGGAATAACGTAGTTTGGGGGGAGGGCGTTTCAAAATAGGGTCAATAAAATGTGAGTTTTTATGATTTTTAACCTTTTACTTTTAAGCTTTACATATTTTTTTTATCTTTGAACTCCGATCGTATTTCTTCCGGGGAGTATGGTCGGAGGAGGATGATTGCTTATTTTTAATCAGATACATATAAAACAAAAGTGGACCCGTCCACAGACAAAAATTGACGAACATGTTAAACATTGCATTATTTGGTCCTCCGGGAGCAGGAAAAGGTACTCAGGCAAAAAAGATTGTAGAGAAATATAATCTGGCCCATCTTTCGACAGGAGATATGATCCGCAAGGAAATTGCGGAAGGAACCGAGTTAGGTAAAATAGCGGAAGAGATTATCGCAAGGGGCGAATTGTTGTCTGATGAATTTGTGGTGAGACTGATCGAAAATAGTATGGCTCAGCATCGGGGAGTGAACGGATTCCTGTTCGATGGTTTTCCCCGTACTGTGGCTCAGGCTGAGATTCTCGACCGGATGTTGGAAAAGGAAGGTACTCCTTTGAAAGGATTGATCTGTATCCATGTCCCTTTCGAAGAATTAAAACGCCGGATGCTCGAACGGGCTAAAATCGAAGGACGGGCTGACGATAACGAAGAGGCGATTGCTAAACGGTTCCGGGAATATAATGATAAAACCGTCCACGTGGCTAATCATTATAAGAAGAAGGGAGTGCATATCGATGTCGAAGGAAATTGTCCGGTAGAGGAAGTGTTCAATGCTATTACGAAAGCGATAGAGGAAATGAAATAAGGTAGATCGGCTTGGTTTCGATCGGAATCCTTTAGAAATGAATCGGCGGAACTCGGGTCGGGAGTCAGTGTTTATCCCGAACGAAGTTCCGCCGATCAGTAAAGTGCCGGTCACGAAAGAACATTATTTTTTCAGTCCTTTTCTTTCCAATAGCGGTTCGATGCCGGGTTCTTTGCCCCGGAATTGTTTATAAAGTTTCATCGGATCGTCCGAACCTCCCCGGGAGAGTATATTTTCCCGGAAAGCTTTGGCTTTCTCCGGATTGAAAATATCTCCGGTTTCCTTGAATGCAGCAAAAGCATCTGCATCCAACACTTCTGCCCAGGTGTAGGCATAGTAGCCTGCCGAATAACCTCCGTTGAAAATATGTCCGAAATAAGGACTGCGGTAGCGGACGGTGATTTCAGGTATTAAACCGATCTTATCCAGTACTTCTTTTTCGAATTTTTCCGCATCGATCGGATCGCTGTTTTGAATAGTGTGGTACGCCATATCCAATAGGGCGGCCGACATAAATTCCGTCACAACGAAACCCTGATTGAAATGACTGCTGTTTTGAATTTTATCGATTAACTCCTGGGGCATCGGTTCACCGGTTTGCCAATGGTGGGTATAGATTTTTAAAACTTCGGGATCTCCGGCCCAGTTTTCCATCACCTGGGAAGGCAATTCGACAAAATCGCGGGCAACCGAGGTGCCTGCCACACTGGGGTAAGTACATTCGGATAGTAGTCCGTGTAAAGCATGCCCGAACTCATGGAATAGGGTACAGGCTTCATCGAAAGTAAGCAAGGCGGGCATATCTCCGGCCGGTTTGGTGAAATTGCAGACATTGGTAATGACCGGACTGGAATTCAATAATTTAGATTGCGGGCGGAAAGCGTCCATCCAGGCGCCGCTGCTTTTACCGGCCCGTGGAAAATAATCGGCATAATATATTCCGATGTGTTTACCGTCGGCATCTTTGACTTCGAATGCCAGGGCTTCGGGGTGGGGAAGAGGAAGGTTGTCGAGTTGTTCGAAAGTCAGGCCATATAACTTGTTGGCTACATAAAAAGCACCTTTACGGACTTCTTCCAGCGGAAAATATTGGCTGATTTCGGTTTCGTTCAACCCGTATTTCTCTTTTTTCAATTTTTCAGCATAATAGCGCCAGTCCCAGGGAGCTAGTTTGAACCGTCCTCCGGTTTTATCGATCATTTTCTGTAGTTCCCGGGCTTCTTGCCTGGAGATCGGTAATGCCGCTTCCCAAATTCGATTACATAATCGATATACGTTCTCCGAATTTTTAGCCATATTATCGTCGAGGACATAGCTGGCATAGTCGGGGAAGCCTAACAGCCGGGCTTTTTGTACCCGTAAAGAAACCATTTTGCTGATGTTGGCCCAATTGTTGTATGCATTGTCCTGACTGCCCCGGTCGATATAGGCTTTGTAGATCTGTTCGCGCAGATTACGGTTGTCTGCATATTGCAGGAAAGGCATAATACTGGGATTCTGTAAAGTGAATACCCATTTCCCTTCCAAACCGTTTTCTTTCGCTGTCTCGGCAGCAGTAGCGATGACACCTTGCGGGAGCCCGCTCAGGTCTTTTTCATTATCGATCACCAACCGGTAGGTATTCGTTTCATGCAATTGGTTGGCTCCGAATTTCAAACTCAGTAAAGCCAGTTCACTATTGATTTTTTTGAATTTTTCCTTGTCTTCTGCCGAAAGATTGGCACCACCACGAACAAAGTTGTTGTAATATTTTTTCAATACCATTTTTTGTTCCGTAGTCAGATTTTCTTTGTCCTGGTTATCGTATACCGTTTTGATCCGGGCAAATAGCTCGGCGTTCAGATTTATACCGTCCGTATGAGCCGTGATTTCGGGCATAATCTCCTCTGCAATGGCATTGATCGAATCGTTCGTATTGGCTTCCCGGAGATTGAAAAACACATAAGATACCTTGTTTAACAACTGCCCCGATTTTTCCATGGCCTCGACGGTATTGGCAAAAGTGGGAGCTTCCGGATTTTTCAGGATGGCCTGAATTTCTGCTTCCTGTTCTTTTATCCCTTCCCGGAAAGCCGGAAGGTAATGACGATTCTGAATTTTGTCGAAAGGAGGCACTTCGAAAGGAGTATCGAATGGGATTAAAAACGGATTGTCCGTAACCGGTTGGGGGTGATTGCAGGATTGCACCACTATTCCTGCAAAACAAATGACATACATAATTTTTTTCATAAAAGTGAGGTAAAATTGTTTTTGATCTTTACACACAAAGATAGCTATTTAATAGGCTAAAGTGCAAATAAACGGATAAATATAGTAAAAACGGGGACTGCGGACAGTTATTGTTCCCAGTTTGAGGCAGGTATAAATCCATGACGGGGAAATTATTCGAACTTTTTTTGTAAGACATTTGCTTATCTGAAAAAAATGTATTTCCTTTGCATCCTGTTTGGAAAGCGTTTATAAAAAATACTGAGAGATGTCAAGAGTTTGTCAAATAACCGGAAAAAGAGCAATGGGTGGAAACCATGTATCTCACTCTAAAAGAAGAGTAAAGAGAACATTCTCGATCAACCTGTTCAAGAGAAATTTTTATTGGCCAGAAGACGACAGATGGATTCGCCTGAATGTTTCAGCCGATGGTCTTCGTTTGATTAATAAAAGAGGTTTAAATGCATGTTTAAAAGATGCTACTGCTGCTGGATTAATTAAAACTATTTAAAATCACTGACGATGGCAAAGAAAAGCAAAGGAAACAGAGTGCAGGTGATTCTTGAATGTACTGAACAAAAAGAATCCGGCGTGCCAGGAATGTCCCGGTACATCACTACCAAGAATAGAAAGAATACTCCTGAAAGATTGGAACTGAAAAAGTACAATCCGTATTTGAAAAGAGTAACGTTACACCGTGAAATAAAATAATTGAACTATGGCAAAGAAAACCGTTGCAACATTGAAAACCGGAGATGGTCGTGGTTATGCAAAAGTAATCAAAATGGTTAAATCTCCGAAAACTGGTGCCTATATGTTCAAAGAACAAATGGTTACCACCGATCAGGTAAAAGAAGTATTGAAGAAATAAGATGTTTCTTTTATATAAAAGAAAAGCGCTTTATCAAAAAGCGCTTTTTTTATTTGATTTACTTTTGTATAAATGTTAATGTATAAGGTAGGTCGATAGTTACAAAAGGAATGGTTACCTGTGTTATTTTAGCAGACTTGTATTCATGTGGGAAACATGATGTTTATGAAGGAGATGGGTAAGACAAGGTAGAATTTTTGAACTGTCTTGAAAGGATTTTATGGGGCAGTTCTTTTTTTTTGAGATTACGGATTGAATGTTAAAAAAATATTAATATTTGATTGTTCTATTTATATATAAATATATATTTATATAT
>ERZ1673748.2915-NODE-2915-length-11869-cov-5.455646_pt1 | contig 11869 bp, 16 predicted proteins | sample MGYA00580196_ERZ1673748 | MGnify/ENA primary metagenome ERZ1673748 (study PRJEB41218, sample SAMN15661796) | gut metagenome | host: Homo sapiens | place: Canada: London | collected 2015-08-20/2019-03-30 | study: EMG produced TPA metagenomics assembly of...
GGAGGCTTAGCTCAGCTGGTTAGAGCGCCTGCTTCACACGCAGGAGGTCACTGGTTCGAGTCCAGCAGTCTCCACCAAAAAAGTCCAGGAATCTCAAGGGTTCCCGGACTTTTTTATTTTCGCCAAGATTAACTTTGTTAGTAACGTGTTAGTAGTAGCGATTTAGGTTAGTTTTTTTAGGACGCTGTTATAAGCTTTCTCATTGACGATTTTTAGTGTGTCCATAAGCTCGTCCATAACTTCCCACGCCCTATCCTGCGCTACATTCCCGACCGCTTTCAAAAATTCACTGCCGGAGGGTTTTATTTTCTTGGCCGGCGCAGGCTCTGCAGAATACAGCATTGGGGGCGCTTTCGCCTGCAGTTGCTCCCCGCCTTGCTCGTTACGGATAATGTAGAGCGCCGCCAGTTTCTCATAGTTTGTCCAGCTCGATTCTTCTGTTTCAAGGCGAGCTATCCAGCGCTTGACCTCATTCTCGTCGACCATAGGGGTGCACCCCCTTTAGTCCTCGATCGTGTCCATGCAGCGCTGGATGGCTCTGCGGATGCTTTCGTCGTCGGCGTTGTCCAGCATCTCCTGCAACTGGCGCTTCATATCGTCCCGGGCACCGTCCCGGGAATAATGGCCGCGGACATAATGGGTGCCCCGGCGGGCATAAGAGCTGCCTTTACCATAGGTTCCGCGCATGTCCGCCTCCCAGTCACCGGCCTGGGAATATCGGCGCTGGGAATAGCCGTCATCCTCCAGCATCTCGATCTTGTCAATGTTTTTGATGGTGTCGGTCAGCTTGTGCACGATGTCGAGGTCACCCGCGCCAAGTTCTCCCTTGCGGGTAATCTCGTCCAGCTCCTTGCAGAGCATATCGCGCAGGTCATACATAGATTTCATACCCATTGTTCATTCTCCTTTCTCAGCAAACTCTTGTAATGATAAGGTTTGCGTTTCTCACGTCAATGTCCTCGCCACTAACGTTGCGGATGGACAGCGACGCGCAGCAGCCCTTTGTAACGTCAACGTACTCGGATGCCGCCACATTGAAAAACGCCTCCGCCGCTGTGGGCGTCACCGTCGCAACGGAGGACGGCAGAGGTTCACCGTCAACCGCAATGGCAACGGAGATGGGGCCGGGGGTCCCGCCGGCGCTTACGGCAATATTGCCGATAAAGTCCACCTTGTAGCGGACGCGGCACTGGGAGCAGTTACCCCGGAGATTAAACAGGCCAGAGCCTACGCGATGGGTCACAAGGCCCTTTGTGCAGGGGATCGGCGCCTCGGTAAAAAGCACGTTCTGATTTGCCGCTACGGTCTGTGCAGCAACAGCAGTGTATTCAGGCATGGAAAACTCCTTTCTAAAAATACAGCGGCGGAGCGATTGCCCCGCCGCGTTATCGTAGTATCGGCACGGGGCCGACCATTTCGCCGTTGTCGGCAAAAAGCTATGCTATGCAGTTGTCAGCAGCCGCAGCCCTGATTGCATCCGCAGCCGCCGTAACCGCTACCTGCCCACGGGTTACAAGTAATGTAGGCAGGCGAAGGGCACGGACGCAGCTGCGAGATCAGATAGTTGTTCTGCGCGGCCTGAGATGCCGCCAGCTTCAGATTCTGATTCTCGGTCTGGAGGTCGGACAGCTTGCTTTGCGTCAGGAAGTCGAGGATGGCGCGGCTGTTCTGGTTGTTCGCATCAATGATGTCGCGCGTGGCGTTCTGCACGGTGTTTCGCGTGTCGCACGCCTGCGTCGCCATGTCGTAGCGCACCTGGGCGATAGCTGCACGGTTTTCGCAGCAGCAATTAGCGGCCTGCATCTGCATGGCGTTGAGTTGCTGCATCAGCGCCGCCTGCTGGTTGCTGCGGGAAAGCTCGGCCTGTGCAAAGCCGTTTGCCATCGCCATGTTGGTGCCATTGACAAGCTGCGCCTGCTGGTAAAATCCGTCGCAAAGGCCCTGATTTACACTGTCGATCTTGCGCTCGACATTGGCAAAATCAGAGGTCAGCACATAGCCGTCGACCACGCCGCCGGAATTGCCGGCGTTGTTTCCCCAGCCGTTGCCGCCCCAGCCGCAAAACACAAACAGGAAAAGAATGATGATCCACCACGCGCCATCGCCGCCGAAGCCGCCAAAGCCGCTGTTCATCATGCCGGTAGGCGCAACAGGCATAGTGGCCTGAACGCCGCCGTCAGAAAGAGACATAGTATCACTCCTTTGAAAAATTTTTATTCATCAAATCGTGGCCACGATGTTGATTTATGTTGATGATTACTGCGTCAGGCTTTGAAACTGCTTCGCCATCTGCTGTAGCTGATTAAGCTGCTGCTGGTTTAGCCTACCACTCTGCAAGAGCTTTTCGACCTCGGCTTTGGGGTCGCCCTTGAAATTTGCTTTGAACTGGTTGAACTTCTGCACCATCTGTGCAAAATTGCCCATCGGCATTTGGCCGCCGCCCAGCGCGGCCATGAACGGGTTAGTCATCGTCATCGTCCTCCTCTACCTTGCGCTTTTTCTTGCCCTTTATTTCGCCCACAAGCGCTGCCAGAGCGTCAAACTCTTTGCGGGTGACAAATTCCACGCCCTTTTCCTGCGCCGCTGTGCGTGGCGTTTCTGCGCGCTCTACAAGGTCGTAAATTTTAAGCGTCGGTTTCCCGCTTGCGTCTGCCTGCTTGAGGTAAACGGTGGGGGCGGTGGAATCCCACAGTGCTACGGCAGAGTTGGGCGCGATGAGATAACCTCTTGCCTCCTGCTCGCCGCTTACCCACTGTACGCCGCCTTGTGCGATGGGGTTCTGTTGCACTGGCTGCGACATAGGCTGCTGCATGGGCTGCATCTGTGGCTGCTGCATCTGCCGCATCTGCATGAGGTTGTCCGGCATCGGCTGCGGATAATAGGGGTTGAAATAGGGATATGCCATGTTCATTCCTCCGTTTCTTTGTCCCAGAAATAAATCGGGATTTCGTTCTCGCTGTTCCAGCTGTCATAGATGATCCCGTCCTGAACGCACACTACATGCCCAGAGAGGGCGAGAATATATGTCCCGTGCGGGTGCTCATCGGCAAACCTGCCGACCGTGTAACAGTCCGGGCAAGTGTCCGGTATGATGTATCTCCGGTAGCCTAAGGACCGCAGATACGCGCCCCAACAGGCGTTTGCATTGGGTAAATCGCCGTCCAAGTAGCCACGCATGCACAGCCGGAGATAAACCTCGCCCCAATCCTTTCCCGTGGCCTTACAGATCGCACGGACAGTGCAATCGGACACGTTTTTCCCGCAGGGATTTGGATTAAAATATTTATACATGATTGCAACCCCTATATAGGCTTTCAGCAATTTCCACATACGCTAAAAGCCCCTGGGGATCGTCTGCGTACAGAATGCAAATATCCTGCGCCATTTGCGCGGTAAACCCGCATTTGATTAAGCGCTCGTACATATTCCCGCCTCCTTGCCTCTATAATAAAAGAAATCCGGGCAAATAAACTGCCCGGATTCTGCCTTGATTCTGCAATAATGTAGTTACAGTGTACACCAATTGTGTGCAAAAACGAAAAATAGCCGCACCCAAAAAGGGCGCGGCTATTTTTAGGAATCGAATGCATCCGCCAGTTTTTGGTATGCGCGGCGGCGCAATTTGTAAAATCCATCTACGCTGATATGTAGTTTTGCCGCCGTCTGTACACAGGTGCGGCCAAAAACGTCCACGTCAATTACACAGGTTTCCTCGTCTTCCGGTAGCCCTACCGCACGGATTGTTTCTGTGGCGCGGCATGGTGCCATAGTGGATAGTTTTTTGCGGATCCTTTTGTGCTGATCTATCATTTCCCACGGTGTGCCGTGGAGGTGCGGATGTTTAGCACGGGCGTGAGGCCGGCGTAGCGGTGTCCTCTGCGCCCTCCAGTGGATTTATTTTACCACTTATTTCAGCAGGAAATTCCAGCTGGCGGCACCGAGGATGCCATCCACGCCGAGGTTGTGGTCTGCCTGCATCTCCCGCAGACCGGCCTCCATCTTGGGGCCGAACAGCTTGTCACCATCCCAAATCTTGTCGGGATAGTAGCCCTTGTCCTTCATCAGCAGCATGGCGGCCCGGACATCATTGCCCTCCATGCCACGGCGCAGCATACGCAGTTCCATGTTGATCGTCTCCTCCTTCGTCGTCGGTGCGGGTGCGGGCTTTGGCTGCTCGTTCAGCAGCGCCTTGACGCTGGCCTTGAACGCCTCCCACTCCGCATTGTTCTTCCCTGCCATTTGCCGAGGGCAGGACTTCCCGGTCACGTCGTAGTGCCGCAGGACGTAGGTGTCCACGCCGGAGATGCCCAGCAGCTTGCACAGCTCCGCCGTCAGTGCCGCAGCGTTGGCCTTGGTGCGCTCGGAAACATGGTAGTTCCCGGAGCAGCACATCTCGATGGAGATACTGTTGGTGTTGCGGCAGAGGGGATGTACCGGATGGGCAGAGCCTACCGCCCACGCCCGGTCACAGGCCGGTACGGACTGGTAAATGCTGTCCTCGTCCACGAAGTAGTGTGCGCTGGCCTCCCGGTCGCCGCCTGCGAAATACTTGCAGTTGGCCTCGGCGGTGTCGCTGACGTTGCCCGTGTAGTGCAGCACCACAAAGGCCACGTCCCGCCCGCCCAGCCGGTCATAGGTCTCCTTGCTGGCCGGGATGCTGGTGTTGATAGGGATACCGCCCGCCTTGGCGATGGGATATGCGGCAGTGATGCGCTTACCCATATCTCACTCCCCCTTGCTCAGCTGCTTGACAGCCTGATTGATGCCGGTGGCCGCCAGACCGCTGACGATGCCCACGGCAATGGCGGTGATGGGATCACCCGCCGGGAAGTCCGGGATGGGTGCCAGATAGTAGCTGACAGCCCCCAGCAGACCGCCGCAGACCCCGCACAGGATGGGGATCCACTTGTCGTTCATGCTGCTGGCCTTGCCCACCAACCCCACGAGGTAGGTGATGACGGTGATAACCGCCACGCTTGCGATGCCAAAAGTTTCCATAATTGCTCCTTTCCGTGCCCGATTTGGGCACACAAAAAATGTTGATAAGTCTTTGTTTACTCCCCAGAATAATCGTAAACGATGGTGGCATTGCTCGCACCCCAAGGAGCATTTGCTACTTGCCCCTGCGACCACGGGACATAAATGGTAGACAGTTTTGGGCATCCGGAAAATACTCCATTTGGAATTGAGGATACCGTGCTCGTAAATCTAACCGTTTCTAACCCAGTACAATTGGCAAATGCAAAATCTCCGATTGTAGTGAGTGCGGGGGGGAGGGTTATTGATGCGAGACCTGTACCCTGCCTAAATGCATAAGCTCCAATCGAGGTCATTCCAGACGGGAAGGTCGTCAATGCGAGCTTTGGGCAGTACTGAAATGCGGCTGTTGGCAATGAAGTAATCCCAGAAGGAAGACTTGTCAATGCGAGACTAAAGCAATCCCTAAATGCCTGGTCTCCAATTGAGGTGATTCCAGAAGGGAGGCTTGTTAACGCTAGCTTTGAACAATCAGAGAATGCAAAATCTCCGAGTGAGGTAATTCCGGGTGGGAGACTTGTTAATTGGAGCTTTGGGCAGCGATAAAAACCACTATCACCAATTGCAATTACATTGTCTGGCATATCTACTGATGTCAATTCCGCCAAATAAGAGAATGCATGCTCTGGAACAATTGTTCCTCGAAATTTAGCAGTAAACACTCTACCAGAACTGTCGAGGGACGTATACTCTATATAAGGGCCTGTCGGTGGTGCCTCAAGGGCGCCGGTCACGCCGCCGATCACCACATCCTTCTTGATGTTCTCAGGCAGCATAGTGTCCGGTTTTTGGATCGTCACCTTACGCATTCCTTTGCTGCTGGTGGGCAGGATGACCTGATTGCCGGAGGGCATAGACAGCTCCACCGTCCGCTCCTCGGTAGCAAGCACCTCCATCACCTGTCCCATGTTGACCTCCAGATCAGCGCCGGGAGAAAAAGTTACCGCAAACTCGATCATAGCGCACCATCCCGCAAGATACGCTCCACCGGCACTTCGAATATCTGGGATGCCATGCGCTGACCGCCTACGCCCACCCGGAGCTGTATCTTTGCGTCAATGCCTCTCCCGGCAGTAAGCGACAGGGTCTCGGCTTCCGTCAGTGTGCATGAGACAACATTCCCGTCCAGCTGTACATCCGACAATGCTTTTTCGATTTTAACCTGTCCGGCCTGCGCTACGGCCAAGGACAACACCGTGATGCTCCCCGTGTCGATGGGCAGGCGGAATGTAAGCGTGGGGGTTGTACCTCGATACATGGGTATCCCTCCTCATACTTTAGATTTGCGATGCTCAGCGGTTGGCCGTCTGCTCCAGATCGGCCAGCCGGTGGTTGATTACCTTGATCTGCTCCTCCATCACCGGGACCCGGCGGGCGAAGTTATTGTGCTCCCGGACTTCCCGTGTCAGTTCGTCCAGTTTGGTGTCGGTGACGGCCTGCTGCGTGTCCAGCTTGGCCTGCACATCACGGGTGGTCTTGTTGCTGGTGATGATTACCCCCAGCAGCGACAGGCCGCCGGTGATGAGAGCTACGACGATTGTTTCCATTCAGTAATTTCCTTTCTCCTCTGGGGCTATGTTATAAGGTGGTATCACCTCCATACACCCCCATTTTTCATTGACCTGCAGCGAGACGATTAGGCTGTTCGCCGCCAAGCATACACCGCCAGATATGGCGGCATATTGTTATGAGCCTTCCCTCCGCCGGTCGCACCGGTTGCCGTGTTTCGGCTGATGTCAAATGCCGCCGATGCGTAGGGATAGTACCGCCCGCTGCCGCTCTGAACGCCCATATCACCCACGGTGAACGCCTTCTGGCTGTTGGTGATAAAGCCGTAATACCCCGGCTGATTGGCCGGATTGTGCGTATGGCTCGGCATCTCATTTGCGGTCAGTGTATGCGCTGCTTCTCCGCCGCTGGCCCCAGCTGCGTATGTATCACCCGCAGCCAACAGGAATACATCCTTTATGCGTTCCCACGTCCCGCCTCCAAAAAGATCGACAGGGTCGGTGGCCGCAGTGGAGATATATACACTCCCCACCGGATGTGCATAATCCAGCAGCGTCGTCCCTCCTACCGCCAGTGTGCCGTCTATTTGTACATCCCTATCAAAATAAACATCCAGCCCCACTTGAATTGCGTTTGCCTTGTCACAGAGACGGCCCAGCCCCACAGATAGCAGATGCTTTGCCAGATGGTATAGAGCATACGCTGCCGGGAGGTCACGCAACGTGGAGCCAATGCTTTCAAAGGCATCGGTTGCCACAACCCGAACTTCGTAGCGTTTGCTTTTGTCTGCGGCAAACACGGCAGAAATATCAGCAGGATCGTAGTTTCCCGCCGCCGGTCGGCCTGCCGTAGTCCAATCTTCAGCGCCGACTTCCCTATACTGTACCGCATATGCTGCGGTGTTTTTGGCAGAAAGAGAAGTAATGGCCCCGGAGAAAGTCACCTTGCCATAAGTTCCAGCCCGGTTTGCTGTGCCATCGGCATTGCAACGGGCGGCAGAAATAGCAGTAATTGCTGGTTTGCTGTAAGCAAGGACAGTGATACTTTGTGTCTTTGTAGTCGTGCGCCCCCGGCTATCTGTGACAGCACAGGAAACAGTCAGTTCGCCAGAACCGGGCAGATAATCCGTTGTACCACTGGCCGATGTCGCAGCGTAAATGCTGCCCACCTTGATACTGTAAGACTTGATGGAACTGCCCTGCACCCCGGATGCGGTGATATCTACCTTGACCTTGCTACGCAGCTGCACATATCCACCATAGGTGTCGGACACTCCTGTTGGATCGCTGATTGCAACAGACAGGGCCGGAACCACGGTTGACGGCACAGCAAGCTTAACAGCCGTTGACCACGCCCCAACATAGGTGCTGCCGTTGTACGTCTTGACCGTGAGTGTGAGCGCCACAGTCTCTGCGTTTGGCGCTTGCTGTGCCAGAGACACAGGCGGCGCATTCCAACTGTACGATGTGCTTACATTCTCTGCAATCAGTTGATCCTTGACGCTGCCGCATGTGTAATAGAGTTTGTGCTTAAAGCTGCTGCTGGCCCGCTTGATGGTGATGGTCAAGGTCTCCCCCAGCGTGGAGCCGCTTGTGGTGGCCGTGGACGCTCTTGGAATGGTGGTCAGTGCCACCGTTTCCGACAAGGACAAATGGCGTGGTGTGTAGGAGCTGTCAAAGCCACAGTCCCACTCTGCCGTCAGCGCAATGCTCTTCGTGCCGTCTGCATTATGGCTGACTGTAATAGTCTTGCTGCCCAGTTTGTACCATCCGGTGGAACTGTAATTATACGGATTCCATCGTTTTTCGCCCTGAAGTATATAATACGCTTCGCCGCTGCTCTCGTTTTGGGAATATCCGGTTCCGTCATATACCCACAAATCAAGACTTAATGTACTTTTGTTGTCTGCGATAGACTGGCCTGTGATTGACCAATCCAGACGCAAGCGCCAGCCTTTGTTTGTGCTGCTGTAAATGGACGCCATGTTCTCAACTCCTGTCAACTGGCAATTACATCGCCGTTTTCGTCCTCCGTCCAAACCACGTTTCCGATGCAGAGGATAGATACCTTGATACGCATTGCTTCCACGCCCTCTGCGGTGATCTGCAACTCCGGTGTGTTGTTGCGGACAAACTGCAACACATCATTATCCAGCCGCAGCAGGATTTCATTGCCCGTTTCACCAATGATTAGGCCGTCAGACGTAAACCGGAAAGCCTTTGTGATCTCGCTGTACTTGCTTTGCAGATCGCCGTCCACCTTGTCAATGCGCTCGGTTACCTTAGTGATGTCAATGCTCAGCTGGTCAGTCAGCACAGACAGCTTTGTGCTGACCTCCTCTTTGTAGCTGTCAAAATCCCCGGTTTCTACATAGTTTTCCAGAGCGGACAGGATGATGGAGTTGACATTCTGCTGCAGATCGGTAATCTGCTGGTGTGTGGCCTGAATCACTTGGCTTGAAGATTCGTCCACCCGCTCAGAAATCTCCTGCCGTGCGCTTTCGATGCGTTTATCCGTTTCACGCTTGGCATCTATCTGCGCCCCCGTGTAGGTTTGCTGGGTAGCGCCCAGCGTGATTTGTGTGTTGCCGGGGTCAAGAATATCCGGGGCCAGCTCCATCAGCGGATAGGACGCGCTGTAGCCGTGCGGATTGCTGAAAAGGGCCGTCATCCGGCCCACCCGGAAATGCTGGATGCCATCTTGCCAGCCCAAATCCACCGCCTTGCAGGTGATGGTCTCCGGCATGGACAGGCCATTGTCAGCCAGCGCCGCCTTCGCCTTGGTCTGAAGGTTGGCGGCAACAGTCACATCATCCCATTTGATGTGCCGGGTAATGCGCCCGTATGTGGCCATGCCAGACTTGCTATAAATAGTAAGCCCAGATTTAACAAGGTCATCTGTCAAATCACCATCTGGCAGCGCTTCGATGGTCAAGCCGTCCTTGCCCTCTGGCAGAATAGCGGTGTAAATGTTTGTTCCGTCCGTCTCGCTGGAAAGGTCAAGGAGATTCTCAGCAAATTCCACAGACTGCGTATTTGTGAGCGGCAACGCAGCGTAATAATCCAGATAGTTCCCGTCATCCTCATATCGAATCAGGAGATACCCGCCCAAAGCCGATTTAATCAGCTTGTCGGATATCGTGGACATCGCCGTGGCGTACTCCTCAGAGCTGCGGGTAATGTAATTGTTCGGGTCGGACACGGTAATCACGCCGGGCTTGATCTGCTGCTCTGCGGTCACCTGCGCATTGTGCTGTGACAGAATCCAGCGGAAGAAAAACTCCACCACATTCCCGCTTGCGGCGGCGGCCTTATAGGAAGCGTCCTCCGTAAAGTCCTCTGGGAAGTTGAACGGTGGTATGATGCTGTCATTCAGTACCGCCATAATGCCCTCTGTTTCGATTTTGTGCGCCCCATAGAAGTCTTTTGTATCACTGGTGATTCTCCCTCTATATATGGGCAAAGTGCCGTCCAGCAGCTCCACAAGGCCGCTCATGCGGCGCAGATTGCTTAAATAGGGATGTTCTGCGTCCACCGTAAAGGACATTTCCCCGGCCTTGCTTACTGCCAGCTTCACAGAAGGATCGCGGATGATTAGTTTTTCATCCGCAAGGCGCATATCATGCAGTATGTAGTCCTTGTATTTTAGCTGATACATTACATACTCGCCTCCTGATACGTCACAGTGATACTTCCCGTTCCGCTTGCGACTTTGGCTTTCAAGATGTTGTTGCCGGCCGCAAGCCTAACGGCTGGCAAAATGTGATCCCCTGCGCTGACGTTGATTGTGTTGCCGCCCCAAAGCAATACGGTATCTTGCGCCACCGTGATTGTTGGGATAACAGGGCGGCTTTCATTCGGTAGCGCAAGCTGTTTATACGCCGTGTCCAAATCAGACCGGGAAACAGTGGTTTTTGCGTTCTTGTATTTCCACGGGTCGCAGTCAACCGTGACCGGGATGGTCTGCATCATTTTGACAAGCTCCACTTGCCCAACGGAGCACCGCCCACTGTAAAAATGGGCGGTGTCCTCGGGGAATGTTATTTTAACGTGCTTGCCGTGGACTTTGTTGCAGAAATCGGAAATCGTAGCAGGCCATGTCTTGCCGCTCACCGTGTCCACGCCGGTGAGCTTCAGTGTAATAGTACGGTTCTTATAGGTGACTTCTCCGGTCAACACTTCGGACGCGTCAAGCAGACCGTCCCGGCCCGGAACATCGATCATGTTCGTGCGGACTTCCGGCAGAGCTATGGACTTGCTTGCAAGCAGCAGGCCGTATTCTGTGTAAGTGTCTTTTCCGTCAAAAAATACTTTTCCTATCATACGGCCCTTGCCCTCCTCGCATTGATTTTGGCTAGTTCTTCATCCATGCCGGGGGCAAGCAAACCGACAACCTGACCGCTGTCCATGATGACTTTCATATTTGCCAGCATAGGCAAATATTGTTCCAGCAGCATTACAATTTTTCCGGAATCGCCGCCCCAGCTTGTGCTTGCTGCTCCGTAAGAACCACTTGTATAGTGCCTGCTGATGTTCGCATCTGCGGTAATTGTGCCAGCGTCAAAGTCCATGCTGTTTTCAATGTCCTTTTTTACGGACTTGAATTGATCGTCAAAGCCTTCGCCTAAGCCTTCAGCCATAAAGCCGCCAATACCGGCGAACACTTTAGACGGGGAGTGGATGCCCAAGAAATCCTTAACTCCACCTACAATTCCACCGAAAAAGTCTTTTACTTTTCCAGAAACCCACGAACCCATGTTTTTGATGCCGTTCCAAAGTCCTTCGACTATGTTCTTTCCGACATCGAAAATTGCAGGGATGCCGCTGATAAGCCCCTTCACGATAGACGAAATAATCTGGGGAATTTTCGATACCAAATTCGGTATGGCACGAATCAGTCCATTAGCAAGTGCAGCAATCAGCCTGATTCCACCATCTATCAGCTTCGGCAAGTTGTCAATCAGCTTATCGACTATGACATCAACCATTTCCAGAACACAGTCAATCAGCATATCGATGTTGTCAAGGATGCCGCTTACAAGCGCAATGATTAAATCCATGCCAGCAGCAACAATGCTCGGCAGGTTTTCAAGCAAAATCTGCACAGCCAACGGAATGATTGTCTGGGACGCTTCTGTTATGAGTTGCGTAAGCCCTTGGATGATGATATTTATACGCGGGATAATATTTTCACCAACGGTAACAAGACTATCAACGAACTGCTCTGTAAGTGTCTTAAAATTGGCGTTATCGTCAGCAATGCCAACCAGCAGATTGACCCATGCGGCCTTCATGGATGAAACAGAGCCCTGGATGGTGGTGCT
>ERZ1673748.2923-NODE-2923-length-11846-cov-7.625901_pt1 | contig 11846 bp, 9 predicted proteins | sample MGYA00580196_ERZ1673748 | MGnify/ENA primary metagenome ERZ1673748 (study PRJEB41218, sample SAMN15661796) | gut metagenome | host: Homo sapiens | place: Canada: London | collected 2015-08-20/2019-03-30 | study: EMG produced TPA metagenomics assembly of...
ACTTCATCCTGCGGCACGGTGCAACCGTTTTGTCCGTAGGAGGGGAACAGTCACCACACCTCCACGGTGTACTTCTTCAGCTGCGTCACCGGGTGCAGATCCCTCTTGGCCTTCCGCAGGCCTAGATCCCCCATGTCCTCCTCCCGGTTCACATACGTAAGACCGTCGGCATAGGCGGTGCAGAACTGGCGGCACAGCATCTGATAGGCGCCGGGGTAGTCCCGATCCGCCTTCTCGATGTGGATGTACAGGGTGTCCCGCAGCACCTCCCCCAGCGTGAAGCCCACGATGGCCCCGTCGGCCCGGAGGACGCCGCCCACCAGACCGTACTGATCCAGATGCTCCAGTACCTCCTGCACCTTATGGTTTTCCTCCGCCGCCTCGCCGGGGGTGTAGTTGAGCTTCTTGTTCAGGGTGTGAAAAAAAGTCTCCACCTCCGCTACGTCGGTGTTGTCCAGCGGCTCGAAGCTCCAGCTCCGGCAGGTGCGGAGGAAGCGGCTGATGTGGTTGCGCTGGCCGCTGAACTTCTTGCCGGACAGCCGGATCATCTCCTCAGCGGAGTACAGATAGTCAGCAAAATTCTCCTCCTCCGTAATCTCCACCCGACCCGGCAGCGCCCGGAACAGGGGCAGCTCCGCCTCCGGGATGGTGCAGAACCGCACCGGCCGCTCCGGGTGGCGGGTCAGGCACTGCCGCAGTCCGGCGGGGATATCCTCCCCCAGGGGCAGGTTGTAGTAGAGATTTCCGTCCTCACCGGTGAGGGTGGAGTACAGCACGCCGTCCTTCACCTGCCACGCCATGTGGAAGTAGTCCCGCCACATGAACATCCCGCCCACGGTGAAGTCGCAAGTATTTGTGGTGACGAAGCGGAAATATGGGGCGATCACCGGAATATCATCGATGGTCATTTTCTGAAAAGGCATATGGTATCACTCGCTTTCTGACCTCTCCGCCGGGGAAAAATCCCGAATATTATACCAGATCCCGCCGCCGGAATCAAGGGGAAGCTCCTGTCGTGGCTGCGGCTCATTCTTCTGTCATTACAAGGCCGCTTTGCAAATGTGTCGTATTTTGTCTCCGGTAGGTGACGTTTTCTTTTTTCCTCCGGCGGGTAACTTTCTGCCAATAGCAGCAGAAAGTTACCAAAGAATGCCACCCTTAGGTTTCAAGACTTCCTCTTTTCTGTGCAAGAGTTACTTCCTAAATCCCGCCAAAACAGGGAATCGACTTCCTCCTACTCACGCTGCCGCTTTATTGGGTGGTTGAAGAAGCTTGCTGCTCTACCGTGGGGGACGGATCGCCACATCCAGTGTGTGCACTGGCTTCGCAATGACGCAACAAGAAATCGGCTGACACGACGGTGTGTGCTTTTGTCCACTTTTCCAGCTGTTGGGAAAAGTGGGCCGCCGGAGACACGTTCCTTATGCAGAAGGGCCTATTGGAAGAAAGTCACCGTCGGAGACAAAAGAAGAACGAACTGCCCTACATCTGCCCTCAGGACAAGCCTCCTCCCCCCCACACATCAAATTTTTACAAATTCTTCATATTTCTCCGGCTTTGTCAAAATTTCTTGATAGAAAATGCCGGTTTTCGGATGCAAAATCAAATATTTTTGACAAAATGGAACTCATTGCTTTTACCGTCCCCCAAAATCCCTGGAAAATCGCCGTTTCTCAGACTGGCACGTCACTTGCTATTACTATGGGCAGACGGTCCACGGACCGCAGAATTTATGTTTCACTCTTCGAGTGAGGAAAGGACGACATATGGAGTTTTCACCTACCCTATTGGCCATCGTTCCCCCTCTGCTGGCCATCCTCCTGGCGGTCATCACACGCCAGGTCGTGCTGTCTCTGTTCATTGCCGTGTTCGTCGGCGCCGTGATGCTGTGCGGCGGTAATCTGTGGGAGGGCTTTTACAGCACCTTCTTCGATTACATCCTCCCCGGCTTCGAGGATACCGACCACCAGCGCATCCTGGCGCTGACCACCTTCTGCGGCGGTTTGTCGCTGCTGCTGGAAAAGAACGGAGGCGCCCAAGCCTTCGCCAATGCCGTCAGCCACGGCGCCGGCAAGACCCGCCGGGGCGCTCAGGTGCTGACTTGGCTGGGCGGCGTGTTCGTCTGGTTCTCCGATTCCACCAACCCCGTGCTGGTGGGCCCCATCTGCCGCAGCTTTACCGATAAGGTAAAGGTCTCCCGTGAGAAGCTGGCCTACATCGTGGACTCCACCACGGCGGCCGTCCCCACTCTGTTCCCCATCTCTGCCTGGGGCGCTTACATCATCGGCCTCATCGCCACCTTCTACACCTCCACCGGCTATAACGGCAATCCTCAGGTAGACTTTGCGTCCGGTATCCCCTATCAGTACTACACCATCGGCTCCATCCTCATGGTGCTCATCATCGCCGTCACCGGCTGGGACTACGGCCCCATGAAGAAGGCCGAGGACCGTGCGCTGCTCACCGGCAAGCTGTTCCGTGACGGCGCCGAGATCCGCCGTGAGATCGAGCAGGAGGATCTTCCGGAAGGTGCCAAGCCCTCCATCTGGAATATGCTGGTTCCCGTCATCGTGCTGCTGGTGTTCATCTTCGTGGGCCTGTTCTACACCGGTGACATCAAGACCAATGGCTTCTTTGGTGCGCTGGCCAACGGCAGCTCCCTGCGTGCGCTGGATACCGCCTTCATTCTGGCCTCCATCTCCGCCATCATCATGGGCATGATCAGCAAGGTCTGGAACTTCAAGAAGGCCCTGAGCACCTTCATCGAGGGCTGCACGGGCATGATGGAGGTCCTGATGATCCTCATGCTGGCCTGGGGCATCGGCAGCATCTGCTCCGCCTGCGGCACTTCCACTTGGATCGTCAACACCTGCGAGAGCTTCCTGACCCCCACCTCTATGTGCGCTATCATCTTCATCGCTGCCTGCCTGACCTCCTTCTCCACCGGCAGCTCCTGGAGCGTATTCGCCATCTTCATCCCCATCGCCGTGTCTCTGGCCATCTCCATCGGTGCCCCCGTAGGCATGGCCATCGGCGTGGTGCTGTCCGGCGGTATCTTCGGCGACCACTGCTCCCCCATCTCCGACACCACCGTCATGTCCTCCATGGGTTCCTCCTGCGACCACATCGACCACGTGCGCACGCAGCTGCCCTATGCCCTGACGGTTGCCGGATCGTCTCTGGTTGGCTATATCGTCAGCGGCCTGATGAAAGGCGGTGCCTTCGTGGGACTTGCCATCACGCTGGTGCTCATCTGCCTGGTGTCCTTCCTGCTGAACAAGTACGTGGGCCGTGGTAAGGATGCCAAGGCCCCTCAGAACGCCGCCTGATCCCATCCAAATTTTGGACACGAATAGGAGGATATAACCGTGAAAATTATCGACGCTAAGCTGCAGGTGGTGGAAGTCCCCCTGCCCCATCCCTTCCCCTCCACCTGGAACCCCGGCAATCCGGAGACCAAGCTGTTCGTTACCATCGCTGAGATCATCACCGACGACGGTATCCACGGCTACGGTGCCGCCTGCGACTCCTCCCAGCTGCTGGCGGGTATCTGGGACACCCACATCCGCCCGCTGGTCATCGGCAAGGAGATCACGCAGGTAGAGGCCATCAACACCGGCCTCGTCAACGCCTCCCTGTACGCCTACCGCCCCTGGTGCGTGGAGGTAGCCGTGTGGGATGCACTGGGCAAATACGCCAATCTCCCCATCTATAAGATGCTGGGCGGCGTGCAGGACAAGGTTCTGGCCTACGCCAGCACCGGCTCCCTGAAGTCCGTGGAGGAGCGTGTGGAGGACGCTGAGCGGTATATTGCCGAGGGCTTCAAGATGATGAAGCTCCGTGCTCACCACGACGATCCCTTTGAGGACGTCCGTATCATTGCCGAGATCAAAAAGCGGGTAGGCGACAAGCTGAAGATCGCCGTGGACGCCAATCAGGGCTGGTTCTTCACCGGCAAGCGGTCCGTGGCCAAGTGGGATCTGAAGAAGGCTCTGAACGTGTGCCGTGCCTTCGAAGAGATCGGCATCGAGTGGATCGAGGAGCCGCTGTACGGCTACGACTTCGAGGGTCTGGCAGAGCTGCGCAAGCGCACCACCCTCCATGTGGCCGGCGGCGAGCTGAACGCTCAGGTCCACGAGTACCGTGACCTCATCAAGCACAACTGCTTCGACATCTATCAGATGGACGTGGTGCTCTCCGGCGGCTTCGTGCAGAACCGGAAGGTAGCAGCCATGGCGGAGGCGGAGAACAAGATCTACACCCCCCACACCTGGACTCATGGTATGGGTATGGCCGCCGCCCTGCATATGGCGGGCGCCGTCAGCAACTGCCCCTTCATTGAGTACTGCTACGATCCTCCCTACTGGCCTTACGAGGTGCGTGACATGATGCTCACGGAGCCTCTGGTGGTGGATAAGGACGGCTACATCGCCGTGCCCCAGAAGCCGGGCCTCGGCGTGGAGATCAACCACGAGCTTATGGACAAGTACACCGTGCTGCGGAAGTGATCCAATCCCACTCCCACAGGTGAAAGCAACAGCGGGGAGCCATTCGGCTCCCCGCTGTTGCTTGAAAAAATAAGCTTATGCTGTTACTCCCGGCGGCCCGCCGTGCCGGGGATGCCCAGCTCCTCCCGGTACTTGGCCACGGTGCGCCGGGACAGGACGCAGCCCTTCTGCTCCAGCAGACACCGCAGCTTTTCATCCGACAGGGGATGAGCCTTGTCCTCCCCGTCGATCAGCTCCCGCAGCTGCAGCAGCACCGCCCGGCGGCTGACATCGCTGCCGTCCGGGGCCGGAGCGGAGAAAAAGTAGCTCAGGGGGAACACCCCCTGCCGGCACTGGAGGTACTTATCCTTCACCGCACGGCTGACGGTGGACAGATGCACGTCCAGCGCCTGTGCCGCCTCCGTCATGTACATGGGCCGCAGGGCACGGGGGCCGTCTCGGAAAAATGCCTGCTGCCCCGCCGTCACGAACCGGGCGCAGCGCAGCATGGTGCTCTCCCGCTGCCGCAGGGCAAACAACACGTTCTCCGCCTGCACCAGCTTCTCCGCCAGATACTTTTTGACCTCCGGATCATCCGTCTGGCGGTACAGATCCTGATAATACCGGTTCAGGTGCAGCATGGGGGCCGGATGCCGATGGTCGTCGCAGACGAACTCCCCCTCCTGCTCCACCACAAACACATCCGGGTACACCATGGGGGCCGGCTCCGGCGGGCTGAACTGTCGCCCCGGCCGGGGATCCAGCTGCCGGATGCGCTGCTGGGCCCGGCGCACCTCCCCCTGCGAGATGTGCAGGGTCTGTGCGATCTGGTGATAGCGGTTCCTGGCCAGCGCCTCCAGATGATGCAGCACGATCTGGGTGGCGGGGCCGTCATCTCCGATGCGCTGCAGCTGTAGGTACAGGCACTGGCTCAGGTCCGCAGCCCCCACTCCCGCCGGCTCCAGCGTCTGCAGCCGTTCGATGCTGCGGCGCAGCTCCTCCTCCGGCACACCAGCCCCAGCGGCCAGCTCCTCCGTCGGCACGGTGAGGTACCCGCTGTCCTCCAGACAGCCCACCAGATAGTAAAGCAGCTGCCGCTGCCTCTCCGGCACCTCCAGTCCGGCGATCTGGCGGCACAGGAAACTCTCCAACGTCTCCGCCAGACCTCCGTCGGTGCCGATGCGGTTCATGGGGGAGTCCTCTTCCTCCTGATTGGGCCGCTCATAGTAGCTGTTCTGGCGGTCGTTTTCCTCCAGCCAGCGCCAGCGGTCCAGCCAGCGCTCGGCCTGTCTGGTCAGGGGCTCCTCCTCGTGTGGCAGCTCCAGCTCCACCGTGGGGTTCTCCTGTGCCACGCTCTCCAGATACTCCCGCATCTCCAGCCGCCCCATTTGCAGCAGCCGCAGGCTGTGCAGCTGCCGCATGGACAGCTGTTGCTCCTGCCTCAGCTCCAGCTCCACTGTGCTTCCCTCCCCAATTTCCCTGCACGGGATTTTTTTATTATTATAGTGCATCCACCGCCCCGGTGCAAGCCGTTTTTTCGCAGGGAGACCGCAGCGCCGCCGTGTTCTGCGTCCGCTGCGGTCTCCTACTTGAGGGGGTGTAGAGAGCAAATTGTAAAAATATTTTTACTCCGTATCAGTTTTCACTGACTTTCCTGTAAAAAAACTTGTATTTTCCCTTAGTATCTCTTACAATAGGGGCAAGTACCTCAGAACTTTACGAAGGGCGAGAAGTCGAAGGGCTTGGCCTCCGGCAGCTCCGTCTCCGCCCGCAGCAGGGAGTTGACGATGTGAATGGCGTGGCCGAACTTGGGCGGGCCCAGCTTCACCGCCGCCGCTCCGCCGGCGATGCCCATGTCCGCCACAGGGTCGTCGCTGACGCCGCCCGCCCGGATGGAGGGGATGGAGAACATTCCGTGATCCACGGCATACCGCTGGGCCTCCATGGCCTCCGTAACGGTCCCCACCTGATTGGGCTTAAAGACGAAGGCCCCGCAGGCCCCCATGTCCAGCGCCTTGCGAAGATAGTTGATGTTGGTAACGGTGAGGTCGTCGCCGCAGAGGGTGGTACGATCCAGCGCCTTGGCGGCCTTCACCCAGCCCTCCCAGTCGTTCTCGTCCACCGGATCCTCGATGTAGAGGAAGTTATACTTCTCCGTGGCCTGCTTCAGGATGCCGATGATCTCGTCCAGATCCACCTCCCGGCCGCAGTAGTGATAGGTTCCCCGCTTGGCGTCGTAGATCTCGCTGAAAGCGCAGTCCATATGGAAGGCGATCTTCTCCTCGCAGTGGCAGCGCTTGGCCGTCTCATAGAGGATATCCAGACAGTCCATGAAATCGGTGCTGGGGGCCATATACTCCGACATGGCGCCGATCTCCGGACGGCGGCCCCCCTGAAACTCCCGGATGACCTCCGGCAGCTTCTTATAGACCTTGCAGAGGATCTCCGTGGCCTCAGCGATGGAGGATGCCTTATAGGGAACAATGGTGGTCTCCTGCACCGGCATGGTGTCGTCCTCATAGCTGCCTCCGGCGAACATATCCGAGGTGGGCAGAGGGATGGTGCGGATGTCGCCGGGGTTCAGATAGCGGTACTGGGACACATGGCGCAGCTGGCATCCGGCTCGCATGACCGCCAGCGACGTGCTGTAGGTGACATTGCCCCCCAGACGGGACTTATTGGTGGTGCCGTCCAGCTCCATGAGACGGCGGTCCAGCGCCTGCTGGTCCAGCACGTCCATGCCCTGGATGGCAGGCAGGACCACTTTCTCCGCCATCTCCACGGCCTTGCGGACGCCGTTGCCGTCATAACGGCTCTGGTCACCGTCCCGCAGCACCATAGCCTCGTGTTCCCCGGCGGAGATACCAGAGGGGGACGCTGCCCGGCCCATGGTGCCATCCTCGGTGATGATATCCACCTCCAGCAGGGGCTTTCCCTTGCAGTCGATGATCTCTCTGGCCCGCAAATCCTGAATTTTCATAATAGTTCCTCCTTACTCCTGTGTACCGATATACAGCACATTAAAATCGCACAAATTGGTTCCCGTGTTCCCGGTGAGCACCGTATCCCCCAGCGGCTCCAGCGCCTCATAGGCGGCGTGCTCCCGCAGCGCCTTCCGCAGGTCGATGCCCCGCTCTGCGGCAGCAGTCCCGGTGGTGCCGTCGGTCAGGCCGCCTGCCACCGGGGTGGTGCCGTCGGTACCCTCGCTGTCCATGGACAGCAGGCACACATTCTTCAACCCCTCCGCTGCCACGGCAAAGGCCGCCGTCATTTCCTGTGACGGGCCGCCATGACCCCGGATGAGGCTGCTGTCAGGAATGGCGGTGGTCGTCTCCCCGGCGGAGAACAGGAAGCAGGGCGCCCGGAAGGGCCGTTCGTTCTTCACCACCTCATGGGCCAGCGAGGCCATAAAGGTGCCGTAGTCCCGGCTCTCCCCCTCGGCGTAGGTGGTCAGCACATGGGCGGGTATTCCCATCTCCTCCGCCGCCTCCAGCGCCGCCTGGCAGGAGTCCGGCAGGGTATTGACGATATAGTAATCCACATCGTTGGTCATGGTCTGGGGCGTTTCCTGCGCCGGGTCATAGTCCAGCAGATACCGGGCCACATTGCGGGGCAGCTTGTCCTCGATGTGGTATTTGCGGAGGATAGCCCCGATGTCCTCGAAGGTCACGGTGTCGTAGCCCACAGGGGTTCCCATAATGGGTACCGGCTCCGTGTAATCGGTGATATCGTCCAGCCCCACGGCGTCCCAGATCTCGAAGCAGAGGATCTTGGCCCCGTGGATGTGCTGCCCCAGCCTCCCCCGGCTCATGCGGGACAGATGCCCCCGGATGTCGTTGATGTCCATGACCCACATCCCGGCCTTCAGCATCACATCCGTGGCCTCCTGCAGATCCTCCAGTGTGGTTCCCTCCACCGGGTAGCCCATCAGCGCCGAGCACCCGCCGGTAAGGCCCAGCAGCAGCAGGTCGTCCGGCCCCATCTGCTCTGCGATGTCAATCATCCGCTGGCAGCCCCGGATGCCCTCCTCATTGGGCAGGGGATGCCCTCCTACATAGACCTCCGTCTTTCGATAGACGTCCTCCTCATCCCGGATCTTGATGATGGTGACGCCCAGCGTCAGATACTCCCCCAGCAGATCCTCGAAGGCCCGTGCCATGTGATTGCCCGCCTTGCCGGAGGAAAAAGCGTACACATGACGGTACCGGCTCAGATCGTGGCGGCGACTGCCGATGACCAGCTCGCTGCCCTCCCGGTGCATCATCTCATGGAGCCGCTTCCGGGCATCCAGTCGGTGCAGCACCCGCTCCGTCAGCTCCAGCACCTGTGCCTTGGCCCCGGCGTCGCCGTGGGACAGCAGGGCCTCCCTATTCTTGATTTTATGATCGCTCATGGTATCTCCTCACATATCAGGTTGATGCCAAGCTAAATAGCAACTCCCGTGCCAGCATGACAGCTTCCACGGTTATTCCGCAAGTTTCGCTCCTGCCCAGCGGTTTTCACAAGATTTTTCCGGAAAACTCGGCGTTTTTGCCAAATAGTCACCCGATCCGGCAGTGCAGACACCTTTCACTTCCGCCCTTGCTCTGCGCCGTGTCAAGATTTTTTGTCTCGCCCCTTTCCCATTCTTTTTCTCAGGAGGTATGAACTATGAACAAGAACTTTGAACAAATGCTCCGTCTGGTGGATTATGTGGACGGCCTGATGGTGGTGGACAAAAACTGCATCATCCGCCACTACTACACCGCCTATCCCGATCTGGTAAACCTGCGGCAGGACGAGCCTCTGAACCGCAGTCTCTTTGAAATTTATCCCACCCTGAAGCGGGAGGACAGCTACATCTGCCGGGCACTGGAGACGGGAGAGAGCTTCATCAACTACGAGCAGACCTATATCAACTACAAGGGGGACGCCATGGAGGCCAACTGCAGTGCCGTCCCCATTAAAGAGCACGGCGAAGTGCTGGGCGTTATCGACATGGTCATCTACAAGGACGCCCACGTCACCGAGCGGCGGCTGAGCTTCGACATCAGCCTCATCAGCGCCCTCACCAAAAGCTACAACACCTCCGACCAGTCGCTGGAGGACATCGTCACGCAGGATGGCGAGATGATCCGCATCAAGGAGAAGATCTTGCAGACCGCCGACAGCGATGCCCATGTGCTGGTCTACGGCAAGACCGGCACCGGCAAGGAGCTCATTGTCAACGCCATCCAGAAAACCAGCCGCCGCAAGGATGCCCCCTTCATCAAGCAGAACTGCGCCTCCATCCCCAGCACCCTGCTGGAGAGCATCCTCTTCGGCACCACCAAGGGCAGCTACACCGGGGCTAAGGATACGCCGGGTCTGTTCGAGCTGGCCGACGGCGGCACTCTGTTCCTCGACGAGATCAACTCCATGGAGCTGACGGCGCAGGCCAAGCTGCTGCGGGTGCTGGAGGACAACTGCATCCGCCGCATCGGCGCCAAGGAGGAAAAGCAGGTGAACGTGCGGATCATCGCCGCCGTCAACGAGGACCCGGAGGGCTGCGTAGAGCGGAATAAGATCCGGGAGGATATCTTCTACCGCCTGTGCGTGCTGCGGTACGATATCCCGGAGCTGTACCGGCGGAAGGGGGATATCCCCCTGCTGATGGAATATTTCCGCAAGCACTACAACAAGAAATTCCACAAGCAGATCATGGCATACAGCAGCGAGGTACAGGATATCTTTCTGGCCTATAACTGGCCCGGCAACGTCCGGGAGCTGAAAAACGTCATCGAATCCGCCTTCCACAACAATCACACCGCCATCCTCACCCGCAACGATATCCCCAACTACATTCTCTCCCGGCTGGCGGTGGACACCATGCACGCCGAGGACGTCCGAGGCCTGCCCCTCCATGAGATGCTGGCTCGGTACGGGGTCCTCCTCATCGAGGACGCCTACCGCCGCAACGGCGGCAGCCTCACCAAAACGGCGGCGGAGCTGCAGGTCAGCAAGCAGAACCTCGCCTATAAGATGAGAAAGTACAATATCCGGTGAAAAACGTGTGCTGTCGAAGGGCGGCGCACGCTATCAGGGCATAGCAGCAGGAAGGACACCGGGCGTCCTTCCTCTCTCTGGCTGCCCATAGCTTTTGCTGTCCCTGCGATCAGCGGTATGTGACCGAGACCCAAGGATATTTCTCCTGAAGGTCGCTGAAAATCTCCTGCATCGGAGCGGCGTACGCCCGCAGCTCCTGCGGCATGGCGTCAAAGCCCTCCACCACAATGTGCCTTTGCACCAGCTGCAAAAACACATCCGTCAGGCAATCCCACATGGCATCCCAGTTTTCCCCGTAATAGTCGGGAAATCCAAATGCCTTGCGGATACGCTGATGTAATGTGCCCCAGTCCCTGCAGCTGTTCAGGCGCAGTAAAACGGGGTCGGCTGTAATGGGCGTATATGCGTTGCGATTCATAACAAAGCTCCTTTCTGTCAAACAATCTCGACAAATGTGGCGTAATGGTCGTAAGTAACAAAAATCAATCCATCGTTGGAGTAGAGAATTCGTTCACCGCCTCGGTAACCAAAAGAGTAATTGATGTCAGCCTCGTACCATATTCGTCCAAGTGCATCGGGGAGCCGCTTGTCTCTGTTTTTGTAAACGCCCTTTGTCAGCATCTTACCAGGTGCAACACTGGCAAGATTTGCTAAAATCGGAATCCATCCTAACTTGGTAGCTTCGTCCTCAGTTATATAGTATCCAGGTAGCTGACGAAAAGTTTTTAGCCACCAATCGGCCCCCCGCAGGCCAATCTTTGTCGCTGTGCCAGCCGTTTTTGCCTCTAAGCGTTGAACAGAGCAGCGACAATTAGGATGGAGCGGTGGTTCTTCTGGAATAATATCATAGAGCAAGTAAATTTTCCCTTGATGCTTTTTGCATTCCATACATCTTCGGAGATCGATGACGGATTTCCAATATTTATACTTCAAGCTACGCACAAACTTCTTCCTTTCTACTATAACAGATTAGGCCATCCATGAAAAGCCTCTTATATTACTGTGTCAGGCAGTAGTTTGTTGCCCTTGTGTATGCAACCCTTATAAAATTTTTATGAAAATGTCGCAGCAATTCCCATAGTGCAAATCCCGCAAAGCCTTGTGGCACAACGGTTTACAGGCAAAAGGTAAAGGACTTCAAGATTTCTCTTGAAGCCCTTTTTTGTGATTGCCCACAGGTTTTGCTGCCCGTGCGCACTCCTGTATATCGCAAGGAAAGGAATGTATGCAAGGGAAACCTTAGTCGGGTTTCCCTTGCATGTTAAATCGCCCGCCCGCAGGCGACCACTTTTGCGGAGCAAAAGTGCTGCTCCAAAAAGAAAGACACCCCTACGG
>ERZ1673748.2941-NODE-2941-length-11748-cov-15.033182_pt1 | contig 11748 bp, 15 predicted proteins | sample MGYA00580196_ERZ1673748 | MGnify/ENA primary metagenome ERZ1673748 (study PRJEB41218, sample SAMN15661796) | gut metagenome | host: Homo sapiens | place: Canada: London | collected 2015-08-20/2019-03-30 | study: EMG produced TPA metagenomics assembly of...
GCGTTCCTGCGCGGTGGAGTTTTATAATAGCACGTCATTTTCGGGATGTCAACACGATTTTGCCATATTTATTAAAGTAGGTCATTTGTCGTTTTTTATCTAAATTGTTTGAATTGTGTGCTCAATTCATTTTTCTTTGGATAAAATATAGCGGATGGCATCCTGTACGTTGCTGACACCCACTACATTTATATTTGGATTCTTCTTCAATCCTGCTTTACAAACTTCAGGTAGAATGCAGGTGGTAAAGCCAAGCTTCTCAGCTTCCTGCACACGCTGTGCTGTCATACTGACTGCGCGTACTTCACCACTTAGTCCTACTTCCCCAAAACAGATGGTCTTCTCATCAATTGGAACATCTTTATAGCTGGATACAATCGCAAGTACAATACCCAAATCAATTGCGGGTTCATTCATACGGATACCCCCGGCAATATTTACATATGCATCGCAGGAACTTAAGGACAGTCCCAGTCTCTTTTCTAATACAGCCATCAGAAGATTGACCCTGTTATAATCCGTTCCTGCAGCTGTTCTTCTTGGCATTCCAAAATTGCTGTGGCACACCAGTGCCTGTATTTCCAAAAGAATCGGACGGGTTCCCTCCATAGAGCATGCCACTACAGAACCGGATGCTCCTTCCGGCTTTCCACTTAACATATATTCTGAAGGATTTTCCACTTCCCTTAACCCTTCGTTACACATTTCAAATACACCTATCTCATTCGTGGAACCAAAACGGTTCTTCACGCCACGCAATATACGATATGCCGCATGACGGTCACCTTCAAAATACAATACCGTATCTACCATATGTTCTAACACACGGGGGCCTGCCACAACACCCTCTTTGGTCACATGGCCGACAATAAAAATAGAAATACCAAGCCCCTTTGCAATCTGCATCAGAACTCCGGTTGCTTCCCGGACCTGGGAAACACTGCCGGGCGCCGATGTAATATTTTCATTATACATGGTCTGAATTGAGTCAATGACCACGATTTCCGGTTTTGTTCTGCTAATCACTTCTTTGATAGTATCCAGATTGGTCTCACAAAGCAGTGATAAAGTATCGCCAAATTCTCCGATACGCTCTGCACGAATTTTTATCTGCTGCAGGGATTCCTCTCCGGAAATATATAATACATCGGTCTTCTGCAGGGAAAGATTCCGGCACACCTGTAAAAGCAGCGTGGATTTTCCAATTCCAGGATCTCCACCGACTAAAACAAGGGAACCTTTTACGATTCCACCTCCCAAAACCCGGTCTAACTCTTTTAGTCCTGTAGTCAGCCGCTCTTCCCGTCCTGTTTTAATATCTGCAATTTTTACAACTTCTGCTTTCGCTGCTTCCTTCCGCACTTTTGCAGGTGCTGATTTATCTATCACTTCTTCTACAAAAGTATTCCACCCGCCGCATCCCGGGCACTGTCCCATCCATTTGGATGATTCATAGCCACAGTCCTGGCAGAAAAATACGGTTGCTTTTCCCTTTGCCATCTATTTTCCCCCTTATTCTTGCAATAACTGTCTTTCTTACCTACCGGCAACTGCGAGAAACACCCTTTACGAGCTTAGTTTCTTCTTTTCTCCCGGATTTTTTCTCGCTACTCGCGTAAATTAGTAAAAAGAGAACCCAATCCGCTGGAATTGGATTCTCTTTCTTATCATCTTATTGATATATCCATTTATACTCTGAATACTTTTACTGCAACCGGAGTTTCCGGATCTAATTCAACGCTAAGTGTTAATTTACCACCTAAATTGGTCTTCATCTGACCAATTGATTTTCCTGCTACAAATACATCATACTCTGTCTCTTCCATTAAGCCAAGTGTAATCTCTGCATCTTCCGGTCCTTCTACTTCAAATTCCACACCGTTTTCGGATGCTGTCATATTTGTAACTGCAGTTCCTGGAACAGATTCATATACAAACATTCCATTTCTCTCTAATTTGGTAATCTCACGAAATGTCTTAACTTTGTACAAATCTCCCGAATGTTCAAAATTGTCCAGTTTGGATTTTACTCCCAGTGTATAATCTCCAAAACTGATTGTTCCGTTTGCTTCTGAACGAATTAATTCTGCAACTACAGCCATTTTTTATCCTCCTATAAGCCACTATCCCACGATGGCTTTTTCGTAAATTTTATGAAAATATTATAGCTTATCTCGACACATTTTTCCAGTTATTTTGATGAATTCACAACGGTTTTTATTTCCTTTTTTACCATGCGGATTTCCACATCATCTCCCGGCTTGATTTTACCGGATAAAATCTCTTCTGCCAGCATATCTTCTATCTGTGTCTGTATCATACGCCGCAATGGTCTTGCTCCATATTTCGGATTGTATGCCTTCTCAGCAATGTATCCTTTTACGCTGCCGGTTATGGTCAGATGGATACCCATCTGTTTTTCACACCGGTCAATTAAAGATTTGCTTAAAATGGTGACAATCTTCTTCATGTCCTCTTTATTGAGAGCCCGGAATACAATGGTCTCGTCAATTCGGTTTAAAAACTCCGGCTTAAAGATTCTCTGGACTTCTTCCATTACACCATTTTTCATGTATTCATAATTCTTCTTTTCATCTTCGCCTGCAGCAAATCCAAGCTTCTTCGGTGCAATGATAGACTGCGCCCCTGCATTGGAAGTCATAATGATAATCGTATTCTTAAAATCTACCCGTCTGCCCTGGGCATCTGTAATCTGTCCATCATCCAGTACCTGAAGCAATACATTAAATACATCCGGGTGTGCCTTTTCAATTTCATCAAAAAGAATAACAGAATATGGTTTTCTTCTGACCTTTTCGCTGAGCTGGCCGCCTTCTTCATAACCTACATAACCTGGCGGTGAACCAATCATTTTAGAAACACTGTGCTTCTCCATGTACTCTGACATATCAACACGAATCATTGCCTGCTCATCGCCAAAGACAGCCTCTGCCAGTGCCTTTGTTATCTCTGTTTTACCAACTCCGGTCGGTCCTAAGAAAAGGAAGGAACCTATCGGACGATGCGGATCTTTTAATCCTACCCGTCCTCTTCTGACTGCTCTTGCCACTGCACTGACTGCTTCTTCCTGTCCTACTACACGCTTATGCAGTGTCTTTTCCAGACGGTTGAGACGTGCAGCCTCGCCCTCTGCCAGTCTCTTCACCGGTATCTTTGTCCAGTCAGATACAATTTCTGCAATTTCATTTTCTCCGACAACCAGTTTCTTCTTGTCTGCATCCCGATGGTATTTTTCCACCTGCTTTTCGTATTTCTTCCGGGCAGCTTCCTTCTCCTTGCGGATTGCCCCGGCATCTTCAAACCGCTGTTCCATCAATGCCGTCTCCATATCGTCCTCTAACTGAGCAGCCTTACGTTCCAGTTCACCAATCTTCTCCGGCATTTTAAATCCGCCAAGACGAACCTTCGAGGAAGCCTCATCCATCAAATCAATGGCCTTATCCGGCAGATAACGGTCTGCAATATAACGGATAGACAGCTTCACTGCGGCTTCAATTCCGGCATCTGTAATCTGTACATGATGATGCTTCTCATAGCGTTCTCTTAATCCCTTTAATATTTCTATTGCCTGCTCTTCCGTCGGTTCTTCCACCGTTACCGGCTGGAAACGACGTTCCAGGGCTGCATCTTTTTCAATATATTTACGGTATTCTTCTAATGTGGTTGCTCCGATTAATTGTATTTCTCCACGGGCAAGGGATGGCTTTAAAATATTGGATGCATCAATAGCACCTTCCGCTCCACCTGCTCCGATAATGGTATGAAGTTCATCTATGCAAAGAAGTACATTTCCTGCTTCTGTCACTTCACGAATGACTTTCTTAATCCGCTCTTCAAATTCTCCACGGTATTTAGAGCCTGCTACCATTCCGGATAAATCCAGTGTTACCACTCGTTTTCCCCGGACTGTATCCGGAACCAGTCCGGATGCAATACGCTGGGCAAGTCCTTCTGCAATAGCTGTCTTTCCAACTCCCGGCTCTCCAATCAGGCATGGATTATTTTTCGTCCTGCGGCTTAAAATCTGAATCACGCGGGCAATCTCTGCCTCTCTGCCAATCACCGGGTCTATCTCACCATAGGCTGCCATAGCAGTTAAATCCCTGGAATACTGATCTAAGGTTGGCGTTACTTCTACTGCTTTCTTTTTTCCGGATTTGCTTGCCGCAATCTCCTCTTTATAGCGGTTTACGTCTTCTCCCATGGCTACCAGAGTCTCGATATAAATCTTCTGGATATTCACACCCAGTGTATTCAACAGACGTACACCGGCACAGTCTGCCTCTTTCAATAATGCAATTAAAAGGTGTTCTGTTCCGATATTCTCATTGTCAAAACGCTCTGCCTCCTGGTCAGCGGTCTCAATGATATGCTGAATCCTTGGAGAATAACCTTTCCGGTCTAATACTGCCACATCCGAAGATGGAGCGATTAAATCTTCTATCAGTTCTACCAGACGGGTTTCTTCTACTCCCGCATCCATCAGAACACAGGCAGCTACTCCACTGCCTTCTTTTAGCAATCCCAGTAAAAGGTGCTCTGTTCCAATATAATTATGATGCATGCTTCTGGCTGCCTTTGTCGTCAGTTCTATTACTTTTTGCGCTTGTTTTGTATATGGTTTATGCATAAAATCCTCCTGTCACTACGCGCCAATTCTCTTATAAATCATTTAAATCCATTACTTCAATATCATCATCTGATGATTCTTTTTCAATAAAGTCATCATGGCTTGCAAAGATTCCATTATCTTCATCATCGTCATCAAAAATATCTTTGCTCCGCCGTTTCTTCTCTTTTTTTTCTCTCTTTTCCTTTTCACGTTTCTTTCTGCCGGACATAAATTCCGGTTCTTCTTCAAATTCTTCCATAAAGTCAGTTTCGCCTAACCGTTCTGCCACTTCTTCCGGTAACTGAGCGGCGGAATCCGCTTCTTCTTTTTCTTCTGACTCTGTTTTCTCCGGTAAATCCTTCACTGCACTGGTCTCTTTTTCTTTGACCGGTTCTTCTTCGACTTTACCGGTATCTTCTACGAATTTCTGTTTCTTCTTTGCCTTTCTGCGTTTTTCTTCTTCAAAGATATCTACTGCTTCTTCGATTTCATCATCGTCCTCTTCTTCATAGCCTCTTCTTCCGCGAAGCAACAGATTAATAATGATAAAAATAAGAATTACGATTACTACAATTAATCCGGCAATAATTTTTAAATCCCGGTCTTTTCTAGCGGTATATTTGTCATTTAAGTCATTTAATGCATTCTGCAGATAGGTGGTATCGGTATCCTCCTCCGTGCTGTCACTGTACTGGTATTCGCTGAAGGTTCCATCACTGGTATTGTAATTATACCAGCCTTCCTGTCCATCATTTGTCATTCCATATACGGTATAAATATTTTCTGTATCTGTTGCGTATGCATCTTCAAATGTACTGTCCCCAACCTGAATAGGCGTGGTTGCTTCGCCCGGTACAAAGGAAGTCACTGCCGAAGGTGTCATTAAAATCAGATACTTATCCCCATTATCGATACGAATATATGGGCACACACTGCCATCGGTGCCATTTACCACATAAAAGCCTGCATTTCCTGCTGCATCTGTCATATATAAAAGAGATAAATTACCATTGTTAAAAGCAGCACCACGGTATTCAGCTCCCTGATAAGTTACCTGCGCTTCTGTAAAATCCGCCGGAATCTGTTCTGCTGCGAAATCTTCTGACACGGTATAGGCAGATACAGTATCGTCCGGCGTGGCTGTATCTGTGCCATTATCTGCTCCGGTATTATTGTCCGCCGGAGTATTACCTGTGTCTGTACTTGTTGTAGTATCTGTATTTGTTGTAGTATCTGTTGCAGCACCTGTTGCAGACTTGGTTATGGTCAGATGATAAGTTGCAAGATTTCCATTCTCTGCCTGCACTACTACGTCAATCTTTGTATCTCCATCTGTTTTTAAGGTAGTGGTTCCCACTCCGGACTGAATCGTTGCTGCCGGATTTACCGTTTTTGCACTTACCGTCACGCTGCTTACATCCTGTCCTACCTGTACCGTATAGTACATACGGTTTCCTTCAAATGCAGGTGATAATGAACCCTCGGCTACTGTCAGTGTCTCCAGCGAATTATCCGCAGGACCTGCATATACCTGCATCGGCATTCCTGACATGGCAAAAATGCAAATCAATGCCATGAAAAGTATCTCTATCTTACGAATTGTTTTCTTCATTTTCCGTCTCCTTCAATTCCCTTTTTCTCCAAAACAACAGAAAATCTTCTTTTGATTTTCCTGTACAATATAATCAGTTTCATTATAGAAAACTATCGGGAATGCGTCAACCTCAATTCGAAAAACCATGTCGTACTTATCCCACGGATATGTCTAACGGTTTGCCCTGATTAACCATCCCCACACAACTCCGGCAAGAGAAAGTCCTGCTGTAATTGCTGCTCTGTGGTTCCAGTCTGTAATATCCTGTCCCAGCAAAGCTGCCAACAGTAATAATGTTCCGCCGCTTACCATAAGGGCTGCAAGAGCTGCAAGCACTATCATTTCCATTCTTGACGGATGTTTCTTTCCTCTTCTTACATGTACTGTATTATCACGCATAATTGTGACCTCCCTGTGTCTTTTTTCTTATCTTTTCCTTCGCTTTTCTGCCACTTTTCTGGTATTTTTCAGTGACTTTGCTCTCTGATAAGATTATGTTACAACAGGATGTGTCCCATATTTTGTACCTATATTATGTAAACTAATTTTCCATTTTTTTCTAAATACTTTGTTCCGAATCCAACCTTTTACAATAAATATAACGCTTGATAACCACCATAACCTGTCCGGCAGCTTCTTTGGATGCATAACAATGCAAAAGAGTTCTGCCGGCACAACACCCACAAAACTCTTTTCTCATATCCGTTATATTACTTTATTATTCGCTCTTTGTCTAATTTGCCGTACTGCCTCATAGAGCAATACGCTTACAGCTACCAGCAGACATCCCCACTGGTTCGCACTGAAAATCTTTCTGTCTTCATAATACCTCATATAATCCAGTACGAATTTTAATATCGCATACAGCAACAGACTCTTTGGAATTATACCATTCCTTTTTCGTTCTGCCATCCTGTGAAGCAACAAAAACGCCAGCAGAAATAAGATCGTCTCTGCCAGCTGGACCGGAAAAAGGTATTCCCCCGCTGCTCCATTATCAAGATAGCGGATACTGCCAGGTCCCTGATATCTCATGCCAACACAACAGCCTGCAAAAAAACAGCCAAGCTTTGAAACCGCATACATCAGTCCCAATGCCAGCACATATGCAGTCCATAGCTCTATCTTATGTTCCTTACTGATTTTTGTAAAAATCCACACACCGAGCAGGATGCCCGCCATACCGCCAAGACTGGAAAAACCAAATGTTTCTACTTTACCCTGTTCTGCCAGCTGCACAATAAAGGTATAAAATGCTCCAAAATATAATGCCAGAACTGTATTCAAAAGCTCTGAATAGAAGATATGACTGCCCTTTACTCCTGCTTTTTTCAAATACCATGTGACATAAAGATATGCCAGTACAAAGCTTAAGAGAAAACAGATAAAATACGGCGAAATTCTCCAGTGCAAAATCGTAATATCTATCATTTATTTTCCTGCCTCATCAGCCCGGACAGTTTCGGACACAGCTTATGAATGCCAGCCCACAGGCAATAATTGTTACTGCTATAAATACTACTACAAGAATGGCAAGTGCAATATAAAGCCACATCAGTACTTTACCAAATACACTCTGCGGATATTTTACACGGACCAAAATCATAAGTACCAGTGCTGCAATTCCACAGCCAGCCATAAGAAAAGTCAGAATTGAACCTAATACATAGCTGCTTGCGATATTATAATAAAATTCTTCTTTTCCTGCATCAAACAACAGTCCCAGAATAATATTCTTAATAAAAATTACTGCCATCGGTGCAAACATCAAAATCATGGAAATAATACATAATTTGTCTGCCTGCTTCTTATCTTCCGGAGAGAGCTCCGGCCGTGGCATTTTTCCCTGTCGTGGCGGCATATTCGGTGGCATCGGCGGTCTCTGCTGTGGCGGCATATTCGGTAGCATCGGCGGTCTCTGCTGTGGCGGCATGTTTGGTGGCATCTGGTTCCACTGATTATTCATAATTTATCCCTTTACCCTTTCTCAATACATGTTACATTTCCTGCAACTTTTATTAGAGTGCTTTCTTCTCTTTAATCGGCTGTTTCTCATCACAACTATAGGTCAGTTTCTCTCCATAGGTCTGCTCGTAAACAGCTTTCCACGCTTCATAATTCTTATCCCACATCTTACAGGAATTCTGTGCACGCTTTTTATTCGGATCCGGATAAATCGGTTCACAGAAATGCACCGTATATTCCTGCACATAGAATCCGTCATCATCTAAAACATCACTGTCTTCCATGGTAATAAATACGGGAAGTACCGGCTTATTATTTCTGGCAGCGAAGGTAAATGCGCCCTTCTGCAGCGGTCTTGGTTTCCGGTAATTCCACCACATTCCCTGCTCCGGATAGACAAGTACAAACTGATTTTTCTCTAATACCCTGTCTACGGCAGCAATGAATTTCTCCATGGTCTTAAAATTAGAGCTTAACGGCAGTGTGTTGCAATGGCGCATTAACGCTCCGTAAAATCCCGGAAATCCGGTATAATTGCCTTCCCGGATTACACGGTACATCTTTTTCTTTTTCAATTTAGCCTGTTTGAAGGCAAGCTGGATGGCAAAGCTGTCAAATGCATTGAATTCATCCTCTAATTCATTTTCATAGTAGTATACTCGCATATCCCACAGTTTACTATTTCTTGCTATTTTTTGCAACTTTTCTGAACAAAGAATGTACCTTGGCACATTCTCGCGCCTGCGGCGGTCGCTTGCGACATCTACCTTATACGCCGCAGTGCGCATCCTCGCAGAGCGTTTTTACTTTACAGGAAAGCAATTTCCTGTAAAGTAAAAACACTCCTGACAAAGTATGCCAGAAGCTGCTTTTTGCATTTTAATATTTTACATGGAAGCCCCGTTCCGTCTCATCCAGTGGAAGTTCTTTTCTGTCCATGCTGCGGATTTCGATGTAACGGTCCTGGCAGAGTCTTTGAATTATCATATCAATTTCTTCCGGCAGTCCCTGCAATTCTGCCTGTACCGAGCCGTCATATTCATTGCGCACCCAGCCAGTCACACCAAAATGCCCCGCCAGATGCGACATTCGATAGCGGAATCCCACACCCTGGACATATCCGTTAAACTGATAAAAAACACGAATTTTTCTATTTTCTGACATACGACCACCTCTCTTTATCATTCCAATGGTAGCAATCTCTTCCATCCAGACTAACGTGCCCGTTGCCTTTTTAAGTTTCTGATCAACTGTGGCGTATGTAATGCCAGTATCCGGTTGACCTGATTGACAACATGTGAATTATTTAACACATATACGATTCCAGCACTTAATCCCAACAGGATAAAAAATGCTATCCAGCCCCAGTCACCCAGATAATCATAGATTCCGGCAAACATCAGAATATCCCGCAAAATCCGGTGCAGCATATATACCGGCATGGTATTCTGTCCGATTACTGACAACCTTGTCTTTCCTCTCGGAATGAAAAACATAATTGCCCAGGAAATAAGAAATGCTGCAATCATCAGGGAAAGGCGGACCATCGGTCCTTTCCACACTTCTTCCAGTTCATAATAGGATATATTTTCATATACCATTCCCAGGGAATCTTTCAACCTTGCTCCATATGCCAGAATAAAGATACAGATTGCCTCCGCGCATGGAACCACCAGTCTCTGAAGCTTTGGCTGCAATGCTTTTTCCAGTGTCTTCTGCTCCAGAAAATAGCCCAGATAGAAAAACGGTCCAAATACCAGAATTCATGACAGACATAAAAAGTCCCCCACATTTTTAAAATAGCCAGCTGTTAATGCCAGCACTACCGTAAGCAAAAGAACCGGCATCGCTTTACATTTACGGACAAGTGGTATCGTCAGATACCATACAATCATTGCAAATAAATACCACGGTGCACCACTTTGGGAAAAGAAATCTATCTCCGTAAATTTTTCAAATCCCGCAATGGCATATACTGTCTGAATTGCCACAACGAACACAACATATGCTTTCAGCAGATACAATATTTTCTTAAAATTATATTGTCCATTTTTATAAATTTTCTTGGCAAAATAGCCGGAGATAAATACAAAAAGCGGCATATGAAATACATAGATGAGCCGTTTCACTACCACCAACGGATTGTCTCCACGGATTGGGAGCAGGAAATGTCCAAGCACAACTAAGAATATCAATACCGCTTTTAAATTATCAAAAAAATAGTCTCTTTCTTTATTCATCCTTTTACATCCTCGCATTACCGAAAATGTATTATAGAACTTTTGCGGGAGATGTCAAGATTTTTTATCATTTAGATTACTTTTATCTTGAAACATTTAATTTTAACATAAGTGCTTCCTGTAACACTCTGGAAACATTTATATGTGCTTTTTCTGCTTCCTGATTTAACCAATTTGGCAATGTTACATTTCTTCTTACTGTTTTATTATCTACTCTCCTTCGATACTCTGTAAAATCAATATCAACAAATGATACATAGCCCTCTCCATCTTCTGCAAAAGTACCCTTAGAAGTATCAATTTCATTTATAGAACTTGCCTCTGGAAACTTTTTTTCTTTATCTTCATAGGTTATTCCTTTTAGACCGATTGCATCCCTTGCCATTTTCACTGCATCAGCCATTCCATACCCCTCAGTTAATATTTCCCAATCCGGCACCTCTATTAATACAGTATCTTTTTTATCATTCAGTGGTGTAAAAATTACTGGATATACCTGTCTCATACAAAACAACCTCCATTCTTAATCTCATCATATCATTTATAATTATCATATAAGAAATGGGAATTCTTATAATCCCCATTTCCTTATAATTGCCTTTGCTAATCTTTCATTAATTTCTTTGTGTCTTGGAATCTGTTCTTCGTCTGAACCTCTTGTATATATATCATGATTACTACCATGTCTTTCCAACGAAAAGCCTGCTGCTTCCAGTTTCTTTACTAATTCCCTATTCTTCAAATAGTATCCCCCTTTCAATTATATTATACACATTTTTTGTGTATTTGCAAATATTTTTATGTGTGTTTAATACGCATTTTCATCAATTGAACTTGAATTAATTCTTTTTATTCCATTTTTTACTATAAAGCAGTAAAAAAGGAAGGACAAACCATATATCAATAGTAAATTCCAAGTTGCTACGCTCTATTTAACTATGATATAATATTTTTATGGAAGAAGGTGTTAAAATGAATGAAGAATCTATGTTAACAGATAAACAATATACTGGAATGTTAATAGATGAATTTCAAAGACTTGAGCGTATCCTGAAAGCTGCAAAAAATGAAAATGCAGTAGAAACAGTCAAATTAATTAATGACGAAATGAAATATCTCAGATTAAAATTAGAACCTATCAAATTACCATAGAGCAAGTCAAAAAGTTTGCTTGAAATTGCAAATATTTTCATATATACTCCACTTAGAAAGGTAATCGGATATGCTCCGATTTGCCCTCAGTGAAAACTATTTTTGAAATAGCGGGAGCATCCCAAAGTTTGTGTAAACCTCCAAACTGATGTAAGATAAAATTA